>Ga0210025_1004051_pt1 | contig 12797 bp, 14 predicted proteins | sample CryGeyme20150102_FD_183989 | JGI IMG/M metagenome (GOLD analysis project Ga0210025, IMG submission 183989) | Groundwater microbial communities from Crystal Geyser aquifers in Utah, USA - Crystal Geyser metaG 2015-0102 (SPAdes) (version 2) | ecosystem: Environmental > Aquatic > Deep subsurface >...
GAATCAGGGCGTGGTGCAGGTGCTGGCCCGCGACGGCGACTATCCCGAACAGCTTGAGCGCTGGAAGACCGTGCGGGTGGTGAGCACGGTGGAGTATGCGCTGGAGAAGTAGCGGAAGCGGACATGATCGGCCCGCGCCGGTCCCTTCATCCCTCGTGACGCGGCAGGCCGCGCGCCTGGTGGGGGCGGGCGACGTCGGTCAGCGTCACCTCCAGCGCCTCGACCGAGATCGCGATGTCGCCGCCGCCCGACAGCGCCAGTCGCACCACGCCCGCGCCGTCCTCGCCCGACTCGAACGCAAGGTGCAGCAGATTATAGACCGTCGCGGGCGCGTCCAGCGCCACGCCGCGCGCGCGCACGGCCAGCACGTGCTCGACGCTCAGCGTCGCGCGCACCCGCTCGAACGGGCGGCGGGCGCGTTCGGCGGCGGCGGCGTCCTCCCAGCGGAAGCGGTTGATCAGCGCGACGAAGCGGCGCTTTTTGCCCAGCCACGCCGCCTCGCCCACCGTGCCCACCGCGTCCTGCGCCAGGGCCGCGAGCACCGCCAGATCCTCCGGCGTCTCGGCCAGCAGGCGCAGCGGCTTCTCCGCGTCCTCGAAGCGCGCGTCTGCGTCGTGTTTCGCGCTCATCGCCCTATCCCCTGATGCGCTGGATGCGCGCGCCGCAGGCGGCGAGCTTGGCCTCCAGCCGCTCATAGCCGCGGTCGAGGTGATAGACGCGGCTGACCACGGTCTCGCCCTCCGCCGCCAGCGCCGCCAGGATCAGCCCCGCCGAGGCCCGCAGGTCCGACGCCATCACCGGCGCGCCGCGCAGGGGGGTGCGCCCGCGCACCCGCGCCTCGCCGCCGTGCACGGTCACGTCGGCGCCCATGCGCGCCAGTTCGGGGACGTGCATGAAGCGGTTCTCGAAGATGGTCTCATGGATCACGCTGTCGCCCTCGGCCTGGGTCATCAGCGACATCATCTGCGCCTGAAGGTCGGTGGGAAAGCCCGGATAGGGCGCGGTGTCGATGCGGATCGGGCGGAGCGCGCCGTCGCGGCGGCTGACGCGCAGGCCGCGCGGCGTGTCCTCGACGCTGACATCCGCCGCCTCCAGCGTGTCGATCAGCGCCGTGACCAGCGCCCGCTCGCCGCCGATCAGCTCAACCGCGCCGCCCGCGATCGCCGGGGCGATCATGTAGGTGCCCAGCTCGATGCGGTCGGCGATCACGCGGTGGGTGGCGCCGTGCAGGCCGTCCACGCCCTCGATGGTGATCGTCTCCGTGCCCTCGCCCTCGATCCGCGCCCCCATGGCGCGCAGGCAGCGGGCCAGATCGACGATCTCCGGCTCGCGCGCCGCGTTCGCCAGCGTCGTCACCCCCTTCGCCAGCGTGGCGGCCATCAGCAGGTTCTCGGTGGCGCCGACCGAGACGAAGGGAAAGTCGATGCGCGCGCCCTTCAGCCCCCCCGGCGCCTCGGCGTGGACATAGCCCTCGCGCAGCGCCAGCGTCGCGCCCATCTTCTCGAAGCCGCTGAGGTGCAGGTCCACCGGCCGCGCGCCGATGGCGCAGCCGCCGGGCAGCGACACCACCGCCGCGCCCTCGCGCGCCAGCAGCGGCCCCAGCACCAGGATCGAGGCGCGCATCTTGCGCACGATGTCGTAATGCGCGGTGCGGTTGGCGATGCGCTCCGCCGCGATGGCCAGCGCGCGGCCCTCGCGAAGGCTCGCGATCTCGCAGCCGAGGCTCTCCAGCAGCGCGCGCATGGTGGCGATGTCGGCCAGACGCGGACAGTTGGTCAGCGTCAGCGGCTCCTCGGTCAGCAGGGCGGCGGGCATCAGCGCAAGGCAGGCGTTCTTGGCGCCGCCGATCTCGATCTCGCCGCTCAGGGCCGCGCCGCCGGTGATGGCTATGCTGTCCATGGTGTCTCCGGGCGCGTGTCGGGGCGCGTGTCGGGGCGCGTGTCGGGGCGCGGCTCTGGGGGCGTGTCGGGGCGCGACGAAGCGGCGCCCGCCGCCGGGTCGGTCATCGCGGCGTCCGCCGCGTCGTCCGCCTGCGGCGCGCGGCGCGCGCGCCCCTGCGCCTTGCGGCGGCGCAGGTTGGCGCGCAGCGCCTCGGCGAGGCGGCGCGCGCGGGCGGCGGCTGGCGTTTCTTCGCTCATGGCGTCACTGTCTATCGCCGGGCGGCGGCGGCGTCCATCCGCCGGGCCGGTTGCGCGGCCCGCGCCGCCGCGCTAGCACCGCGAGACACCCCAGCCCCGGAGCGCGCATGACAACCTGGACCGCCTTCACCACCGCGCCCGACCGCGCCCGCGCCGAGGCGCTGGGCGCCGCCGTCGAAGAGCTGCGCCCCGCGCCGGTGGGCGTGGGCGTCAGCGAGATCGAGGACGGATCGGAGCGCTGGGAGGTCGGCGGCTATTTCGACGCGCGCCCCGACGATCTGGGGCTGACGCTGCTGGCGGCGGCCTATGGCGCGGCGCCCTTCGCGGTGTCGCGGCTGCCCGCGCGCGATTGGGTGGCGCATGTGCGGCGCGAACTGTCGCCGGTCCACGCCGGGCGCTTCGTGGTCCATGGCGCGCATGACCCCGAAGCCGCGCCCGCGCCGCTGATCGGGCTGAAGATCGAGGCGGCGATGGCGTTCGGCACCGGCCACCACGCCACCACCCAGGGCTGTCTCATGGCGCTGCAGGCCCACGCCCGCCGGGCGCCGAGGCCGCGTCTGGCGGCCGACATCGGCTGCGGCACCGGGGTTCTGGCGATGGCGGCGGCGAAGCTGTGGAAGGCGCAGGCGCTGGCGTCCGACATCGACCCGGTGGCCACGGCGACGGCGCGGGCCAATCTCGCCGTCAACGGCGTCGCGCCGCTGGTGCGCGTGGTGACCGCGCCGGGGTTCCACCACCCCGCCCTGCGCGCCCGGCCCTTCGACCTGATCTGCGCCAACATCCTCGCCCGGCCCCTGAAGCGGCTGGCGGGCGACATGATGGCGCGCCTGCGCCCCGGCGGCGCGCTGGTGCTGTCAGGGATATTGACGCGGCAGGCGCCGGGGGTCGAGGCGGTCTATCGCGCGCACGGTTTTCGGCGCGCGGCCCTTTTGCGTATCGGCGAATGGACCACGCTGACGCTGACGCGCCCGGCCTGAGCGAGGCCGCCCGAGCGCCCGGCCCGAGTGGCGGCTCAGCCCCGCCGCGCCGCCAGCGTTCGCGCGATGGCGGCTAGGTCGGCGCGCGCGCCTGCGGTGTCGGCCAGCCCGATGTCGGCCAGCTCATGCGCCGACAGCCGCTCCAGCGCACGGCGGGTCTGCCCGGCGCGCCAGGCGCGACCGATGGCCAGCGCCACGTTCTCGACGGCGGTCACCAACCGGAAGGTGGAGATGGCGCCGAAAGGCGCGACGGAGCGGTTTGCGGCGATGGTCATGGCGTTTGGCCTCCACGCCCGGCGATGGCGCGGGCGTCCTGTTGATGGCCAGCAGATGCGCCTGACCCGGCGCCGGAGCAAGAGCGGCGCGCGCAGGCCTCCCATGCGCCGCGCGCATGGCTGTTTACCTATTTTTCACAACCGGTTAAGCATGATGCCGCCGGAGGCTTGAAAGCGACCTGCGCGGCGCGGATCGCGACGCAGGTGGAAGTTTCGCTGGCGCATGTTCTCTCTTCGTGCTAGGCGCAGTCAGAGGTGGCGAAAAGGTCGGCGGATGCGCATCATCGGAATCGACCCCGGCCTGCGCCGCGCCGGCTGGGGCGTGATCGACAGCGACGGCGCGCGGCTGCGCCATGTCGCCAACGGCGTCTGCCTGTCGGGCGAGGGCGATCTGGCGGCGCGGCTGCTGCGGCTGCACATCGGCCTGACCGCCGCCATCGCCGCCCATGCGCCGGACGCGGCGGCCATCGAGCACACCTTCGTCAACACCGATCCGGCGGGCGCGCTCAAGCTGGGGCAGGCGCGCGGCGTGGCGCTGCTGGCGCTGGCGCAGGCGGGGCTGGCGGTGGAGGAATACGCGCCCAACGCGGTGAAAAAGGCCGTGGTGGGCGTCGGCAAGGCCGACAAGGCGCAGGTGGCGCTGATGGTCGCGCGCCTGCTGCCCGGCGCGCGGGCCGAGGCGCATGACGCCTGGGACGCGCTGGCGGTGGCGATCTGCCGCGCGCACCGCGTGATCCCGCTGCGCGGCGCCGCATCGGGGTTCGCGGCGTGATCGGCAAGCTGACCGGTCGGGTGGACTATGTCGCCGAGGATCACGCGCTGATCGAGGCGGGCGGCGTCGGTTATGTGGTGCAGTGCTCGCGCCGCACGCTGGCGGGGCTGAAACAGGGCGCGGTCGCGGCGCTCTACACCGAATTTCTGGTGCGCCAGGACCTGATGCAGCTCTACGGCTTTCCGACGCTGGCCGAGCGGGAGTGGCACCGGCTGCTGACCTCGGTGCAGGGGGTGGGCGCCAAGGTGGCGCTGGCGGTGCTGGGCGGCCTGGGGCCGGAGGCGGTGGGCCGCGCGATTGCGCTGGGCGATGTGGGCGCGATCCGCGCGGCGCCGGGGGTGGGGCCGAAGCTGGCGCAGCGCATCGTCAATGAGCTCAAGGAGAAGGCCCCGGCGGTGATGGCGCTGGGCGCCGCCGCCGCGCGGCCCGCGATGGTCGCAGCGCCGCAGGCGGTCGAAGCGCCGCCCGCGCCAGAGGCGGAGGCGGCGGCGGCGGCGCCCGCCGCAGGCGAGAGCCGCGCAGGCGCGCAGGCCGACGCGCTGTCGGCGCTGGTCAACCTCGGCTATGCTTACGGCGAGGCGGCGGCGGCGGTGGCGACGGCGGCGGCGCAAGCGCCCGACGCCGCCCCCGAGGCGCTGATCCGCGCCGCGCTGCGCGCGCTGGCGCCGGGGGGGTGATGCTCACCTTCAATGATGCGTTGATAAAGTTGGGCGCCGATCCGCGTGAGGTGGCGCTGATTTTCCATACGCCACTGGAGCCTGCGTTCCGGCGCGCCTTGCCTTGGCTGGTGCAGGAGCGGCGTGCGCTCTTCGAGTATTTCCAGAGCTATCATTCCCGCTCGGTGGAGCCCACGCTAAAGAAGCGCCCATTGATGGCTGCGTTCGTCGCCGTGGAGAACGGCCATCAAGCTTTCGTAGGCCTTTATGAAAGAGTGAATTGGCGAGAAAGGCCTATCGAAGAACTGGAAGGCGATCCTTCGGGAGAGCTTCTTAATCGCGACTTCGGCGTTCCGCTGCTTGCGGAGCATTGCCGCAGGGAGGGCGTGGCGGCGTGGACGTTCTTCGACTTTCGACTGACCGACAGGCTCGCGTCGCTTCAGGGCAGGCTGATGGTCGAGAAGCCGACCGGCCGACGCTATGTGCGGCTGGCGGACAATCTCGCCCCCGAGATCATCGAATTGACCGCAGGCCCTGCCTTGGTTGCACCGCCGCCTGACTGGCGGCACTTCATCCTCAGTGCACCGGAGATTGCCACCCTGCCGGGATCGTGGTCAGCGCGGCTAGCGGAGTGGCGCGGGGTGTATCTTATTGCCGACACGTCGGACGGCGCTCGGTATGTCGGTTCCGCCTACGGAGAGAATAATCTGTTGGGGCGCTGGCGGGCGCATGTTCAGGGTGATCACGGCGTAACGGCGGAGTTATCGAAGCGCGAGACACGGGGACTGCGGTTCAGCATTCTCGAGCGGGTTTCCCCCGAAATGGAGGCGCGTGATGTCATCGAGATCGAAAACAACTGGAAGCTGCGGCTCGATACAATTGCACATGGACTGAATCGTCAATGACCGCCGCCGACCCCCTCATCCGCCCCGAGCCGCAGCCCGAGGACGCGCGCGACCGGGCGCTGCGGCCCGAGAGCCTCGACAGCTTCATCGGGCAGGAGGCCGCCAAGGCCAACCTGCGGGTGTTCGTCGGCGCCGCGCGCCAGCGCGCGCAGGCGCTCGACCATGTGCTGCTGCACGGGCCGCCGGGCTTGGGCAAGACCACGCTGGCGCAGATCATGGCGCGCGAGCTGGGGGTGGGCTTTCGCATGACCTCCGGCCCGGTGATCGCGCGGGCGGGCGATCTGGCGGCGATCCTGACCAATCTTGAGCCGCGCGACGTGCTGTTCATCGACGAGATCCACCGCCTCAACCCGGCGGTGGAGGAAATCCTCTATCCCGCCATGGAGGATTTCGCGCTCGACCTGATGATCGGCGAGGGGCCGGGGGCGCGCTCGGTGCGCATCGACCTCCAGCCGTTCACGCTGGTCGGCGCCACCACGCGGCTTGGCCTCCTGACCACGCCGCTGCGCGACCGCTTCGGCATCCCGACGCGGCTGGAGTTCTACACCGACGCCGAGCTTGAGCGCATCGTCACCCGCGCCGCGCAGCTGATGGGAACCCCGGCGGCCCCGGACGGCGCCGCCGAGATCGCGAAACGCTCGCGCGGCACGCCGCGCGTGGCGGGGCGGCTGTTGCGCCGGGTGGCGGATTTCGCGGTGATGGAGGGCGACGGCCGGGTGACGCGCGCGCTCGCCGACCGGGCGCTGACCCGGCTGGGGGTGGACGCGGCGGGCCTCGACGGCGCCGACCGCCGCTACCTGAGCCTGATCGCGGAGGCCTATGAGGGCGGCCCGGTGGGGGTGGAGACCATCGCCGCCGCGCTGTCGGAGGCGCGCGACGCGGTGGAGGAGGTGATCGAGCCCTACCTCTTGCAACAGGGCTTCATCCAGCGCACGCCAAGGGGCCGGATGCTGGCGCACCGCGCCTGGACGCATCTGGGCCTGCCGGGGCCAAAGCGCGCGACGGCGGCGCAACCGGCGTTGTTCGAGGACGACTGACGGAAGGAGATGCGGCGCGCTCGACAAGGCGGACACGCACACGCCGCGCTTGCGCCCACAGCGCCGATCGGCGCACAAACAACGCTAGGGTGTTGGTGGAGCTGAGGGGAATCGAACCCCTGACCTCTGCAGTGCGATTGCAGCGCTCTCCCATCTGAGCTACAGCCCCGGTCACCGAACATCCCCGGCGATGAGGACGGTCGGATACGCTGCGGCCCCGGTGGTGTCAAGCGCCGCATTGCGCGCGCGGGGGCGCGGGGCTATGTCGGCGGCAGCGCATCTCTCACGCCGACCAAGGAGCCGTCGATGGCCTCGCTGCTGAGCATTATCTATCTGATCCTCGACATCGCCTTCTGGATCATCATCGTGCAGGCGGTGCTGAGCTGGCTGATCGCGTTCAACGTGCTGAACACCTCCAGCCAGTTCGTGCGCAGCCTCTACGGCGGGCTGGCGCGGCTCACCGAGCCGGTCTATCAGCCGATTCGCCGCATCCTGCCCGACACGCGGCCGATGGATCTGGCGCCGATGGTGGTGCTGGTGGCGATCTATGCGCTTCAGATCGTGATCGCCAACAACGCCCGCGCGCTGCTGTAGAGGAGAGATCGTCATGGATTGGCGCGCCTTTATCGCCGAGACCGACGCGCAACTGGCCGCGCTGCGCCCCGCCATGGGCGACACGGCGGCGGGATTTGGCGCGCTTGCCCGCGCCGCCACCAAGGGCGGCGCGCTCGACCCCAAGACCAAGGAGCTGATCGCGCTGGCGATCGGCGTGGCCACCCGCTGCGACGGCTGCATCGCCTATCACGCCCGCGCGCTGGTCAAGCTGGGCGCGACCCGCGAGGAGGTCGCCGAGATGATCGGCATGACCGTCTATATGGGCGGCGGGCCGTCGATGATGTATGGCGCCAAGGCGCTCGACGCTTTCGACACGCTGTCCAAGGCTGGCTGATCCCCCCCCCCCCCCCCCCCCCCCCCGCGACGCCTTCGCCCATTGTCGGTTTGTGCAGCGCAGCGTATCCCGTCGCGCAATCCTCATCCCAAGCAAGGAGACGGAAGACCATGGCGAGAGCGAAGATTGCGCTGATCGGCGCGGGACAGATCGGCGGCACGCTGGCGCATCTGGCGGGCCTCAAGGAACTCGGCGACATCGTGCTGGTGGACATCGCCGAGGGCGTGCCGCAGGGCAAGGCGCTCGACCTCGCCGAAAGTGCGCCGGTCGATGGCTTCGACGCCCATGTCACCGGCGCCACGGCGGCGGATGTGGCGGGCTACGCCGCGATCAAGGGCGCCGACGTGGTGATCGTCACCGCAGGCGTGCCGCGCAAGCCGGGGATGAGCCGCGACGACCTGCTGGGCATCAACCTCAAGGTGATGAAGGCGGTCGGCGCCGGGCTGAAGGCTCATGCGCCGGACGCCTTCGTGATCTGCATCACCAACCCGCTCGACGCGATGGTGTGGGCGCTGCGCGAATTCTCCGGTCTGCCCGCGAACAAGGTGGTCGGCATGGCGGGCGTGCTCGACTCGGCGCGCTTCCAGCATTTCCTCGCCGACGAATTCAAGGTCTCGGTCAAGGACGTGACCGCCTTCGTGCTGGGCGGCCACGGCGACACCATGGTGCCCTCGGTGCGCTATTCCACCGTCGCAGGGATCCCGCTGCCGGACCTCGTCAAGATGGGCTGGAGCACGCAGGCGCGCATCGACGCCATCGTGGACCGCACCCGCAACGGCGGCGGCGAGATCGTGGCGCTGCTCAAGACCGGCTCGGCGTTCTATGCGCCCGCCGCCTCGGCGATCAAGATGGCGGAGTCCTATCTCAAGGACCAGCGCCGCGTGCTGCCCTGCGCCGCCTGGGTCAAGGGTCAGTATGGCCTCAACGGCCTCTATGTCGGCGTGCCGGTGATCATCGGCGCGGGCGGCGTGGAGAAGATCGTCGAGATCGCGCTGAACGACGCCGAGAAGCGGATGTTCGACGCCTCGGTGGAGGCGGTCGAGGGGCTGGTCGCGGCCTGCAAGGGCATCGACCCCTCGCTCGCGTGAACGCGACTGCGGGCGGGGGGTCAGCCCCCCTCCCGCGCCAGCGCCTTGAGCGCATAGAGCGCCTCCAGCGCGTCGCGGGGGCTGAGCGCGTCGGGGTCGAGCGCCGCAAGCTTCGCCGCCAGTTTCGGCGCAGTCGGCGCGGGCGGCGGCGCCTTCTGCGCGGCGGCGAACAGCGGCAACGCGTCGATCAGCGCCTTGGGCTGTGACCCGCGCGCGCGCTCGCCCGCCTCCAGCGCCTCCAGCACCTGCCGCGCCCGCGCCACCACCGCCGAAGGCAGCCCCGCCAGCCGCGCCACCTGCACGCCGTAGGAGCGGTCGGCGGCGCCGTCCTGCACCTCGTGCAGAAACACCACGTCGCCCTGCCACTCCCGCACCGCCATGGTGGCGTTGGCCAGCCGGGGCAGGCGCCCGGCCAGCGCGGTCAGCTCGTGGTAATGGGTGGCGAACAGCGCGCGGCAGCGGTTGACGTCGTGCAGATGCTCCAGCGTCGCCCAGGCGATGGAGAGACCGTCATAGGTGGCGGTGCCGCGCCCGATTTCGTCGAGGATCACCAGCGCGCCCTCGCCCGCCTGGTTGAGGATCGCCGCCGTCTCGACCATCTCGACCATGAAGGTCGAGCGCCCGCGCGCCAGATCGTCCGCCGCGCCGACCCGGCTGAACAGCTGATCGACCACGCCGATGCGCGCCGATGCGGCGGGAACATAGGCGCCCATCTGCGCCAGGATCGCGATCAGCGCGTTCTGCCGCAGCCAGGTGGACTTGCCCGCCATGTTCGGCCCGGTCAGCAGCCGGATCGACGCGGCGTCGCCGCCCGACAGGTCGCAGTCGTTGGCCACGAACGCGCCTTCGCCCCGCCTGCGCAGCGCCTGCTCGACCACCGGGTGACGGCCCGCGACGATGGCGAAGGCGCGGCCCGGCTCGACCACCGGCCGCGTCCAGCCCTCGCTCGCGGCCAGCTCCGCCAGCCCCGCCGCCACGTCCACTGCGGCCAGCGCGTCGGCCGCCTGCGCGACCGCCGCCGCTGCGGCCAGCACGTCGGCGCGCAAGCCCGCGAACAGCCGCGTCTCGATGGCCTGCGCGTCGGCGCCCGCGCGCAGGATGCGGCCTTCAAGGTCGCTGAGTTCGACGGTGGTGAAGCGCACCGCGCCGGCCAGCGTCTGGCGGTGGATGAAGCGGGCCGACAGCGGCGGCGCCAGCATCTTCTCGGCGTGGACGGCGGAGGTCTCGATGAAATAGCCCAGCACGTTGTTGTGCTTGATCTTCAGCGCCGCGACGCCCGCCTCGGCGGCCAGTTCCGCCTGCATCCGCGCCACCACGCCGCGCCCCTCGTCGCGCAAGGCGCGCGCGGCGTCGAGGCCTGCGTCCACCCCCGCCGCGATCAGCCCGCCGTCGCGCAACAGCGGCGGCGGCGTCTCGACCAGCGCCGTCGCCAGCCGCGCGGCCAGCGCCCGACCGCCGGAAAGGCGCGCCGCCTCGGCCAGCGGCCAGTCCGTTCCCGTCAGCACGTCGGCCAGCTCCGCCGCCCGCGCCAGTCCGTCGCGCAGGGCGGCGAGGTCGCGCGGGCCGCCACGGTCGAGCGCAAGGCGGCCCAGCGCGCGCGCCGCGTCGGGCGCGCGGCGCATCAGCGCGCGGGCGGCCTCGCGCCGGGCGGCGTCGTCCACGAAAAAGCCCACGGCGTCCAGCCGCGCGGCGATGGCGTCCGGGTCGGTCAGCGGCGCCGCCAGCCGCGCCTCCAGCAGCCGCGCGCCGGGCGCGGTGAGGGTGCGGTCGATGGCGTGCAGCAAGCCGCCCTCGCGCGCGCCCGCCAGCGTGCGGGCGAGTTCGAGGTTGCGCCTTGTGGCGGCGTCGATGCGCATCGCCGCCCCCGGCGCCTCGCGCACCGGCGGGCGCAGCGCCGGGGCGGCGCCCTTCTGCGTCAGCGCCACATAGTCGGCCAGCGCGCCCATCGCGGCGATCTCGGGCCGGGTGAAGGCGCCGAACGCCTCCAGCGTCGCGACCCCGTAGAGCGCCTTCAGCCGCGCCGCGCCGGACGCGCTGTCGAAACTCGCGGGCCCCAGCGGCGTGGCGACCGCGCCGAGATCGTCCAGCAGCGCCGCAAGCCTTGCGTCCTGCGCGTCCGCCTCGGCCAGCAGCGTCTCGCGCGGGGCGAGCCGCGCCAGCGCCGGGCCCAGATCGGCGCGCGAAACCGGCGCGGCGCCGATCTCGCCGGTGGACAGATCCAGCCACGCCAGCCCCCCCTCGCCGCGTATCTCGGCGAAGGCGCACAGGCGACAGGCGGCGCGCGCCTCCAGCAGCGCGTCCTCGGTCAGCGTGCCGGGCGTGACCAGCCGCGTCACCGCGCGGGCGACCACCGATTTGGCGCCGCGCTTGCGCGCCTCGGCGGGGTCTTCGGTCTGCTCGCAGACCGCAACGCGAAAGCCTTTTCGGATCAGCGTGTTGAGATAGGATTCGTGGCTGTGGACCGGCACGCCGCACATCGGGATGTCGGCGCCGTCATGAACGCCGCGCCTGGTCAGCGCGATGTCGAGCGCGCCTGCGGCGGCCACCGCGTCGTCGAAGAACATCTCGTAGAAATCGCCCATGCGGTAGAACAGCAGCGCGTCGCGGTGCTGGGCCTTGATCGCCAGATACTGCGCCATCATCGGCGTCGGCTCGCTCATTTGGCGGGCTCGGGATAGCGCACGGCGGCGAGATACAGGCCGTCGGGCGGCGCCACCAGCCCGCAGGCGGCGCGGTCGCGCGCGGCCAGCGCCTGCGCCACCTGCTCCGGCGGCCAGCGGCCCGCGCCGACCTGCGCCAGCGTGCCGACCATGCTGCGCACCTGGTTGTGCAGAAAGCTGCGCGCGCGCGCCCGCACCTCCACCATGTCGCCCGCGCGCGTGACGCTCAGCGCGTCGAGCGTCTTGACCGGCGACAGCGCCTGGCATTGCGCGGCGCGAAAGGTGGTGAAGTCGTGGCGGCCCACCAGATGCGCGGCGGCTTCGGCCATGGCGTCGGCGTCGAGCGGGCGCAGACAGCGCCAGACCAGCCCCTTCTCCAGCGTCAGCGGCGCGCGCCGGTCGCGGATGCGGTAGAGATAGCGCCGCTCAACGGCGCTGAAGCGGGCGTGAAAGTCGGGCGCCGCGCGCTCGGCGGCCAGCACCGCCACCGGATGCGGGCGCAGGTGGTGGTTGAGCGCGGCGGCCAGCCGCTCGGGCGGCCAGTCGCGATCAAGGTCGGCGTGGGCGACCTGGCCCAGCGCGTGCACCCCGGCGTCGGTGCGTCCGGCGCCGATCACCGGCCCCGCCTGCGGCTCCAGCCGCGCCAGCGCCGCCTCCAGCACGCCCTGCACCGAGGCGCCATTGTCCTGCCGCTGCCAGCCGCAGAACGGCCCGCCGTGGTATTCGAGGGTGAGCTTGTAGCGCGGCATGGGCGTTGTCCTAGCGCGGCGCTTTGCGCCCCGCCAGCCCCGCGCGCGCTTTGGCCCCCTCCCTTTCCGGCGCGCGAGGGCTTATGTCGCCGTCAGGATTTTCGCGAGGGGGCTTCAGCGGTGATCGGCGGATTGATCGACGACATGCTGCGCGCGGCGGAGGATGCGCGCGACACGGTGTCGGAGGCGCTGTTCGAGCCGACGCTGCGCCTCGGCGTCACCGGCCTCAGCCGCGCGGGCAAGACCGTGTTCATCACGTCGCTGGTGGCCAACATGCTGGAGCGCGGGCGGCTCACGCGGCTGTCGGCGCAGCGCGACGGGCGTATCGAAAGCGTCGCGCTGCGCCCGCAGCCCGACCGCGACGTGCCGCGCTTCGACTTCGAGGGGCATATGGCGGCGCTGTCGGGGCCTCAGCCGCGCTGGCCGTCCTCCACAAGGTCGATCTCGCAGTTGCGGCTGTCGATCCGCTACCGGCCCGGCGGCTGGCTCAGCGGCTTGTCGGGGCCGGCGACGCTGCATCTCGACATCGTGGACTATCCCGGCGAGTGGCTGCTCGATCTGGGGCTGATGGCGATGGGCTACGACGCGTGG
>Ga0210025_1004052_pt1 | contig 12789 bp, 8 predicted proteins | sample CryGeyme20150102_FD_183989 | JGI IMG/M metagenome (GOLD analysis project Ga0210025, IMG submission 183989) | Groundwater microbial communities from Crystal Geyser aquifers in Utah, USA - Crystal Geyser metaG 2015-0102 (SPAdes) (version 2) | ecosystem: Environmental > Aquatic > Deep subsurface >...
CAGAGGGGATGAATAGACCCTTAAAGAGAGGAAGAAGTACCTTGAGCAACAAATAGCTCTCAAAAGAACAATTAATACTATATCTTAGACTGAAATCAATGCTCATATTACTCATTTTAACAACTATATTGTGCAAACTGAAGCTACCATATTGAAAGTCACAAGGGAAAAAAGATAAATCGATAAATAACTTAGCCAGCTCACCAAAAAAGAGGCATGCTAAGACCAAACTGAGAAGACACACAGAAGATTGACTAAAATTAAGCACTCCCCTCCGAAGACAACCGTAAAACAATCTAAATATGGAAGCAATGCAGCAAGTACACCAAAAGTGATCAATAAATACTTCTACAACAGCAACAGTCGAAGAAACTCCTATTTTCATGCTTGATTTATATCATTTTGATGATTTATGATCATTAATTATTCTTCTTGAGTATCGTGGCTATAGAAATATTAATAAGGAACATTAGAGTATATTGTATCAACACCAGCTGGATGTTGATGTCGAAGGTCCTTGTGGAATAGAAAACGTAGAGTTCATATTATATAAGTTTCACAAATGTTCAAAAACACTTACCAATCAGGATTTCTCTCCATTTTGTACTCCATTGGTAGCAAGCCTTTACAAATCTGGTAAAAAGAAAGTAAAATATCACTTACTCAGTTCACAACGGTCACATCAAACGACTCACTGATCAAGACATCCAGTCGTCTGTCCTGGAAATCATGGGGACCAACGTCACCACAGCCTATATCACCTGTCCGCAGAACGAAAAGTAAACTCTCGGAATCAAGCTGCCTTTCCTGGTCATGATCATCAAGAACGTACTTCCTTCTTCACCCAGCTGAAAAAGTACTTCACTTTCGAAGTTCAAGTTCTTGATGATAAAAACGTTCGCCGGAGATTCAGAGCATCTAACTATCAGTCGACTACGCGTGTAAAGCCTTTCATTTGTACCATGCCTATGAGACTCGATGAGGGATGGAATCAGATCCAATTCAACTTGTCAGATTTTACGAGAAGAGCCTACGGCAGCAACTATATTGAGACCCTTCGAGTGACTATTCATGCTAATTGTCGAATAAGAAGAATTTATTTCTCAGACAGACTGTACTCGGAGTAGGAGCTGCCTCCTGAATTTAAATTATTTTTGCCAATCCAGAAGCAGCAATGATAAAAACACTACTTATATAACGAATTTCACTCAGAGATTACAATCATGTCAATATCGAATCATTTGCTTTAGGGTTTTCCTTTGCGCTTTTCCCAAAAATCAGAAGCAAATTATCTCAGTTTTTAACTTTCCAGTATCTTTTATTATCGATTTTATTTCAATTATTCGCTGCAATTGGGAGGAACCTTTGTGTATTTGGTAGCATCTTAATGGAAACTAGTTGTTTTGTTCAATTCTTCTTTGAAAGGATATTTTTAGTCAATTATCTGCTCGAGCTTGGCAAGCTCTTGTGTCAGATTAAATCTGGACACATCTTAGAATCCACTCAAACCTTTCAGCTATTCATTAGCTTGAGATAAAAATTATTCCAAGGTGACTACTTGCCCAGTCCATTTGCTCTACAGATCGGCTCTATCTTGCATAAGCTGAGCCTTTTATGGAGTGGTTGCTAATCCTTGGATGTACTGATGATTAATTTAGCTTTGACGCTCGACCTGATTTTTCAGGTTATCCACTTCGTCAGTCAAAACTTATATTTCTCTGTTCAATTTTCCAATATACTAATATATGAAGTGATTTTGCTGTTATTGCTTCAAAAAAGTTGAGGTTATTTCTTCCAGGTCATTAACACCACTCTCTTCTTTAATTTATTAGAATCCTTTTCTGATGGCTTCCATCGTTTTTCTGTAATTTTCTATCACCTTGACCCTTTCTTTGTTTTTGGCTATCAAATGTCTCATTCTATAGCGCACTAGTGGAAGAGTGTCAGTTTCCCCTTTGGGCTCCATCTCTCCTCTGTGCTTCAAAAGAGTTACTCCAAGCTTACTACCTCCTAGGTTTTGTTTGGTCAGGCTGATCTCTTCTCGGAATTGCTTGAACTCCAGATCATTTTGATTTTTGATGGAGATGATTCCTTGCTTGTCCTGCTCAATAACTGCTTTTCTTTTGGTTGCCAGAGCTTGTTCTTCGGCAACAAGGTGAGAGTATTCTTAGATTTGGGATGTGATTTTGCTCATCACATCTCTTTGATTGAGCTTCTCTTTGCGTAACTCGTCAATTTATCCCTTGAGTTTCTTATTTGAGGCCAGAACATCATTGTAAGAGTTGATGGTCTGATCTAATTCGTTTTCCAAAATCTTTACTTTTGCTTTCACTTTCGCCATCTCAGAGGTGAATGCTTTGCTTTTGAGGGCTTAGAGTTATTTAGCTTTTCTGGAGCGTTCCTTGGCCACCTCATTGCGATTTTATTGAACTCTGAAAAACTTGCGCTTATCCTGTTCAAGGAGTCTCGTGTAATTGTCAATTTAGCGTTCGAAAACCTGGTTAGTGGTTTAGGAGAGAAGAGAGCTGCTGAATGACTTGTGAATGATGGATGACTCTTCAAGCTTCTTTCCTTTGTACATCTTCTTCTATTCAATTATAACATAGAAGGATCACAATCGAATGAATCGGAAAATTCAATCTTTAATAAAGGTTTTATAATTAGCTCAAAGAGGCAAATATCACTAATTATTGTCTTAGCTCTCCTCATCTTCCGGAATCTTCTCGAGCATACTTTATATCTATTGCTGAAGAAGCTCGACCAATTTTGATTCACTCTCTCCATCAAGATCATGTATCTTTGCGAACTGTTGGGCTACTTCTTCAAGACGCTCTTCATCTCCACTATAGAGAGTCAATCTTTCAACTCTATTACCTAAGTTGACATCTAGCAACAGAATAGGAGTTTCTTCCTTCTATTCCAGTTTAGAAATGTTTTTTTTATCACTCTTCATAGAGCTTAACTCTCCTCTTTCTAAAAATTTTTTCTTGTCCTCCCATTGCTCCCGTCCCTTCTTCATTCTGAAGAGGGCTTCTTGAACTTATTTGGTATTGTAGTTCGAAGAGTCAGTTTGAACTTTGGCACGATTGATGCTGGGTGCAAATGTACATTATTTCATGCTTACATCTTCACTCTGCCTACTGACCCTCAGTGACTACTTTTTATTCTGTAGTTATCGATGAAAATTGTAAAGTTCCAGAGATTTTTTTGACCCAATGCTTCCCTAACCTGTTGAGAATTTAGATGCTGCCATGGCTTGAGATTGTGGGAGGGTAGATGGCTTGAAAGTACATTACTCAAGCTCTTGTTCTTCTTGGGCCTCTTTCTGACACTGTAGTTTGAACTACTTAGCTTTGTTATAGAGTACAAGTAAGTCTGTCGGAGTGATGATCCCATCCTTGGGGATATTGAAATCTATCTCAGGATACATTTCAAGGAGCTAGTTTACTTCATCTAGCATTTGTTCTCGATGCAATTAGGCCATCTTTTAGCTAGCTTTGTTAGTCTGAGGCTTGAAAGAGTACTATGGCTATTATTTAAATGTTTGTTTCCTGATTTTCTAAGAAAAGAGGCGATTCCTTTTGAATAAATCGAAATTCTTTTGAACTTTTCTTCCTTCGGCCTAGTCGAAAGCAAGCTATTGTTCAGGACAAGGCTATTAGCCCTCTTGAAAGTTGACAGGATTAATGTGGAAGACGCCAATCATTGCCAACAAAAAGACACAGATATTTTTAGCATTAACCTGGAACCTTTCTAAAAGTTGATAAGCTTAATGGATAAGAGTTCTTTCTTGACTGCTTTAGCTTTCCTCATCAACTTGAACAAAACCCATTTCCTTCAGGATTTCATTGAAGAGCATGTAGTCTATTTTATCTTGGGTTGACGATGGAACACTAAGAAGTTCAATGACTGCATAATACTCTTTGATAAATTTCTGAGCAACGTACTTTTAGTTATTTAGGTTGAGAGTCCTACCTGGTAGAGGAATGCTTTGAAGACTCTGACTTTCATAACATCTTGTTCTTTCCTGTCTCCTCAGAGCATCCTGATACAGAAGTTCATTGATGGGGGCATTTCTGGTCATTTTTCTACCTTTTTAAGTGATTTGAGGATGAAAATCCTAGCTTATTTTGCTGTTTCCATCAAAATCGTTTTCTTTGTCCTTTAAAGCATATAGTCTTTCAAAAACAGTTCCTTGTCTTTTCCTTTCCTCTACACGACTATTAGTCTTTGGTTTGAAAGTATTTTTTCCCTCTTTCTCAGCTTATAAATTTCCCTTCAGAACTGATTTCTTCTGCTCAACTTTCTTTGTGAACTCATTCTGTTGTTTTAGAAATTGTTCAAAGTTCCGAGCTGAACCTTTTTTGGTTGTTTTTGGTTTGAATGTACATTATGCGTATACTTTTCGCTTTTGTTCCTCTTAAAGCTATCTCAGTTTTCTGTCCTTTTAGGCGAGTCGTTTACTGACCTGCTATCCGATGGTTTGCTGCTTTTGTTTCAGAAGCTGCACTCTTTTTTCTTCCCTGAGTCGTTAATCTTCAATGAGCCTTTGAAGGTCCAGAAACAAGGCCTGCTGACTGGAAGCATCAATTTATGGAGCTATGATGGGAGGGATCAGATGGGGCACATTGATGATTGGGATTGATTATCTCATGCTCTGTTAGTCATAGTCGTACTCGTTCAGCATTACAGTTATTAGTTTAAATTATAATCAAAATGTGATCATCGGAAACCTCCCTTCCTTATCATATGTTTTAAGAAAGAGCTAGCCATTGTTGAAAGTTCATGAAAGAGCTGTTAGTATGAATTTTGAGTTTCATTTGAGGAAAACAAAGATTGAGAAGGGAAAGCAGCTGTATGCGTTAAAGTGGCTAATGGTGATAAAAATATGGGGAGACACTCTTTGTAAGGAGTGAGATAAGGGTTGGAGAGTTTTTTAAAATATTAAAGTCCGTAAATACTAACGACAAATATTAGATGTTCATGAATTTAAAATATAACAGAATAGATATGAAGAATGAGAACAAGGAGGGGAAAATCACAAGAAAAGTACGTCAAAGACCCATTCACCCTCCTAAATCAAAAGTCCATAGAAAAAGAACCTCCAGAGATAAAAGATCACCTGCTACCAGAGACTTTGGGACTGACCTCACCAATCGCCCAGAACCTGTCGCTACCCCGACCGAACCATAGACCTAAGATCTTTCCACCAGCCCCCCATAGATCCTTCCCTACCTTCCTCACATCATTCAACATCTCATTGACCATGACCAAAACTTCACCAACAAACTCGCCTCCTCCATCGCCAGCCACGCAGATTTCGGGCAGTCAAAGATTAGCACATAGATGAGGAAGGTGTTACTCAAATGGCTACTTCAGGTTAGCCGAAAATTTCAAGTGAAGGATGAAACTATGCAAATTTGTGTGCAGATCATCGATTATCTTCTAATTTTCCAAAGCACCCTTATTTCCAAACATAACTTCCAGTTGCTGGGGGTGGCCTCTCTCTTTGTGGCCTGCAAGTACAACTAAATCCATACTTTTGAGGCAGAAAAGTACATTTATCTTTGTGATGGTCTCTACTCAATTTCTCAACTCTTCGAAATGGAAAGCCTCATCCTCACCTCAACCAATTTCAATCTCCAATTCCCTACTCTTCATCAGTTCACAGGATTGCTGCTCAGCCACTACAACCTTGAACTCGACTCAACTGTCAACGATCTGATAAAACTATCGATGTTTGACTGCCTTTTACTGAATCGATTCAAGAAGCAGCACTTGTCAGCAGTAATTCTTTACTTTGCTGCCAAGATCAAGTAGTCGTCGAACCTCAGGTCTAAGGACATAATCCAAGACCTAGGAGTCCCTGAATAGACCTTCAGAGAATGTTTCACAATCCTTTTAGGATTGTATCGTTCTCGAGAAGAGCTTAAATGAATTTCAATCTTACTTATATTCTTTCACTCTTCATATCTAGCATTCAATCGCACAATAATTAGCTTATATCACATATAGACTCTTCTATTCACACCACGGCCTTGAGTACGAATGGAAAATTTCCCAGACTTCTCCCTCGAATTACCCCTTCTCTTATCGTTCACGCTATTGTAGCCACTGTGAGCAGCATTGGATACTCTGAGGAGATCTTTCTTCTGAGATACACTTTTCTAGTTTGGAAGGCTTCGATAGTTCATAGTCAGTTCACGAGGTTGATTATACTCTCTGAGAAGTCGATTATAGTATCGATCTACCTCGAAAAATTGTTTATACCTTTTATCGCTGACCGGGAAAACTCTTTTCCATCCCCCTCTTCTGCTATTTTCAGCCTCAATATCTTTCAGAAGGAATCTTTCAACTGGCCCAAGTTATATTTGTTTGTTGTCAGGTTTTTTGTAATTTTTGATATCATACCTCAAGTGGTTCCCATCCAAGTATCTGTCAGTCAAAGGATTTACTCCCACCAAGCTCAGTAGATCTGCAATCATGTTGCCCTTTATCTTGAGGTCGAGTGGTGAGTCAGTATTCATGGAGGGGGACATATTGACTTCCATCAGCCAAGGCTTTAGGTTGGAGTCAATTAGAACATCGAAGCCGAGGACCTCGTAGCAGGAGTTGTTGAAGGGAACGTTATTCATGAATGCAGTGTAGAGAACATGCTCCCCTGAAAGAATTGTCTTAATAATCAGATCATCAATTCTGAGGAAGAGATCGTTCGTTTCCTACTTGCCGATATTATAGCACATAAAATCCTTAAGAGCTGTAAGGCTCCATTTGCTTCCGAAGTACTACTCATTTTCCTTCTCACTTTTGACAAATTAAGTATTCTTTTTATTCACACTATAGTTTGTCAAATGCTGAAACCGTTTGTTCTAGCAATCACTTGTATTCTCATCGTATACTTCAGTGGCAAATCTGCCCAAACCTTCCTAATAGACAAATATCCTCAGAGGATTGACTCCTGTAATTGCTACATAGATTCGCAAATCAAATTTGAGGCCGTTGATCAGTAGAGGATTATCGACATAGTGGCTAACTATCAGGGAGGAGTATTTTTCTAACTTACTGTAAACCACGGATAGCTGGTTGGTTACGGTAATCCCTTTACCTTGGGATCTATTATGAGGCTTGACAATGTAAGTTAACCCTGGAGTCTTCGTCATTTCTTACTTTAAAAGGTCAAGCTATTGAGGGAGGATAAATGTTTTTGGTAGAAAATTAAAATGTCCAATACCATGTCTGATTTGCATTCGGGAAATATATTTGTTCATGAGATCTTTTCTGGTCAGATGGAAAGAATTAGGAAAATGATTTATCTTTTGATAAGGGAGAAGTGCTTGGTAAACTTCGTTTTTGATTATGCTTGAAGACCAATACAGACTCCAGTTTTTATTTGTAATGGCGTATTTGAATCCGTTTTAGTCTAGTAATTTTTTTATTAGCTTCACAGGGTTGTTTTGAAATTTGTAAAAGTACCCGATTTAATCGTGCTTGGCGAGATTGCTGACATCTGAAAATGTATCTGTTTTTTCGTTCTAACTGCAAGACTCCTCATCCTAATTTTCTTAAATACCTTCAATCTCTTCTCTGATTATGTTGCTTTCTTCATACTCGTAAAGATTCTTTCCAGACCATGGTTTGAATCTCAACGTTTTAGAAATTTAGTTATGTTCAAGTGCCTTCTTCTATCCTGAAGCCAAATTTCCACCTTCTCGACTGTTCAGCTGTACAGGCTTAAGCTGCCTTGCTTTGGAATTGACGATATCGATCAACTCATCAAGGTCGGGGTCAAGTTCTTTCTAACTAGAAAACATTTCTTTTATCTACTGTTATTGTATATAGAATCATAGCTCCAATAAAATCATGACGTCTAAATATCGATCAATCACTCGATTCTCTTGTAAAATAGCACATAGGGTTGACATGAGCGGACCTTTTACCATGATTCGCCCTTCACCGTCGAGTCAGAAAAGTAGTGCCAGTTTTAACATCTTTTTGAGTGGGCGACATAGTGGCCTCCACGAGATGTCCCTCCATGCTAAGTGATAGCAAAAAGTTCATAAAGCAAAGGGCCTTTGTTTATACAGTGACCCTAAAGGTCGATTTGAGAGGGTGCTCGTACAACAGCATTGTTTTTGCTTAAGTTATTGTTGAATCTTTTCAGACTGATAGTCAATATTTAAGGAGGATCCTTGATGTAGAACTTTCTCCAAGCCTTTTCAGCTGAGCATTTTTCACATTCGAAGTAGTTTTTCGAGGAGAGGGACTAAGGGGCAAAGAACATGTCCAAAAATGTTTAACTGAGTTTGTCAGGAGGGTAAAATAGATCTTATCCTTTGATCTGATCACTGGGAATTTTTCCTTCAGGAAGATTAAAATGGGTAGAACCTCCTTTGGCCAACTGAACTGCAAGTTATAAGCTGAAGTCAATGGTCCAATTTACTTTTTCACAAGCTAAGCATTCAAGTCTGCTTGCTAGGAAAAAACCGAATGTTTTTTCTGATGGTGTAATTTTCTCCCCATGAATTTGCTTGACATTCATCCAAAACCTTTCACCATCTATAAGCCCATTCACGAGCAAAGCTAACAGTTATTGGGAATCTTGCTGATCCATATGCCTATAGTTTCCTTTCATTTTACAGACCCAGCTGAATAGACTTTTTGGGGAAAAATGTTTGTCGGCCACCCTGAGATATTTATTGAACAAAATATTGATTTATCCTATTTTTCCAAATTATTTGTCAGTGTCCATTTTGAAGCGGCTATATTAACTGTGCAGCTGCTCGCATGCATAGAGGCATTGAAGAATAGAGTTAAAGAAGCAGGTATTGCCAAGATTCTTGAGCCCAAAAACCTATAATTTATAAGGTAGTTTTTGAGGATGCTATTATTTCAACTTTTGACTGTTTTCTACATTTTACTCCGAGGGGACCTATTGATAGTAGATTGCTTATAGTTTCTCCTTCTTTATTATTTTAGGTCGTTACTCAGCCTTCTCACCGATTCTATCAGACACCTTCATCACTTTTTAAAACTGCTACATCAACTTATCCTTTTTGTTGCTATCAGGTGCTTGCTACAGTAGTTATCCAATGTTAACTTCACAATGAAAACAGTATATTGAGGACTACATGAGCTGGAATATAGTTGGGTGCTTGGTCCCGTAGTGGTGCTGAAATGTACATTTATTTTATTAGTCATCACATCTTACAACTCCACAGGTTAGACACATACCCAATCTTTCAGATTCAGTATGCTTTTTGTTACCGGAACAGTAGCGAGATGCCTTGGAGAAGTAATTGGCAATTTTTTATGCTTTCAAGGGCAACAAATGGTCGCACAGCACTTTTGACATTACTATTATTATTGACTATATTTATAATCCCACCCATTGGTAATCTGCTCGTATTTGGAGGGAATTTATAATCAACATAAGATATATGAAAGAAGTCACACACCTTTCTCACACAGAAACCCTAAGCCAAACCCTGAGTAAGGTCTCCACCAGATTCCAGACATTGCTGGAACTCATTCCTCAGAAGGATCATCACAAGCTTGGAGCAGTGGATATATCATTTTGCTAAAATACTTACGTCTTTGAGAATGAAACTGTTTACTAAATTGACCTTGATGAACCCCCTCGTACCCTCGAAGGATTGCTCTAAGAATCGATTAGTAAACTATTGGCCCGAAGCAAAGGGAACTCTCTTCAATGCCAGGGCCAGTAAAGCAAAGATTATGTAATCAAGATGAAGAAGTTCAATTTCAGCAGAACCATCATTGAAACAAGCCCCACTTTCAAAACTCTCTTTCGGGTGCTTCCTTACAACTATTTCTTCCATATTTTGACTAACTACGCCATGATTGTCCCCTACAAAGGTGAGCACGTTCAAGTCACTGGCTGCGCACTCAACGATAAATATAACATGAAAGCTATCGGTGGAGCTACTAGGAAAGTTCCTCGCACCGACAACAACAGTAAAGAAGGTGTCCCGGGAAAGACTCGTTCAGGAACGTTAGGAAAGAAGAACTACACATATTGCTCTGAACAGATAAGCAGAATGCAGATATTTTATTGTTCCCATATGAACCGTAGCGCTGGGCTATTTGCTCGAAGTACTTTTTGATTGATCTAGACTGTTTTTTTGATGAAGGCCAGAAGAAAGCCAGATATCTGGGGTAAATCAATCACATCGTCAAAAACTGCATCACAAACCACTTCCTCAACAAAATACAAATCCCATAAGCAATTTAAAAGAGTCTTCAATTAATCATCAAACAGCTATTTGAGAGAATTCAGGACCTATTTGGTAAGGTGGAGGTCAAAGGTAAAAAAACCTCTAAATTCACAATGCTGCTCGCGAAAAATTGTCCCCTTCTCCAATAATATCATCAGCTCAAAGAAAGAGTCACCAAGTTTGTGGAGGATAGAGACAATCGAGATTAAGACGGAACCAGTCTATTCAACTAACTTTACGAAACTGCTGTGCCCTATGGTAAGGTGACCAGCCTCTTTCGGGAAACTTTAGACCGAATTATTCCAAACTAACTGATAGGCCCTTCCAACAAAAAACTTTTGCTCGAAATAATGAGCGATTTCATTTCGATGAAGCGGTACGAGAACTTCAGAATGTAATAGATTTTATGGAAGATGGATGTTTTTGAGCTGAAGTGGCTGTAGATCGGATACAATCGTAAGTTCCACCGGAAGTGCATCACCAGAAGGAGAAGGTATTTGTCTCTGATATTGGCTCTTATCTTTAACGAAATAGTTGTTCAACTTATCAAGCACAACTTTTATGTCACTGAAAAGCACAAGGAAGCCAACCGAATCTTCTACTACAGAAAGCCTGTCTGGAATTTGATTGCAAAACTGGCAGTCCAAAAGTTTAGCGAGGATAATTTGGAAAAAACAGATAAGCAACATATTCAGAAATTGAAGAAGGCTTGTAGCAGCCATCCTGATGGGAAGCTAAGAATTTTGCCAAAAAAAGGAACCTTTCGACCCATCATCACTTTCAATCGAAAAGTCTAGTTCGAATCATAAACCCTCCCCATCAAAAAAATGAAAGCCACCCTCAATCAAAGATTGGCTGATACACAGCTGGTCTTGAGAGGTCTAAAAAATATTTTGGGACAAAAGCTAGGCTACTGCATTTTTGACAATAGACAAATATCTAGAAAATATGACTCCTTTGTGGAGAATTGGAAAAAAATGGGTTCTCCTCCTCTCAAATACTTTACTCTGGATATCAGAAAATGTTATGATTCAATCGACACATCTTTGCTCCTGAAGATAATCGAGTACACACCCCTCATTGAAGATTTGTACCTGATAATAAAATACAATCGACTTTACAGGAATAAGAAGGCTTTACACAAAGTCAACAATTTCAGCTCTTTTTTTAATTTCAAGGAAAGGGTGACAGCCATCGGCATCAGCTAAGACCCAATGCAAATCAAGGAAGATAGTAAAGTTCCATCGATAAATATATACCCAGCAAAACAAAAAATTATTACCAAGGAAACCATTTTGAAACTACTCAAACAAATATGCGAAGGATCCATTGTTAGTTATCGAAAAAATCATTGGCTCCAAAAATTAGGCATACCGCAAGGGCTCAATGTCTCAGGTGTCCTCTGTTCTCTTTATTTTGCTTATCTGGAGTAGTAGTTTGTCTCAGTCAAGCAAGGACTACTGATGAGACTGACTGATGATTACCTCTATATTGGGCCTGAAACCGAGGCAGTTTCAGTGTTAGATAGTCTCCTTAAATGCTCCTCAAAATATGGATTCAAATTCAGTGAGTAGAAGATATCAAAAAATTTCGACCATCCTACTTTAAAGATCAAGAATGGTGGAAGTTAGATTCTCTGGATCGGGAAAATCATAAATATTGACAGCTTGTAAATGTTTCCAAGCTTTGAACTCAACGAGAAGGTGGCATATGCAATGAATGTCAACCTGGTGCGGAAAAATTTAAAGGGCTTTCTAAAAAATAAATTCAAGTCATTGCTGACCAATCACTTTTCCTCGTATTTCAAGCCTAAGCTGTTTGCAATAGATAACTTGATCAGGATGATGAGGCTCTACACCTAGATATCTCTTGAAAAATTCAGCCCTTTCCTGACAAGGGTGCTTAAGAATGTAAAGAACCCAAAGATTTTACTAATCAGAGTATTCAAGGGCGCTATTCATGAATTTGTCTTGTTTGCCTGTATGTTGGCCTAAAACAGAGAGAGTCTATTCTACCACCAACTATTCATGTACATACTACTTTATCCAGATAAGTACAGCAGTAAATGAGTCTCTTCTTTAAGCGACGACTGTCACACCACCCGATCTTTGTCGAGCTTAAAAAAATATTTGAAGATGATTGCCAAAAAAGGAGATAGAATTTCCCCAACTTGAAAATGAGATAAGAGCAGTTCTGAAAGCTGATTATTTATGAACAAACAATAGATCTTAATATCCCAATCACTTCTGGAGGAGCATCTCCCACCAATCCACTCTTTGATTGGCAGGCTTGCTCAGAATAATTTGCAAGTACTTTTCCATTCCTTGGCCATTAGGATCGGCAAATGGTGAACCAGTGATTATGTCATCAGGGGCTATTGCTCTCAGCAAATCTAGGCTCATAGCTTCAAGTTTTTTACAGTTTTCTTCGATAAGAGTCTCTAGCAGAGAATGGTGAGTCATATCAACAAACTCATCATCTCTGTAACTTCTGAGCAGCCATAGTCGAGTTGCTGTTTCCAAGACATCTCTGTTCAGAGGATTTTTGGCCATAG
>Ga0210025_1004054_pt1 | contig 12788 bp, 8 predicted proteins | sample CryGeyme20150102_FD_183989 | JGI IMG/M metagenome (GOLD analysis project Ga0210025, IMG submission 183989) | Groundwater microbial communities from Crystal Geyser aquifers in Utah, USA - Crystal Geyser metaG 2015-0102 (SPAdes) (version 2) | ecosystem: Environmental > Aquatic > Deep subsurface >...
AGTTACTTACTTACTCTATTAGGTCGTGTGCCTAGCCTGCTCTGTATACACACACACCACTAGTTTGCTCCTACTATTATCATAATATTTAATATTTACTCTAATATTCATGTAGTCTCCACACTAGCTTTTTACGGTACAGTAGCTCCTCTGGCTAGTCTTCTACTACTATTAGTAGTGTCTAGCTAATCCATTTTCATCAAACCCACCACTCACCCAAAAAAACAAAAAAAACAAATGCAAGCCCCACCATGTCCTCGGAAGAGCAACAGCAAGATGGTATAACCGACGAGCAAGAAATCGAACCCAGAGGAGTCACAACTGCAGAACCATTGTGCAGTGATGACGAGGAAGAATTATTGGATTCTATACCAACCATTCAGTTACGCTCTAGTACCGAAACGGACGATTTAATAAATGGCGACGACTATGGTCCTCGTAGTAGTGATGTAGAGGATGGTGAGATACTACTAGTAGAAGGAAGCGATCGCGTCAATTTGAGCAGTCCGGATGACCTGACCAGAGATAATTCATCATTTACACAGGAGCCGAACTCTCAATCAGCGCCTCCAGAATCGGAAGCAACTTTGATGCCTTCATCGTCGTCCCAGATAGGCAACACAGATATCGGAGGCAACAAGCGACAGCGACAAAGACTGGTGTCCGAAGATGGTATCGTTGCAGAATTTGATATGCAGGATGGTACTATTCAACGACACGACGATCCTCAGGATCGAACCCTGTATTCCCAAAACAGTACCGACGTTGTGGCCAAAGCCGTAGAAGTTTGTAACAGTATTCGCAGCGTCAATGATTTGGAATTAGGTGACGAAGAACCCTTGTCGTATTATTCTGGTGGACGACTGTCGTTTGCTAATCTGAGAGCGCTGGGACGTGGAGCATCGTCCGGTTCCGGCAGCGGCCGCAACATACGGAGTAGTAACCATGGTGCTGGTGGTGCTGGTGCTGGTGGTGCTGGTGTTTTGCGATCCGCGGCAGGAATGTACGCCAGAGCAGAATTGATCAGTGTGACCGTGATTAAAAATTCTACGGAAGAATCTATCGGCATAAGTTTGCTCGCCGATGATACAGTGGTCTATGCGGTAAGTCACGAGGAAGGCAGTCTTCTCAAGGATTGTCCGATACAACCGGGTGATAAACTGCTGAGCATTAACAATAAGCGAACCGAACGCATGGACAGTGCAGAAACAGCTCGCATGTTGCGAGAAGTGACAGGATTTATTACAATCGTGGTGCACAACGAAGCGGGAGATCCGACCTTGGTAGAAACCATGATCACCAAGGCCAACAAGAATCAGCGCAGTGGCATGGGGCTCAAGTCTACCGGAGAACGAGATTTGCGAGTGTCGTCCATTAACGAAAACGGACTTTTTGCTCACTCTCTTTTGAACGTTGGGGATAGGATCCTCGCTATTAACAACGTGGACTGTACAGAAATGGATGCTAGGGTTGCTTGCGATATCATTAGGAATGCCCCCAGTAAAGTGACAGTGGTAGCACGTGTTCGTCATACACACGGACTGGTTGTAGCAGAAGTTTCTAATCAGGGATTAGATGCGACGGAGAATTTCCTAGCATCTGTTCCAGAGGCGACGACAGCACGAGTACCAGGCGAAATCCACGCTGTTGATGATACGTGTTCGATGAATTTATCCCAGCGACAACGAATGTTGCTCAAAGCTTTCATTGGCGCATTACTTGTTGCGATGACGGTCGTTGTCCTCGTTCGGTGAGAGACCTCAAAGGTGTGGGACGCAATCATCTAATTTTCTTTGAATTCTCTGCTTCCCATAAGACAGTACTCAACTACGTAATGAGCTCCATTCTGCATTGTAAGAAAGTACCTGCGGAAGAAAAGAATACCATGCAATAGTCTTCCGATACACCCGATGGTTTGCTGCTAATCATACACACTCTATAATTCGACAGTTAAACAAAAAATTTAGACCACAAAACACGACGACATAAATTTTGTACACCTTACAAACGATCTAAGTAGTATTTTCAAATTATAATAATTGCCTGAACTAGGTATTATGCAAAAAAATGCAGGCAATACAACTTCTAAGGAGCCCCAACCTTTCGCCATTCAAGCGCCAGAAGCCTTCGTGATGGTTGCGAGGTCGCTTTGACTTTTGGACTTTCTTCTTTCGTGGCCAGCAGTCGGAGAGGGTCCCTCCATGATTTCCTGGCTACGAGATTTGTGCAGCTGGTTCTGGCTGGAGCTCTTTCTGTAGTAAAAGTGAGCCATACTGGTTGTTTTGAAGTAGCCAGCTCCCTCCCCGTCTGCCTCCGACATGAATCGCAAAGAAGAGTGGGTCTTTTCGCCCGAGGACTGTGATGGTTGTTGCCGGAGTGAGAGTTGGTGATCGTCTTCGTCGATGAAAAGGCCCGAATCGTGATTGACACCAAATTCTGTGCTGGGAGGTCTTCTTACTGGCAATGGCTCGTGCCCCGCGTCGTGAAGATTTGTTGCGAAATTTTTATCGTCAGATTTCTTTACAACAGCTTGATCCGCAACTGACAGACCTCCGAGATTAACGAGACTAGGGCTAGTGAAAAAACTGGGTACCCGTTCTCCCATCTTTTGGCTATACGAATTTGAACGCTTTTTCTCCCATGCTTCTTTGGTGAGCCTTTTGCGGAGACGCTGCACGCAACGGTCAAGTGTAATCTCTTCGGCAATATGAGACTTGATGGCAGGAATATGTTTCCATGTCTCCTTTTCTGCTTCATCGATCCATTCCATAAATTCCTTTTTTGATGGGTTATAAATACAGTGGAGAAAGGCACTGAATAGACTCCGATGAGTGAGCCATGGAACCATACTAATATCGCATGCACGTCCTTCATATTCTTGTGTGAGGATCTGTGTGCCAAAGTCTCGCGTGGTCCCATACAAAGGGGAAAATCTTCTTCCTCCGACAAGCTCAACAGCGTGAGTTAGCCATCCACGTAACTGGTCTTTGAGGAAGATAAGCAATGAATTGAAGAGGCCAGTGATGGGATGGATCCAGACACTCTTTTCTGTATTGTATGTACCAAACATAACAGCATGAGGATTCGCTTGGCTGATGATGAAATGGTTTATATTGAACATTTCGCTAAGTTGTTGCATCGGAAGATCTTGCTCCATGGAGCCATCTGAAAACTTCATCTCTGCAGCACTTTCATAGCGTTCTGTTCCATCAACGTCTTTCACCATCAACCGATTAGCCTCAAACACCCCAGGCAACGATGATGACGCAACTGCGGCACTCCAGACCAGCACGTGTGGAGAGGTGAGGTAGTTGAGTAACCGTGGAGGGTCTCCTTTGTTTGTTGGAGTAACGACAATATTCAATATTCGTCCTGCGCACCGTGGTTGAAGTAGGTGAGATCGTGAAATGAGCCCAAAGGACATATTGGTGAAAATCAACTACACGAATACATACCGGTTCGGTCAAAAGCCTCCTGGAACGTAAAGTCGCCAATATTCGTCTTACAGCACTCTCGCAGATGCTGGGTATCACTCTTGAGAGCGTCCTGGGGACGCCGAGTTCCAGTCAAGACATCATATAGAAAGGATGTGAAGCTTCGAAGGCCAATGGGAATCAGCAGCTGCCAGGTCAACTTCTTGTCCTTAAAAGCACCAGCGGAGTTCTGGAGAACTTCTCCCAAATCAGATCCTCGCTTTGGGTTGGAAGGCGTGCGCACGGGAGCAAAAAAGTTAAACATTAATCTTCCAGAATGCCCTGGAGCAACAGTGCCCTCAACAAAATACAAGCCTCGTCGGCATTCGTCGTCTGTGCGTGTACCGATCATGGAGCACACAATGGATCCAGCACTGCTACCTCCAATCACACGAGGCATCAGACCATTGTCCATTAGTGCTTTGACAACGCCAACGTGGTAGAAACCCACTGGAGAGAGGATTGATAGTGTATAGATGAGAGGATATAAGTGGTACAGTATAACAAGAGAAAAGGCACCATTATATTTGTGGCGCAATCATCATAACAAACAGTTCGCAACTTACGCGCGGCTCCACCACTGAGAATAAGAGCACTTCGGCCGTACGCGTGCCTCGTCTCATTGAAGAAAGCTAGCCTAGCATCTGTAGGAATCGGTTGTTCGCCTTCGCTGACCGGTGCATCGCATACAAAGTCCAGCGCAGCACATACCACATTGTGGTACGTTTCTACCAAGACTTTGGTGCCTGCCAAGGCTCTGCTGAACTGAAAGATTTTGTAAACAAAGAAAAAAGAGAAAGCAGTGTTAGCAATGCATGTTGAGGTGGTGAGATCATTTTTTCTGCGATGCGTAATTTCGATCAAAGTGTTTTGCGATGCTTTTAACAATCGACAGACCACCCTGTTTTTTTCTTCATTTCGCAAACTTACGAGACCTTCGTGCAATAGACCAAATTTGTTGCGAGTAATTCCACCACGCAAAATGAACATGAGCTCGAATATATCGCGTCTTCGCATGAGATGTACAAATTCGTCAATCCTGGCCGTAATGCGGTCCTTTTCGTACAAAGCACACTCCGGATCACTTCTCCACACAGTATTTCCCTGGGCCTGATCGATGGCCTCGGCCAGCGACATCCAATCATCTTGCGTTTTGGCAACTCGTTGCTGTCGTTCTAATTCCGCAATCAAACGACTTCGGGAGGAAAAATTAGAACACAAGGCCTTGAGCGTAACCGTTAGTTGTCGATACGTTATGACACCCGTTTCCAGTGCCATGGCGAGAAGCAACTGTTTGACAACATATTTGGGTACGAAAACCGTATCCAACAATTCTAAACTGTACTCCCTGGCAACGGGTGCGTACTGAAGAATAAGTCGTACCGCCCTGTATGTGGCAGTCGAAAAAATTAATCGACAACAGTTTGATCAAATGTGTGAGAGTTTTTTTTTCTTCTTCTTTTTCAACAGAAATAATGAAATAGTTATAAAGTGGAAAACAAATGACTGACATATCGATCGATAACAAACATATATAATTATTATGAAAGTCTTACTCGTTTATGGCAATATGCACAAGCTCAATTTGCTGCGCATTTTGCAGTACCTCACTCGGACTGAAGCTGCTGCTGCTGCTGCTGCTGCTGCTGCTGCTCATGAAGCGTTTTTACTTATAAAAAAGAGGAATCCTTTGGTTTTTGATATGTGCGTGCGTGCACTTCCAGATTTTAATGACAGTAATACAATTCAGTGGTATCTGTTATCTGTTGTTCTCTTCTTTTTAAAACCAAACAAGAATTAAAAACCAAGTACTGTAGTATGTAGTATGTTGTGACCTGGCGTCAACGAAATCAAAAATAAATAATAAACAGGTGTACAAACAGGGTGTTGTTGTGTTTTGTATTTTAGTATGTTTTATACAGTGCGTAATACTTAAAAGTCGTCAGCATGCATTTACTATTAATTTTGTTCCTGTTCTTTTGCCTTCCTGTCATCGACGCTCCCATATAATATATTGTTTCTCTAGTAGCTACAGTAGTAATTACATCCAATACATACCTGGTAGACTACTAAACACTTGAGAAATGTTTTTCTGTTGCTGGATGTCACCGCATAGGATCAAAAGAGAATTTTGTGTTTGATGGCTACGTACTGTAGTACCAGGTATTATCAATTTCATACGTACCAGGTAGTAGTCTAGTAGTAGTCTACTAGTTACCCCATAGTACTGCATCAACATCGATCAGGAACTTATCTGATCTGATCTGAATCTCATATTTTTAATAATGTGATGGAAAAGGTGTCAAGTACCTGCAGTAGGGTTAGCGTTTTAGAAGTCACGAATCACTCGTGAAGGAAACCGTATCTTCGTTTCCATTCTCCGGCAAACTGTGACGCCATGATAATCAGAGCAGGCAAACAACAACCAGCAACACGCAAAAAGCGTAGAAGATCTGTCCACAATCCTCGTTGCGACTATTATTTTTATTAGACTCGAGTATCTTGTACGTACTATAGCCCAACCCGTTCCCCGGAAATCGACTGACTGTGGTGTAAGGCTAACATTGTTCAAAGATTAGCTCCTTTGAAACCGACCACCAACTACCACAACCACTACAAATAGAAAAAATAATATAATGTTCCAAGATACAGAAACGCCTCCTCCTCCTCCTTCGTCGTCGTCGTCGTTGTTGTCGCCACTGCTACTAGTGAAAGGTTACGGCGATAATGAAAATGATGACGAAAAGGAAAACGAGTCGACAATTTCTTCTTCGCCACAAGGCAATAACAATAACAATAACAACAAAACCACATCCAAGACGCTTTTGTTTCCATCGGCAGTGATGTTGATGTTGCTGATTGCAACGGTTGCCTTTTTGTTGGATCCTTCTATCTTGTTCAGTAAGAGCGGAGACGACGATAACGATGCTACCATCATCAGCATCATCAACGACAACATTATCAACATCAATCATTTGGAGCACGTTCATCATGGTCAGCATCACGAACAGCACAACCAGGAAGATACGCCGACCACACCACCACCAAAGACAACAATATCTCCTCTGAAACATGGTCAAATTATAAACAAATTGGACGCCATTATTGATGATCCAAACGTTCTCAATGTTCACGTCGTTCCTCATACGCACGATGATGTTGGTTGGCTCAAAACGGTAGAACAGTATTACAACGGTGACAATATGACCATTCAGGATGCCTGTGTTCGTGATATCATTGATACCATGATCGATGCTCTGCTCGAAAGTCCACACAGAACATTTACCTACGTGGAACAAAAATTCTTTTCCATGTGGTGGGACACCCAGAACGATGCAACCAAGGATGCCGTCCGGTATCTGATTGCCAACCAACAATTGTTCTTTGTTAATGGAGGTTGGTGCATGCACGACGAGGCGAGTACTCATTTTATTGGCATGATTGATCAGACGACACTGGGACACGACTTTTTGAAGAAAGAATTGGGAGTCATTCCCAAGGTTGGATGGCAATTGGATCCCTTTGGTCACTCGGCGACACAAGGATCTCTCCTAACGGCACAACTAGGATTTGACGCGCTCTACTTTGGTCGTATTGATTACCAAGATTTGGACATTCGTCACCAAACACAAGAGTGCGAAGGTCTTTGGGCGGCCTCCAAAGTCAAAGGAGACAAAGAGGCAGTCTTTTGGGGACTGACAGGTAGTTACAGTGGCAATTACGGACCACCCGAAGGATTCTGTTTTGATGATAGGCGATGTCATCCAGTCGAACTTGTGACGAACATGACCCGACGAGAGCTGATCCAACGGGTCGATTTGTTCCTCTCAGAAATTAAAGTTCAGGCTGACAGGACCAAAGGGAATCATATCATGCTGACCATGGGAAGTGATTTCAACGTAAGTTTTTCCTACGTTTACTGTACATGATTATTGAGGAGGCTGGAAGCTTTCTCTCATGATATTAGGGTGAACGTTGGGGGTTGATTCGTGTTGGCTCGCGTTTATTTTATCTACCACACGCAATTTGTTTATGATTTCTTTTTTTTTTACTTACCCTTCTTGGTTTTATCGTCGTGCAGTACCAACGAGCCAGTACCTACTTCGACAATATTGATCTGCTAATGAGCTCGATCGCAACATTCCAACAGTGGCATCTTGTGAACGTTACTTCCGCATTGGCACCCCGCTTTCAGGAAATTAACATTTTCTATTCCTCACCCGAATATTATACCGAGATGAAGTATCACGAAACCAATCGCGCCACCAAAATTCTCCGACAATCCAATCCAAATGACAAATCGAAAGATCAACCCAACTTCCTTCCAACTATCCGTCAGACTCGCGAAACTTCTAACAAAAAAGTGGACTGGAAGATAAAAAAAGACGACTTTTTTCCGTATTCCGACTGTCCCCACTGTTTTTGGACAGGTTATTTTACTTCCAGGACAGCCTTTAAAAGACTGGAACGAGTTGGATCTTCATTCCTCTTAGCTGCACGTCAAATACAAGCCATGCCCGAACCAGCATCAGTAAATATCGGGGCGGCCGATAGCATGGAAGATGAATGCTCATGTTCTAGCCGCCGATGCCACTGTAACCAGCCCCTCTATGCATTGGAAGATGCATTGGGTGTAGCACAACATCACGATGGAGTTTCTGGAACTGCCAAACAACATGTAGTTAATGATTACAGCAAACGAGTGCAGGCTGGTATCAACGAGGCTGCTGACTTTACTGCGAATAAGCTGAAGCGACTCTTGGCCAAAGAAGCAGGCGGAGCAAAGATCCTGGACGATCTTACCTATTGTCAGCTGATCAATGAAACTATTTGTGATGTCTCTCAGGTGTGTCTTGGTGTATTACAAGTCAAGGCCTGTTGATGACAGTCGTCGAAGAGATGTGTATCTTTACTCACAAACTATTCTCTCTTTCTCTCTTGTCTGCAGAAAACAACAGAGCGAGATGGTTTTGACATGTTCGTTGTTGTCTACAATGCACTTGGGTCAAATCATTCTAGTGTAATCCATCTCCCTGTTTCCACCGACAAACCTTTTGATATTAAAAGACTTGGTACCAACCCAATTACAACAATTAGAGCCGCATATCCGGTATTCAGTTCCTTTCAGAGCTCCATGTCCACCCTATCTGCGAAGTATATCCTTTCCTTTGATACAGGTCCGTTGCAGCCAGTGGGTGCAACAGTGTTTCAGATAACCCCAGCCTCGATCGTTGAAGAAGGCACACACTTGACGGAAGAAGTTGATACAGAGGGTCTTGATGTGGTGACTGCATCAAATGCATTGGTATCTGCTGGGTTCGATCGGTAAGTCATTTCTGGCACAGTTTACGACATTATCTGTTTGAATCTTCACTCAATGGCATATTTACGTATATCCAGGTCTACGGGAGCCTTGATGTCCATTACAGCGGACAATGTGGCGCTACACGTCTCTCAGTCTTGGGGATACTACACCTCATTCGACGCCACAATGGATCAAAGTGGCGACAATACTGCAAGGGCTCAGCAGGTACGTACTCTTAGGGTTGATTTTTTGTCATTTCATTAAAATTGCTTACGAACTCGCCCATCTTTATTCAGAATTCTGGTGCTTACATTTTCCGGCCGAGTACTCCGGGTCAAAAGCTGAAGACGATTGACTATTTGCAAAGAGGAGCAAAGTTCTTTAAGCGAAAGTGGGGATGGGAAGTCCAGGCACAGTTCAAGGAACCATGGATCCAACAAACTACAAGAGTCTTGAATAATGCGTCATATATTGAGGTTGAATACACCATCGGTCCTATTCCTATCGGTGATGGAAGGGGAAAGGAAATTGTGACTAGACTAGTGACACCTATTCAGAGCGATGCAACATTTTTCACTGATTCCAATGGTAGGGAATTCTTCGAGCGTAAGCGTGACCACAGACCATCTTGGCCCATCGAAGTGTTTGAGCCAGTGAGTGGAAATTACTATCCCATTAATGCTGCAATCTATATTGAAGATGAGAACGCCTCATTGGCTGTGTTGACGGATAGAACCCAAGGAGGCGGCTCAATACTGGATGGGTCAGTTGAACTCATGGCACAGCGTCGTTTACTTGCTGATGATCAGCGAGGGGTTAAAGAGCCTCTAAATGAGACTGCGGGCGGAGTTAATCCCTATCCACCCTACGGTGATGCTACAAGATATGGTGAAGGCATGGTTGTTCGAGGAAATTACCGGATTATGGTGGGTAAAGGAAAGAGTGGTGCTAGTCTTGCACGCTCGGAAATGGACAGGGCTTTTTCATCACCGCTCATTTTTGTGGCCTCGGCACCTTCTGCTGGAAGTGCCCCTCCTATCAAAGCTACTCACTCCGGACTGATGGGGCACTTACCTCCCAATGTCATGCTTGTCACTTTCAAGAAACTTGACAGGCCGAAATACTATCTTGTGCGCCTGGCGCACCAGTATGGCGTTGGCGAAGACGCAAAATTGTCCAGAAATGTAACCTTGGATCTTGCATTTCTTTTTCCAGGCTTTAAGCTTGCCAATGCAACAGAGTACACACTTTCAGCTAACCGAAAATGGAACGATTGGCAACACAAACGTTTTGATTGGACCGGACTTGGACCACTCCCCAAGAGCCCAATCTCTGATGACAATACAATTTTTACTCTACAACCAATGGAAGTTCGAACCTTTGTTCTAAAGATGGAGGCAAAATAAGCTTGGCGCGCATAGTTGAGTTGTAAGCTATATTTATGGCATTTAAAAGCGCTGCATTTTGTTTTCAAGGAAGTGGCAGAGTAGAGCGGTTGTTTTGACGCGTCGATGAATAGGAGATTTTGCAGCCTAAATGAGGAACTTTCTTCCGTCTTGGTACGAAATGACAGCACGAGTGGTGAGGCCTCCAGCCATTGGCTGCGTTGTTGTTCCGTTTTTCAAAGCAGCCTCTTCGGCAGTCTCTCGATTGGAACCACCGTAACTTTCAAACGCGAATTCCATTTGATGCGATTTGTTGCCCGTAATAGCTGTAATCATGTCATTGCTAACTTTATGGTGGTGAATTTCCTCTGCTACATTCTTAGATCCACAAAAGGCTAGCACCGAGTAGCTTTTTCTTTTTGTGCAAATTATCCTCAGAGTATGGTCCTCGATCAGTGTTGCGAAATCAGGCCGGCCGAATTTTATTGCTCCATCCTGGAAGAGTTCTGTCGAACAGAGCTCGTTCCTGAGTAATTCACAGGCCTTTTCGTCCTTGTCCGTGACAAAAACAGAGATCTTGCAAACTTTGGCAGCATTCTCTTTTCCCCATTGTTCGACGAGTGCGTCCCAGATACAATTAATGTCCGGCATCAGCTCGGATACAAGAGATGCCGATCTCGCCACCCAGCAGATTTCAAGGCGATCCATGACACGAATCCCAGCAGTGTCAACGTTGTGTCTCCACGATGTGTGTCGTGGCTCAACAGCTCGGTTCCATAGCCGCACTGTCATGTATCCTATCAATAGACTGTAGGTGGTTATGTCGCCGGGACTTAAGTGTCCTGGATCTGCCGTATACTGCAGGAACCAGTACCAATCAGCAAAGGGCGTTACTACGCACAATGCAGCATCCGTGTAGGCAAAGAGCTGGTTTCCATCCCATATGAAGATAGCAATGACAGCAAAGATAATTTGGAAGAGCACCGTTAGGGCTTCAACAGCTGTCTTCATGCCATCATGAACATTTACGTTTACTGTATTCCAGGAGATGGTCAATCCAATCATTAATACACCAAAGGCGGGTAGCAGTGACAGTAGAACAACTCCGTAAATGGATCGGGTGGCATCGAAAGCTTCGCACTGCATATCTTTTATGCTTCCACGAATATCTCGCCAATGCTTCATACATTCGTGCCTTTGAATCTTCTCCTTCATGGAGACAGGTGTCACAGCTTCCTCAGCGACAATTGTCACAGGTTCGGCAACATCCATAGCACTGTTGTGCCTCTGGCAAAAACGTGGCGTACAGGCGCTGGCAATTTTGTGCGCCAGGGAACCTTTCCTTGGCGCCAGGGCACGCTCCGTTCTCATGATTTTCCTCCGGCGATATTCGAGGTCATTGAAATGTTTATATGGATCCATTCGTAGCAGTTGCCTTACATGTTGTTTATATAGTGAGAGGACTGGCACGATGCCAGTACCAGTTCCGATGGCCAAGCCATGACTAAATTCTTCCGTCTTGGCCAAGGACGTCCCACAAGGACCTAACACCTCCAAATCTATCTGCTTTTCGCTGAACCCACCATTTCCATCACCTTCCAAAACCGACCAGAGTTTGTTGGTCCAGCTGTCCTTACCAAATACCTCAATATAAAATTCAAGATACGATGATGCAGGCCCAGATGCAATGCTGAATGGATGCCAATGATGGTCAATCGATGACAATCGGAGGTAAGCATATTGACCTGGCTTGAAGTTGAATAGAGTCGGCCTTTTCAACCGTAAGATGATCATTCTGGAACCATTGCTGCTTCCTTCAATGGTTGTTGATGATACCAGTCGTGTTGTGTAGCGGTTGTTAAGATACATGGCGGCTCGATCGCATAAATAATAGAGCAGTGTAGAAGAGAACCACTTGAACGTTTGAGAGCGCTGACTTTCGCCACTTCTTTGTTTGTCGTCCAGTGTATGCACAATAGTAATGACGTAGAAGACAAAGACTAAATGATGCACCGCATAGAATACTTCATAGGGCATTCGGTTCCGAAAGTAGGAGGTCCCCAGTAGTATCAAAATTGCGGCAAGAATGCCGTAGCCAGTGCACATGATTTCTGAAGTAAACTTGGAACAAAATGCCTGATCACCGTCCGAACAGAGGAGCCCAAAAAAGGTGAAAAAGAGGATTGTCGTCGTCACCAAGAGAATGCAAATTGAATAGCCCAAATGAATATGCATTTGAATCACGCGATTGAGTGGTACGAAACGGTGAATAAAAGACTCGGATAGATTAGCAATGGAATATCTGGTCATGGTCAACGGGATCAGAGCCATTTGGAACAGTATTGCATGCATCGTTCCAAACTCCAAGGGCGGTACAAGTCGTTTCCACCAGTACCTGGATGCTGCAGTGGGTACGCTTGCGGCTTGTTTATCGAATTTGATGAGAAAGAAATGTGTCCAAATGACCAGGGTGCACACAAAGTGAATACAAAAAATGGCCACCATCTTACGTTCTCCAAAAAGATAAATGGCATGACGCAGAGTTGGACCAGGGTTCAGATAATGGCGCGCCTTGTCAAAGATTAAGCGTTCGTTCTCCTCCTGTTCTGGTGTGGGTTCTTTGTC
>Ga0210025_1004055_pt1 | contig 12786 bp, 7 predicted proteins | sample CryGeyme20150102_FD_183989 | JGI IMG/M metagenome (GOLD analysis project Ga0210025, IMG submission 183989) | Groundwater microbial communities from Crystal Geyser aquifers in Utah, USA - Crystal Geyser metaG 2015-0102 (SPAdes) (version 2) | ecosystem: Environmental > Aquatic > Deep subsurface >...
CGTCCATGAATCTATTGTACGAATCTGCATAGTACCTGGTAGTCTACTAAAACTCTTATGAATTGTGACTTTAGTGACTACGTCACCCACACACAAATTTTCTTTGTGCTCGCAAAGTCTACCAGTACTACTAGACTACTACTAGCTCTCCTGCCTACGACTAGCTACCAGCTAGGTCTACTACCACTAGTAGTAGTAGACTCCTCTTCTACTAGCGATAGCTAGTAGAGTAGCACTACTACTAGCTAGTAGTAGTAGTAGCTAACAAATCAGGCAACCTTGCACTGAAGTGTCGCAGTCTACGCTGTCGCCGCACATTTGATCGGAAAACCTGGGAAGCTTAGTACAATGTACCTGATAGCTAGTACAGCCAAAAATTTGATGCTGTTAAAACAAAATATGGGACATAACGACAAAACTAGTTTCGGAGTAGAGTACTCTATGTACTCCGGCCGGAGTAGCTAGTAATAGTCTTCATATATTATGTTTAAGAAAGGTAAGAGAGTCTTCTATGTGCACCAATCTTCTTTTCTTGGGCATTCAAAATTCACCCATGGTACCCACGCGCCTTCGATTGTTAATTTTTTTGTTTCTGGCTGGGGGCCTGGTAGATCCTGGCGTCAGCGTTTGAATACTTGAATAGGCTGCCCTTGTCTGCTGGTGACTGGTTATTGCCGCTGAGAGCAATGCAGTTGTCCCAGCTTCATCTGTTGTGGTGAACTCGACAGGTGCGTAATAATCCAACTTGGCCTGGCTTCGTTGGAGAAAGGTGATACCCTTTCGCGTCTCCTCTACTTCTGGGTGATTATTTCCGAGGAATTTGATTTGAATCTATTTGGGCATTTATCAAAGAAAGAAAAAAGGGAAGAAACGATGAGTCGGTGTGGATCGAAAGCCTCGATCCAAAAAAAAGCGTTCAGTTCAAAATGTAAATACCTGAAATGCTTCCCTGAGGGCGCTTAATGCCTCGTGTACTAAACCAAGAGATAGCTTCACGGTACAAACGTTGGACAAGCTAGATGCAATGGAGAGTGACAGTTGACTTGCTTCGTCACCGGAGAGGTATGATGTAAGGGCATTCTTTTGCAAACGAATGGACTCTTCAAATGCCATGATAGCTTCTCCATTGTTGCCAAGCTGCTTCCACGTACATCCAATGTTGTTGAGTACTTTTGCCACCAACAAATGGCCTCCTCCGAGTTGATTCCGACGTATGTGAAGTGCTTCCTCGAACGACTCGAGAGCTTCTGTATATTTCTTCTTTTCAAACAAAGCCAGACCCCTTAACACCAGACTCGCAGCTACGTCCGGATGTTCTCGCCCCAGAGCCATGCGGCGAACGTAAATTGCTTTGTGGCTGACTTGCACCGCTTTCGTGTAGTGCTTTTGCTTCATGTGCGTGGAAGCCATTGTGTGCAGAATAGTACCGACGACGGCATGTTCATACCCGTGTTTCTTGAGGTAGCCTCGGAGAACTTCTTTGTACACGTCTAGAGCTTCGCCAAATTCTCCTTGCTTGAAATGTTCGTTGGCCATTTCTTCAATGGTTGCAAGGTTGCGCTCGGCGTCCACAAATCTTAGATCGTCGACATCTACCGGAACCGACTTTGTAATGGTTCTCATCGATCGCATGGATGCACTTTGCTCGGCGCTTTTATATTCCACCATTCGATTTTCCTTGAATGCACCGACTTGAGGTGGCTGCGGTGGTGGTGGTTGCGAATCACTACTCTCAGGAGTAACCACAGCAGCCTCCATAATGTAGCTTTCGTTCATGCCAACACAACCGTTACTCTCCGACACCATAGGCTCCAAGGAAAAGGGCACAGGATCGATATACGAGATTTTTTTGTTTGTCGTAGATGCTTTAGAATGTGGTGTCAATGGAGACACGGGCACGTGACGATTATCAAAGTGGCTGGTACAGATCACCACTGACAAATCCTCAGATGGTGTGACAGCTCCTGATAACGATGGCATTACATCCTCGTCAAAAATGGTTGCCAAATCTAATTCGTTAATATTCATGGGAGCATGAGCAAAATGGTCCTGCGTCAACACGACTTTGGGACTCTCGAATTGATATTCAAAGGACAATCTCATGGGAGATAGCGGTGAAATCGAGGCGGAATCACCGCCACTATTTTCTTGGAGGGCCCGAAGAAAGTGATTGGGCGTAGCAGGCGATCCTTCCAAAGGAGGGTATGATCGTTGTCGTGACTGACGTCTTATTTGTGGTGGCGGTCGTACCGGCAAAAGAGGAGGAGCAGATGGCTGGTATCGTTGTTGAGAAGCAGCGGACGAGGGTGCCATTGGTGGTCGTCGACTAGTAGAGGCCTGGTGGACAGTGGTGGGAGTAGCAGTCGTTTGCTTCGAAGGTAACACCAGCGGTTCCTCGGATCTTCTTTGGAGAATGGATCGCGAGACGCGAGGTACCAATTTCCGTGGAGGTTTCAGATGCTGTAAGGCATTCTTATTTGGCTTTGTGTCTTGCTTTCTTTTGTTCTCCTTTGTGAGTTGGTGATTGATGCGAGACTTCCGCTTGTTGGGTTTGGGAGACACGGCTTCGTCTCTTTTGCTGGTGGTCCGACGATGAACCTTGGTCATTTCAGTTCCGAAGCTCTCTCGCAACGGTTTTTCTGTTTCCTGCTGACGATACCGAGAGTACTCGGGAAAAGCTGTCATTTTAGAACTGTTGTTATTGGTGTTGGTGATGTTTACTCTAATACGATTGGTGGGGTCGGCAGAAGGACTGTTCACTGTTTCCTCTGTGGCACAAGTTTCTTCTTCACTTCCTAGTGATGCTGCACTATCAATAGTCGTCAGAGATTTCGACTGTAGCAGCTCTGCAATAGACCGTACCATTTTGCGTCGCACCTTGCTACTGCTGTTGTTGCTTTCCCTGGAGGAGGTTGTATCGCCGGAGTCCAATGACACTGTGCGTCGGTGCGAAAGTTTCTTGTTCATGTGGCTGGTGGCATGATCTCGCAGTGCTGACAATAAAGTTGTGGCTGATGTTGACGGGATTAAGAGATCTTCCATGGCTACCACGCTGTTGGCGGCAGCAGAGAAACTTTGCTTTGGCATGTTGTTATCTAAAAAAGTTTATACTACACCAGTACAAGCAAGTACTAATAAATAGCAAGAATGCAGAATTTTCTTCTCCAAGTTTCTTGGCTTTGTTCATTCTACTACCTGGTAGAAAATTTGAAAATGTATGTGAATGGGCCAGTTATATAATATGAAGGGAATTCACGCCAATTCCATTATTTATTTCGTTCGCTCTACACTGGCTGGTACTGTACATGATGGAAATGACGAGCAGATCAGATGATGAGCATGTTGAGGTCACTCCAACGATCACAACCACGTTGAAAACAGGAAGCAAACGGTCGAGCGATTAACGTGTACCAGTGTCCTCTTCAACGCCTATGAACTAAACCAGCTTCATCGACTTGATGGAAAATTCCTTAAATAAAATTTTTGCGACATCCATTTTGAGATTTTACTCAGCGTTTTTTTCCAATCATATTATTTTGTTTGCTTACTTTAAACTTATTAATCTGATGCTTCATCCAATCATGAGTAAATCGTGACTGGTAAAAAACATCATTCGAACTCGAATTTTTTTTTTCACACAAAGTATTTACCGAGTACTCTACCGGTGGTACCAGGTACTCTACAAACCTCATGATTTCGCGACTCCAGAACACTGCATTCTCATTATTGCTTATCATTTTTGTGGTTTGTGGTGACCATTGAACACTGAACCCCTTCCAGCTACCAGGGAGGACAATATCAAGACCAAATGCACCATGCAAGAAGGCAACACCTCCTCCCATGATATCGATACCAATGACGTCGTTCAGCATGAAGAAGAGTACGAGCCTTCCACGGCCGTTCTCTTTCCCTGGTTTGTGGAAGCTCTGGGATTGTTCGTCTTTTTTATTCTTTCATCAAGATGGATCAAGTGGCTCCCTTACACGGCCGTCATGTTTGTGTTAGGAGTTGCCATGGGTCTAGGAGCGGAACGTACTGGATTTACTGATACGTTGTCCGAGTCCATTGAAATGTGGAGCTCAATTAACAGTGAAGTACTGTTCGCGGTATTTTTGCCCGGGTTGTTATTCAAAGACGCTCTTCAGGTCAATTTTCATTTGTTCACGGCCAGCCTATCGCAAATTCTACTCTTGGCCTTTCCAATGGTGTTGACGGGGACATGTCTGACTGCTTGTGTCGCGTATTATATCTTTCCGTACGGTTGGAGCTGGAATTTGGCCATGACATTTGGTTCTATTCTAGCTGCGACGGATCCCGTGGCGGTGGCGGCACTTTTGGGAGAAGTGGGCGCCCCACCACGTTTAACAATGCACATTTCGGGAGAGAGTATGTTCAATGATGGATCTGCGATGGTTTTCTTTGATATTTTCGCTAGGTTATTTTTAAACGAGCTAAACATTGACGGACTCGGGGATACAGTCAGCATAGCGGAAGGCTTTAAAGCTTTTTTTCGACTATCACTCGGTGGAATTGCTATTGGTATAGCATTTTCATTGGGATTGATTTTCATTCTCTATAGGCTGGATAAACGCCTCAACAACGAAAATAATGTTGTTCAGGTGGCAGCCACGGTGACGACTGCCTATATTTGCTTTTATACCAGCGAAGTAATTTCTGGTTGCTCCGGTATCATCGCTGTGGTTATCTGCGGCATTACTACTGCCGCTTTTGGCGGAGGATTTATCAACAATAACCAAATGATGGAGGACTTTTGGGGGCTGCTTGAGCATCTCTTGAACACACTCCTTTTCACCTTGGGAGGAGCAGTGTGGGGCAGTATTATTGCCAACACGGACGAACGAGAAGATTTTGCGGGCTTCGACTGGGGATATCTTGTGCTTCTGTATATCTTTGTCATTGTCATTCGCGCTGTGTGTCTTCTTGTTTTCTATCCTGTTTTTTCAAACATTGGTATGGAAACAAATTGGCAGGAAAGTGTGTTCATGTGCTGGGGCGGTCTTCGTGGAGCTGTTGGGATTGCCTTGGCCATTTCGTTAGACAACAGTGTTCGGTCAGCGACTGACGACGAAGAAGCACGAAATCTCACCAGTAAAGTCTTTGGAATGGTCGGTGGAGTGGCTTTCCTTACTTTGGTAGTCAACGGAACCACTGCTGGACCGGTACTGAAGAAACTGGGTCTCGCAAAATCATCGGAAACGCACAAAAAAATTTTTAAGCATTACAATAAACTCATCAAGAGAACACTCGTGCAAAAATACGCGCATCTTGTCACAGATTATGAACACCGCTTCAAAACCTGCACGTTCAACGATATACGGTATCACGTGCCTTACCTCAAAGACGTTCCCGAAAAAGAAGTAGAGCTTGCTATAAAGCATGCAAAGGAGCGAAAGTCTCACCGCCATAAGGTTGAGAGTGATATCCAGGAACAGCGTGATCACTCTTCTGCGTTGTCGCCGGATCGATTGGACAAAACTGCGACTTTTGGTGAAACTGAATTAAGGCTATTGTTTCTCGAGTTATTGCGAGGTGCCTTCGAATCAGCTACGCGAGAAGGTTTCTTGGATGCCCGTATTGAAAACGGGTTTCTTCATTATATTTTAATTCAGAGTATTGAATTTGCCCGTGATAGCGTGAACCGCGGAGGACCGATTGTGGGTTGGGAGTTTACTGAAATTAACAAAGTTGCCTTTTCAAAGGCAACGACTGATGCAATTGAACGTCCGTTCCACCACCAAAGAGTCGGTAAGAAGCACCAAAACAAGCGCATTGCTATGCTGAAGGCATACGTCTTCCAGGACGCTCACCGCAGCGCTCGAAAACTGCTAAGGGAGGAGTTCGCGGACGATGCTCATGACGAACTAAAAAAGGCCGCCAGCCGAATCTTGTCAGAAAGCGAGAAAGAAGAACAACGAGCCATTGATTACATTGAGTCCATTGATCAGCAGGAATAAGAGTCGTTTGAGGCGCACTATGTAAGTGTGATTCTTCTTAACAAAGCGGCAACAAGCATCACAAAACACAACAAATGTGGACTCTTACGTGATACGGAGGCAACCGAATACCTTGAGTACATTGATGATGCTGTTCGAGCAATTCACGCTTGTACACAATCTCATGGTGATTACAAAGATGACAATCATAACGGGAATGATGAGACAGACAAGCACAAAGTATGAAATTAGGAGTCCAGTAGAATGAATTGGCGAACATTGTACGGGGATGGAACAAGAGCGAAGAACAGTCTTCTCCAAAAAAGCCGCACAACTGGAACAAAGTCAGGGCCTTCTTTGTGAGGGATATTTTGGAGCTCGGTACTTGCTAAGTCAGTTAGAAGGAAGTCTTTAACGTGGTTGCGTATGTAAGCAGGCCTTGAGAGACTTGGACTGACCACGGTTTGACGCCGCGAGGGTAAAGTAACGCTACCATAGACTAATATTTAACTTCAGACTTCCCTGGAGATAGAGTTTTGGCAGAAGTCACCCTTTTTGTTGTTGCGCTAAGCATCTCTTTGCGTTTTGAGACAGTTATATTAACTTTGACAGGCACCTGTCTCTGCACCTCAGTCTCTGCATGAGTACCACCAAGGTGCCCACGCCACGGTATTCGTTTGGCTCGCTGCCTGGCTCAATCTCTGGAGCCAGGCAAAGGGCCCAGGTAGCATACGGCCATATTTGTAGCCACGGGCATTATCGGGAACTAGTTTCTGAGGTCTCCATTTTTTGCTGCTAAATAGAGACTTCCTGCCGTATCTCATGCCTGCAAGCTATTGTGCTTGAGCGCTCTAGTCTAGTACTTTCTGCCCCAGGGAGGCAAACGTAAACAAAGCTTTTATCTTTCAGCTTCAAATGGTGACTCTTTTAGTCGCTGTGGACTAAATTGTCTCGGCCATTGCTCTAGCGTGGCTGCCGCAGGGCCTAGTAGCCAGTCAGCGCCCGTAACCCTGCAGTCCTAGAGAAACGTTCTCAAGGTGGGATCTTGACTTTCATTTCTACTTTTTGACATTCTCGTAATATTCATTTTCACAATCTCATATGACTCTCTCTGTCTCTCTCTTTAGCTAGCTTGCTGTGGATTGGTCTCCATCTGGAGTGGCTCCTGGTACTAAAGAATTAAAAAGTTATGCTGCGGCGTTGCCTGTAGTCTACTATCTGGAGTATTTAGGGTTTGGGACAAAACAGGTCTTGAGCACTCGTGACACGTCTGCCCATTGACAGTCTTACGAGTCATCGGAATTTATGCCTGCCACGCTAATAAGAAAGACGTCGAACGCGGGAAACTGTGTAGTTTTTGTACGGAAAGGCACGGCCAACACAGGTTGGCCTCCTACTGAAGTTGGATAACAACTCCACACATTTCAAAAGTAGTGTGCTCAATCAGTTGCGGTATCGTAAGTCCCCCCAGACTACTAAACACTCTATAAACAATGGCTAAAGGTACGTGTAGTGTACTCGAGTACCTAGTACTCTAGTAGTACTAATATTGAAAGATGCTGGTGTATATTACGTACTACTATTGTACTCTCCCGCTTGTTGATGCAAGTCAATCAAAGTTTGGTCTTGACGAAGGTCATGTCCCCAACGATATCATCCCTCGTTTCTGCTGGTATCTGGTATCATGCACATCTCTCGAAAACTCGTGCCGCTGTTGATTTTCACTGAGATGCCTTTCCTGCTGAACGTGGCTTGAGCCTTCGATGGTTTCCATCGTGATGGTGCTCTTTGACCACATCAATATATTTGTTTGATACAGTATGCCAAGAAAGTCCTTGGAAACCTCACAAGCCTCATCGTGCAGTTACAAGCTTGGTGATACTAGTACGTATATTAATTCCTGAATTCATCTCAACCGAACCATGCCCTTTCTTATCCTCGCGAATCAACAAACAGTGGATAAGAAAATCAAAGGCCCACGAAGTGCCGCCAAATATAAGAAGGCACCCGATGCCCCCAAGCGATTCAAGTCGGCCTTTATCATCTTCTCGGCTGAAAAGCACAAGGAGATCAAGAAGAAGTTAGAGAAAGAGGGTCGGCCCGAAAAGACTACTGATATCGCTAAACTCGTGTCGGAGTCTTGGAAGAGCCTTCCTCCGGGCGAACGCGAGAAATGGGAGCAAAAGGCAGAGACGGATCGTGCCCGTTACGAAGAAGAAAAGGCCACCTACAAGGGACCCTGGAAGGTCCCAGCACAGAACAAGCGTTCTACGAAGGATCCTTCGGCTCCAAAACGTCCAATGAGCGCTTTTCTGGCTTACTCCAACAGCCGCCGTGCTGGTCTGAAGCGCCTGAATCCCAAAGCAACCAACGCCGACTTGTCCAAGATGCTTTCCAAAACATGGAAAGAACTTGCCGCGGACGAACGCGCCAAGTACATGGAAGAAGAAGCGGATTTGCGAGCCAAGTACAAGCAGAATATGGCTGTGTGGCGAAAGAAGGCCGCCAAGCAGAAAAAGCTGGAACGCGCCGAGGAAGAAGAGCGCTTGGCAACTGAGCCACAAGTTAGCCATCAGGGAATGAATGACCTGCAGCAGCAACAGATGTTGCAACAGCTGCAGATGCAGCAGCAGCAGCAGCAGCAGCAGGACTTCGTTCAACAAAACGGCAGTATGGGCATGGAAATGCCCCAGTTGCAAGACCAACACGCGATGATGGACCATCAACGTCAGGCCATGATGCAAGGCACCGCTGGTAGCGACAGCAGTGGCTTAGGTGGCGACAACCAACAGAATATGGGTATTTTAGGAGGACAGAATCCCTACGGTTTCCAGGCCATGAGCTTTCCCAGAATGGGAGGCTTTGGCATGCAAGGCAGCAATTCTTACTTTGCGAATGCATTTGGCATGCAGCCCCCCGGCGGCCAGACAGGGACCCTTTCTGCTATGATGGGCCAGAACTACATGCAGAACCCAACCATGATGGGGCAGCTGCAGCAAATGCAAGGTATGAATTCCATGCAAGGAGGTGTGGGTCAGTTATACGGCCAAAACCCCGTCGGCATTGGTCTACAAATTGGTGGCAACGGAAATGGAAATGCCGATCAATTAAACTCTCACGATGCTCAATCTCAGCAACAACATGGACGCATTTTTGAAGGGTAGAAGAATATAAAATACGAGAAGTTGTGGATTAATCGATCGATTGAAGATGTATTCCGTCAAGTTGGAATGGTTTATGTGGTGTAAGAGTAGTTGACTATCATGCAAGAGGAGAAACGCTCTAATAATTTATAAAATGTTTGTTGATTGAAAACGTTGTGACTTTTGTCTGATAGCTGCTACTTGCTTTCGCGCTTTAGCGAAGTTCATAAGTTTTCAAATATTATGTGTGCTCTGTCCATCCAATTGTACCACAGATGGAAGCACAACGACCACTGCTTCGTCGCAAAGCGTCTCGCACTGCGAGAGAGAGAGAGAGACTATACGTAGTAGCAAGAGAAGATCGTTACCCGTCGCATCTATTTTTGACTGCTCAATCCATCCATACTATTGAAAAATCTCTTGCTTTTGTAGCCAACTAATTGACATTGGCCGCTGCTTGACGCCTGCGACGGGTCTCTTCCTGGACCATTGTATCCAAAATAGCGTTGACTTTTCCAAAAACGTCCTGCAAAAAGAAATTTTGTTTTTCTATTAATTCCAAGTGCAAATGGTCAGACCCATCTTCCTTCGCTGCATTAATGTCCGCATTATGCGATCGAAGCTCCGCCAGTGTACCATCAACGTGATTCTTCAAAGTTAAACTTGTCTCGAGGGCGTACTTGTACCGCAAGGCTTTCTTGGTTGTCAAGTCCTCGGCCAAATGTGCTCGATACAGAGATCGTTGCTCGTCGGGCTTGGAGGCCAGCAGCAGATACAAGACGGAATCCCAAATTGTGTCAGATATTGCGCCGTCAACTGTATTGTAGACCATTTTGGATCGATCGTCGCAGCCGAGCGCCTTATGCTCGGATGTGGCACCCGGAAAAACAACCTGACAAAAGATCTCTGGCATTGACTCATCGACAAATCCGAAAATGGTAAGAAATCGGTGGGGATTCGTGAGGCCGTACGACAGTGACAATTCCGTTGTACCCGATAAACCCTCCTGTAAAACAAAGTCGATGGTATGACTTGATGGCAAATTGTCGACTGCCACATTTGCGGGCTTTTTGTGATTGAAAAGATCGCCGATAGGTACTATCTCACTTGTCCCGGCATCGAGCTCATCTGAAAACTTCCAACACCGGGTATTCACAACGTTGTAGGCCCACTTGTAGAGTAGTTGGCATTCATCTTGTGTGTAGCTTGACTTTTCTTGCCATGTTTCCTTGAGCAATGTCGCACAGTCACCAAAGGCTTGAAATTTCATAATTTCGTAATCTGCTAATGCACGGGAAAAGCTTGGCAGACAATCCAATTCGACAGTGTCAAAACAGACGCCGGTCGAGAATTTCTTTGGCAAACAATTTATCCAGGTACTCCACTTGCTAGCTTCTCTTTTTTCCCGTTCTTTTAAAATTTTGAGAAATAAAAGAAATTCTCCCTTGTGATTCGAATAGTTTCCTTCTTTCAAAATTTCCATAGCATTCCCCAGAGCTGTATCGCCTCCCATTTCAATAAAAATTTTGGAAGAGCTCAAGACGAAATCTTTTGGTACACTCAGTACGATGGTTCCTTTTTTCATGGACAACAAGAGAGGATTTTTCAATCCTATTGACCAGTCATCTTCCATGTTATTTTTGCTTTGAGAGAATCCAACCCCATCAGCAAAGGACACGCCGCTTTCCTTCGCCCAGTCTTTCAAGGTTGATAGGTCGCCTCGTTGCTCGAAACGGGGAGGTGTATCATGGGGTGATGCCAATCCGTTCGTAGCGCCATGTTTGAGACAGAGGCAGCCGAAAATTAGGAGCAAAATATATACTTTCATGTTTGCGTCTTGGTGAAGGATAAAAGTTTTTGCATCGTTCATTATTTTTGACCATAATAATATTATTATATTTTGACCGAACTCTCATTTTTTTACTTCTACTAGGCCACTAGCTACTAGACTAGACAAGTAGTCTAGTAGTTTCGAAAGATTTTTTATGCAAGTGCAGTATGGAGGTAGTGTGCGGCACATTGTAATCTATTTGGATTTTGGATAATCCGTGTACTGAAAATGCTCCAGTAAAATCTTCTTTGCCAAACATAGTACAGTAGTCTCTAGCTAGACCCTACTCTAGACCTACTAGTCTACTAGTAGTAGTACTAGTAGTAGTAGTCTACTGAAAAAGAGGCTCGATGGTTTAGTATCTACTATTAGTAGAACTGTCCAATCGGTAGAATCATAACATTGAACAACTTCTACTTTTACTAGTAGGCATGAGACATGAGACAATGATCCATACTTCACATTCTAACAGAGATCGTTCACAACCTGTGCAATGTTTCGGATATCAACACTCGAAAGGAAGTCCGAGTAAGAAGAAGATGTTGCTGGCGGCCTCCGAAACAGCTCCACAAAAAATATCGACTATAGGGCTTCCAAGATCCTACAAGCGCAAGCAAATGATCATAGATACGACATTGATGGCGTCCCCGCTATCATCACGATTAGTGTTAAAATTAATACCAGTGCTATGCTTATTATTATTCCATACAACAGCTGCCCAAAAGTTTGAACCGTACCAGCTAAATGGTGGTTTGGTCTGTGCCGTGGCTGCCCAAAACTATGTTGTAATTGCCACCGATACTCGATTTATGGGAGAGGGCGGTTATGATATTTTGTCGCGCGATCATATTGAGAGTCGACTGTGGATGGCAGGAGATGATGCCACTCCATTGAGCTTGCACAATCGCCAGCAACAACAGCAAGAGCTTGACGGTCAACCAGCAGCTTCCACCGCCTTTGTACCAGACGGTGCAAACCTCGTCCAATCTTGTGTCTTGTCTCATGCGCCTACATTTGTTGGATCGGCTGGCTGTAATGCGGATTGTGAAGCTCTGAAACGATATGTCCAGGCAGATTTGCGATCAGCTGTTTACTTTGGCGAATGCTCGACCATAGCTCCCGTAGAATCTGTGGCAACCTTGCTGAGTCAAATGTTGTACAGTCGACGAGGCTTTCCCTTTTACAGCTTTTGTGTTGCGGCGGGCCTATCGATAGACAGTGACGATCTCGACAACAGTGGTGGAGGCGGTGGTGGCGGCAAAGTCTATGTTTACGACGCCATTGGTAGCTATGAGCAAGTGGCGGTGGCGACTTCTGGAACGGGACGGGAATTGTTGCAGCCCATTTTGGATGGAAAGTTTAGAACCATTTCTGTGAAGCAGGCCGGTAGTAGAATGACAACAACTGTATTAACGCAGGTGGATTGTACATGCGAGGAAGCGGTGCAAAATATCGTTGCCGCCTACCGATCCGTATCGGAACGTGAAATTGGAGTGGGCGACAAGCTGGTGATATGTGTGGTTCAGCAACAAAAGTCACCCGGGACGAGCGTGGCTTGTCATACGTTTGTTGTCCCATTGAAAGAGCACTAAATTGCCAGCACTAATAAAAAATTCTTGATCTTCAACGAACTATTTTTTTTAGGTCTTGTGGTTGTCTCCACAACTACGTAACACAAATTCCGAACAAAGCCACACGCACTCCGACCAAGCTATGAAGTTTATGGTTTTTTATAATTGATTCCACAGGCAGGCTAAGACAACTCGCGTGTGCATCTTTTCACGTATTGGCGCACCTGCGAATTCAACTGGAATCCTTTACTCCTGTTTCCGCTGATCTGGATGACCGTACTGCGCGC
>Ga0210025_1004058_pt1 | contig 12785 bp, 9 predicted proteins | sample CryGeyme20150102_FD_183989 | JGI IMG/M metagenome (GOLD analysis project Ga0210025, IMG submission 183989) | Groundwater microbial communities from Crystal Geyser aquifers in Utah, USA - Crystal Geyser metaG 2015-0102 (SPAdes) (version 2) | ecosystem: Environmental > Aquatic > Deep subsurface >...
CGCAGATGCATCACAAAGCTGTCGTTGGCGTCGAGCACATACTCCCCGATCCGCCCGTCCGGCGCCTTGTCAAAGGTCACGAGTCGGCAGGACACATTGGTCGGAGCCGCCCCCGCGACGATGGTCGCAAAGTCGAGGATATGCACGCCGATATCGCCCAGCACCCCCATCGACCCATGCGCCGTGGACAACCGCCAGAGCCATTGCGGCATCGTGCTCCACTCGCCCCAGGCCGACTGGGTGAGCCAGCTTTGCAGATAGGCGGCCTCGAAATGGCGCACCTCGCCGATAGCCCCTGCGGCCACCATTTCGGCCGCCTTCATCAGCGCGGGGCCGTTGCGGTAGCTGAGGTTGACCATATGCACCACGCCTGCGGCCGCGGCCGCGGCGGCCATTTCGGCGGCATCGGCGTAGTTCGCGGCGAGCGGTTTTTCACAGAGCACATGCTTGCCGGCGGCGAGCAGGGGCAGGGTCGTGGGGTGATGCACCGGGTCGGGGGTGACGTTCGACACCGCGTCGAACTGCCCCCAGGCCAGCGCCTCGTCCACCGAGGCAAAGCCATGGGCGATGCCGTGCTTGGCGGTAAATGCGGCGAGGCGGTCGGGGTTGTTGTCCACCCCCGCCACCAGCTTCACGCCGGGGATCGCGGCATAGGCTTCGGCATGGGCGTTGGCCATGCCGCCGGTGCCCAGGATCAGGACGCGGATATCGCTCACCGGAAACCCTCCTCGCCGGCATGATGCAGACGCGGGCCGCGCTCGGTGATCGGTTCGAGCGCGGTCTCGACCGGGACATTGGGCGCGGCGGTCACATCGCCGATGCGCGCGGCGGGGTTGTAGGCCCATTTCACCGCATTGCGCAGCACGGTCTGCACATTGGCGTCGTGATAGGTCGGATAGGTCTCGTGACCCGGGCGGAAGTAGAACACATTGCCCGCGCCGCGCTTGTAGGTCAGGCCCGAGCGGAACACCTCGCCACCCTGGAACCAGCTCACGAACACGGTCTCGAGCGGTTCCGGCACGCCAAAGGGCTCGCCATACATCTCTTCCTGTTCCAGCTCGAAATGGTTGGGCAGGCCGGCGGCGATGGGATGGTTGGGCGAGGTCAGCCAGAGCCGTTCACGCTCGCCCGCCTCGCGCCAGGTCAGGTTGCAGGGCGTGCCCATCAGCCGCTTGAAGATCTTGGAGAAATGCGCCGAATGCAGCAGGATCAGCCCCATGCCGGACCACACCGCCTCGGCCACCCGTTCGACGACCGCATCCTCGACCTTGCCATGCGCGGCATGGCCCCACCACACGAGCACGTCGGTCTCGGCCAGCCGCGCGGCGGGCAGGCCGTGTTCGGCCTCCTGCAGGGTCGCGGTGGTGGCGGAAATGCCGGCGTCGCCGTTGAGCGCGGCGGCAATGCATGTGTGCATGCCGCCGGGATACAGGTCTGCGACGACCTTGTTGGTCTGCTCGTGGACGTTTTCGCCCCAGACGACGGTGCGGATGGCCATGGCGTTCTCCTCAGGATGGTTTTGTCAGACAATGCCCCGGCCCGGCCGGGCATTCAACGCGAATGTTTGCGCTATCGGCGCCTAGAGCATGGCCGCAAGCCCGTCCCAGACCAGCTTGATCCCGACCATCATCGTCAGGGCATAGGTGATGGGATAGAACACCTCGGTCCGCATCCGGCGGATCAGCGCGGCACCCAGCAGCGTAAAGACCGCGACAAGCGGCATCAGCACGGCCGAGGTGACAAGGTTGGCCGCGTCGAACTGGCCCAGCGCAAAATAGGGCAAGAGCTTGACCACATTCACCACGGCAAAGAACACCACGCTGGTGCCCGTCAGGATGCGCGGGTCCATGTTGAGCGGCATGGTATAGACCTGAAAGGGCGGACCACCCGCATGGGCGACAAAGCTCGTGTAGCCCGCGAGCGCCCCCCAGAAGCTACCGGCCCGCGCGTCATGCGGGCGCACGGCGGCGCGGCGGGCCTTGCTCGCCAGGAACCAGCGCAGCACAAAGGCCACGGCGATCACCCCGATGATGAGCCGCACCATCGCGTCCGACACCAGTGCCGCGGTCAGCCAGCCGATGCCGATGCCGACCATCGCGCCCGGCAGCATCAGCCACAGCGTGCGCCGGTCCCATGACCCCCACCAGGCCCAGAGGCTGAAGGCGTCGCTCACCAGCAGGATCGGCAGCAGGATGCCCGCCGCCTGCACCGGCGAGATGATGAGCGCCATCAGCGGCACCGACAGGACACCGACGCCCGCCAGCCCGCCCTTGCCCAGCCCCACAAGTGCCACGGCGAGCACCGCCAGCGCCAGCGACCACGGGTCGGAAAAGACGAAATCTGCCACGTGATCTTCTCCGCCTGCTGCCGGTTTGCGGGCCTGACCCTTTCCGCCCTTGTCAGGCATCCACGGCTGGCCACCGGCTTGCGCGTGGTATAGCGCCCGCTGCCGGCCTTGCATAGAACCTGCCCTTCCCCCGGCGGGCGCTATCCGGTGCGGCAAAGGTGGTTGACAGTCCAAGCCCCACTCAATAGCCAACTGCGGACCCTTGCCGCGCCCGCCCCCATGCGGCTGACGGACCGTTTTGCTGTCGGATTGGAGAGAACGCACCGATGAGGAAACTCTATCTCGACATGAAACATACCACCGGCATTGCCGGTGCCTACCGGATGGACGCGACTGCGCTGTCGAATGCGGCGGGCGTCAACCTCGGCAATCTCGTGTTCCGCCATGCGCTGCGCTTCATCATCTCCGATCTGGATGCGTTCGAGCCGGTGACGGGCCCCGAATACAGGGACATCGTGCAATCCGAAAAGCCGGACCATGTGCTGGTGTCCTGTGCCAACTGGCTGGGTCAGACCCAGCGCGACGAGCAGTTCAATCTGGGCCGGGCCGAGATGGTCGAAGCGGCCGATTGCACCGTGACCGCCTTTGGTCTGGGGGTGCAGGCCCCTGCGATGGACGCCGAGCGGCCGATCCGGCTGGGTCCGAATTCGATCCGGCTGGCGCGCGCCCTGTCCGAGCGCGCGCCGCAACTCAGCGTGCGGGACGAGCTGACGCGCCGGACGCTCGAGGCGTCTGGCATCACCAATGCGGTGGTCACCGGCTGCCCGTCGAACTTCATCAATTGTGACCCCGATCTGGGCCGGAGGGTCGCTGCCCGCGCGGCGCATCTGGCGGGGCGACTGACCAGATGGGACGAGGTGCGCAGTGCCATCTCCGAAGTGACGGGTGGCCATGTCGCCTCTGGCGCCGTCCTGAAACGGCAGATGGCCATGCTCGACGAGACGCCGGCCTTCTACATCCTGCAGACGCCGGGACTCTTGCCCTTTGTGCTTGGCGAACGGACCAACATTACGGACTTATACCGCGAGAACAATCCGTTCATGGGGCAGAGCGGAAGGCTGTCAAAGGCGCTTTTGTCGAAGGTTCTGCATTTCGGGAATGTCGAGGCCTGGCTCGATTTCTCGCGGACCTGCGACTTGAGCTTTGGCATGCGTATCCACGGGACGATGGTGCCGTTGCAGGCGGGCGTGCCGTCCGTGCTGGTTGCCCATGACTCGCGCACCGTGGGCCTGGCCGCAGCGATGGGCGTGCCATGGATTTCGCCGGAACAGTTCCTGACGATCCACGATGCGGGTCCGCAGGCGATGCTGGATGCATTCGCAGGGCAGATCGAGGGCTATGACGCAAAGCGCAAGGTGCTGGCGGGTGTGATGAAAAACCTTGTCGAGGCGAGCGGCCTGCGCCCTCATGCAGAGTTGTTACGGCTGGTGTGATACGATCGTGCCAGAGGCCCTCGCCGACCCGTCGGCGGTGCGCAAGGATGCGGCATATTGCCTTTGGTTTTCGTCCGGCGGGCCTGGTCTGCGGCAGCAGACCTATCGCGCGGGACTTTGGGCTGGACAATAAACGGACAGAGCGGATAGTGCGAACCATAGTCAAATGCCGATTTGAGCGCTTTGAAACTTTCCGGTTCAGGACCGTCAGTATCCGTATTGAGGTGGGGCGTGGCCTTTTTGCAAAGAGTATCCAATGATGATTGATGTGCTTTTCATCGTCCCGTCCTTTTCGGGCGCCTCGCTTTGTTGCCAGACGCTCAGGTCGATCCGGGCCATGGCGGATCCTGCGACGTCCTGCATTCTGCTCACCGATGCCCTGACGCCTGACATCTCGACCTGCCTTGCAGAACCCGGACGGCCCGTTGACCTCCGGGTCGTGTCGGGTGACCCGGACGATGCGCTGCGCGACGCGTTGCGCGGGGCGGGGGCGGCGCTGGCCGTCGTGGCGGCGGATGGTGCGGCCTATGCGCCGGAAACCGTCGTCGCCCTGCGCCGCGCGCTTGCGACCGGGCCGGCGGACCTTGTCCTTTGCGATGTGCGGGTCGCGCAGGCCGATGGGACAAGCAGCGCGTTTGACCGCGCGGACCTCGATCCTGCGGCGCTGCTCGATCCCGCAGCGCTGCTCGGGCGCGCCGCGCTCGTTCCCGCAGCGACCTTTGCCGCGCCCGAGACATTGTTGCGGCTGGGGGTGGTCAACCGGACACCGCAGGCCATCGCCGGATGCGCGATGACAGCGCGCGCGATCGACGCGGGCCTGACCTGCGTTCTGGCAGAGGGGGCCGTGGCAACTTTGCCGTCGGCGGCCATGGGGGAGGCAGATGGTCCGTCCGGCATTTCTGCGGCATTTCCCGAACTGGATCTCTCTGCCGAGGACTGCGCCTTGCTCGCCAGCCTCGCGCGCGGGCAGGGCGAAAGTGACGCGGACGGGCAGGCGCTGGCCGCCCTGTTGCGCCGCCATCGCTCGGCACGGCTGAATGTCGCGGTCGCCCGCGGGATGCTGCTTGCCGGGGCCGATGAAGAGCGCCGTCGTGCCGTCACCGGCCCCGTGGACTGGGCCGCGTTGCCCGCGCGGTTCGTACGGGTCGCCTCGAACCATGCGCCGCGCCCGCTGTTCACCATCCTCATCGCCACTTTCAACGCCGCCGCCGACCTGCCCGAAACGCTCCGCTCGATCGCAGAGCAGCATCGCGACGATGTCGAATGCATCGTGATCGACGGCGGGTCGCGCGACCACACGCTCGAGGTCGCGCGCGCCTGGCCGCATGTGGTGACGCAATGCTTCAGCCAGCCCGACCGCGGGCTTTATGATGCGCTGAACAAGGGCCTCGCCATGGCGCGCGGCGTGCTGATCGGGATCGTGGGGGCGGGTGACTGCTATCTGCCCGGCGCGCTCGACTGTGTGGCGGCCGCACATTCCGCCAACCGGACCGATGTCTATGGCGGCCAGACCATCGAGGTCACGCCCGAGGGCCACACCCGCCGCCGCAAGGACGAGCCCTGGGGGCTCAACGCTTTTGTCAGCGGCGGCCCGGTCGGACATAACGGCATGTTCGCCACCCGCGACGCCTATGACGAGATCGGCCCCTTTGGTCAGGTCTATCCGATGGCCGAGGATACCCGCTGGATGCACCGCGCGATCCGCGCCGGCAAGACGTTCACCTATCTGCCGCAGGCGGTGGTGCTGTTTCCGCTGACCGGCATGTCGAACAAGAACCCCGATCTGGTCTGGCAAGAGGCGCATGGCCTGATCAAGCAGAACTTTCCGCTGATCGACCTGAACCGCGAGGATGCGCTCAAGCTGTTGTTCGGGGCGCGCGGCTGGTGCGCGCCCGAAGAGATCAAGCCGGTGATCGCGCGGCATGCGCATGTGCCGCTCAACATCAGCGCCGCGCTGGCGCTGCGGGCCGAGAATGTGGACACCGCGCGGATGCTCGACATCTTTGACGGTGTGCTGTGGCACGAGGCGGCGCCGCTCTATGCGCGCAACGGGCTGCGGTTTGTCGGCAAGACGCCCGAGGCCCGGCCGCTCCTGTCGATCGTGGTGCCGAGCTACAATGTCGGCGATTACCTCGGCAAGGCGCTGCGCAGTATCCTGATGCAGGACGAAGAAGACTTCGAGGTCATTGTCGTCAATGACGGCGCCACCGATCACACCCTTGCCGTGGCGCAGGCCTTTGCGGCGGTGGACGGGCGGGTGCGTGTCCTGACGCAGCACAATCAGGGGTTGGGCCAGGCGCGGCTGTCGGGTCTGCCACTGTGCCGGGGCGACTATGTGTGGTTCGTCGATTCCGACGATTTTCTGCGCGATGACAGTCTGGGGCGTATCCTCGCGGTGCTCCGAGAGGCGCGCCCCGATGCCTATATGGTCAACTTTGCCTATATCGACGAGGCCGGAAAGACCGAGTATGTGCCGATTGCCGATCCGTCCCTTGGCGGGCTGATTGTCCGGCCCGTCGCGCGCGAAAAGTCGTATAGCTCTCTCGCTGGCTGGAATGCGCAGACCTGGCGCTTCATCGTGCGGCGCGACGTGATCCGTGCGCATGACCTGACCTTTCCGGTGGGTTTTTACTACGAGGACCACCATTTCGCGCTCAAGCTGATGGCGCGGGTCGAGACGATCTTTGTCGATCCGGCGGTGAGCTACATGTACCTGCGCCGGCAAGGGTCGATTTCCACCGACCGCGGCCGCAAGGCGTTCGATTTCCTGCATATCCGCCGCCTTTGCCTCGACTTTCTCAAGGCGGAGGGTCTGTTGGACAGGATGAGCGGGCTCGCGCTGACCTATGTCCTGCCCACCGGTTTCGTGCGCCACCACCTCGCACCGGAGTTCCACGGCGAATTCGTGCAGGCCGTGGTGGATGACATGGATGCGCAGGAGCGCCGGCTGTTGCTGCGCTGCGGCAGCGGCGCCGATTTCGCCTTGCTGGCCGAAGCGGCCCCCGGCTGGACCGCGCGCCTGTCGTCAGACCCGGCCGAAGCGCAGTTTCTGCCAATGATCGCCGCGGCGGCAATGCGTGGCTTTGCCGGGGCCACGCCGCGTGACACCCTACATCCGCTGTCGCGAACGCTGTTGCGCCATCAGGTTCTCGGGCTCTATGGGGTCGAGACATGGTCGGGTAATCCTGCGATGCCGGGGTCCTATGCCTGGAGCGAGGGACGCGAGATGTACTTGCGCCTGCGCCCGGCCGGCTACAGCCGCCCGACCCTGCATGTGCGGTTCCGCAACATGACCGAAGGCCAGATCCTGCTGATCGAAGGGCCGGGCCTGGTGCAGGCCTGTCCGGCCGTGTCCCATGACATCGCGCAGCCACAGTCCTTCTTTGTGGCGCTCGACCCGTCGCAAGAGGACCTGGTGGTGCGCCTGTCCACCAGCCATCTGCGCAAGTTCGACAATCGGGAAGGCGGGGTGATCATCGAAGCGATCGAGCTGATCAACGGCGACACCGGAGCCTGGCTGCCCGCGCCGGCCGCACAACAACAGCCCACCGTCAACGCGCCCGGCGATTCGCGTGTGCAGGGGATGCATGTCGATGTCCGGGTGCGGCGCGAGAACCGCACCTATGTCCACGTGGGCCATCACTGCGACGTCACCGCGACCATCGTGTTCGAACGCGGCGTCGGGTCGGTCACGGTGGGCGATGGCACGTCGATCGGCAACGGGACGCTGATCATCTGCACACAACCCGAGGGGATCCGCATCGGGCGCAATGTGATGCTGTCCTGGGATGTCACGGTTCTGGACAACAATTCGCATTCGCGGGACCGCAACTTGCGCGAGAATGACGCGACTGACTGGCTGGCGGGGATCCGCAAGGGCAGGCTGGGTGTGTTCAAGAACTGGCACGGCGTGGCCAGCGCCCCGGTCGTGATCGGTGACGGGGCCTGGATCGGGTTCGGGTCCGTCATCATGAAAGGCGTGACTGTCGGTGAGGGCGCGGTCGTGGCCTCCCGCTCAGTCGTGACCCGTGACGTGCCGCCATACAGCGTGGTTGGGGGCAATCCGGCGCGGGTGCTGTCGCAGGACGATGCGCCGATGGCGCAACGGGCGGTGCGGGATGCTGCGCGCTTTCCCGATGTGCCGCTGCCGCCGGTGACCTTCGGCCCGGCGCCCGAGTGATGGCGGGGATTGCGGACATGACAGAAGAAACACAGCCGACAATGACCTGGGAAGAGGCCGTGCGCTTTCCCGATGTGCCGCTGCCGCCGGTGACCTTCGGCCCGGCGCCCGAGTGATGGCGGGGATTGCGGACATGACAGAAGAAACACAGCCGACAATGACCTGGGAAGAGGCCGTGCGCTGGCTGGTCGAACACCCGGACCCTGCCAACCGCGCCTTGGCCCATGCCTGCTATTTCGACGGTGAGGCGCTCGAGGCTGCCATCCGCTTTGCCGACAGTCCGGAATGGGGCGGTGTGCGCGCGCTGCTGCCCGCGCCGCCGGGCCGGGCGCTCGACCTTGGTGCGGGGCGGGGCATTTCGAGCTTTGCTCTGGCGCGCGATGGCTGGGACGTTGTTGCGGTCGAACCCGATGCCAGCGGACTGGTCGGTGCTGCGGCGATCGAGGAAATCGCCCGTATCGCCGACCTGCCGATCGAGGTGCAGGGCGGCAAGGCCGAGGCGCTGCCTTTCGAGGACGGGCATTTCGACGTGGTGCATTGCCGTCAGGCGCTGCACCACGCCGCCGATCTGAAACAGATGTGCGCCGAGGCACTGCGTGTCTTGCGTCCGGGCGGCACGTTCATCGCCACCCGCGAGCATGTGCTGACCCGGCGCTCCGACCTTCAGGCGTTTCTGGACAGTCATCCGCTGCACGCGCTTTACGGCGGCGAGAACGCCTATACGCTCGAAGAATACCGGGCCGCGCTCTCGGCGCCCGGGCCGGCCTCGATCACGCTGCTGTCGCCCTATGCCTCTGTCATCAATGTCTTTCCCGCGTCGCACGAGGAAGAACGCACCCGGCTCGCCCGCATCGCCGGAGTGCGGCCCGAAGAGGTGCCCGACTTTGCGTTCCGCATCCGCGACCATTTCGACAGCGCGCCGGGGCGGCTCTACAGCTTTGTGGTGGTGAAGTGACCCGGCGGGTTGTCGTGACCGGCGCTGCCGGCTTTATCGGCCGGCATGTGGTGCGCGAGCTGGTGGCGCAGGGGGTCGAGGTGGCGGGGCTGCTGCGCACGCCGCTGGCCGCCGCCGAGCGCGATGCGCTGGGCCTGGCCGCCTGGAGCGATGGCGGCATCACCCCGGCGACGCTGGGCGATGTCGCGGGTGACGCCGATACGATCATCCATTGCGCGGGCAGCGGGTCGGTCGCGCTGTCGCTCGAACAGCCGCGCCGCGATTTCGACAGCAATGTGCTCACCACCCAGACGGTGCTGGAATTCGCGCGGCTGCGCGGGTCCACCCGCGTGGTGCTCGCGTCGAGCGCGGGTGTCTATGGCTGCGCAACCGATCTGCCGATCCGCACCGATGCGCCCTGCAACCCGATTTCGCCCTATGGCGTGAACAAGAAGATCAGCGAATTGCTGGCCGGCCAATACGCCCGGCATTTTGGCGTCAAGGTCGCCATCGTGCGCCTGTTTTCGGTCTATGGCGCCGGGTTGCGCAAGCAGTTGCTGTGGGATGCCTGCCGCAAGATCGACCGCGGCGAGAGCCTGTTCTTTGGCACCGGGTCCGAGACCCGCGACTGGATCCATGTCGCCGATGCCGCCCGGCTGATGATCCGCGCCGGGACGATCGCGCAGGCGGATACGCCAGCGGTCCTCAACGGCGGCACCGGGCGCGCTGTGGCTATTGGCGAGATTCTCGGGCAGCTTGCCGCGCTCTGCGGCTTCGAGGGGCGCGTGGGGTTCAGCGGCGAGGTGCGCGCAGGCGATCCGCAACATTACCAGGCCGAGATCACGAGCGCGCTGGCGACCGGCTGGACGCCGCAGGTGGACCTGATGGCCGGGCTTGCCGATTATGTCCGCTGGTTCCGCGCCGTGAGTGCGGCCGAGCCGCCCGCGATGCTCAGGGAATGACCGGATGAGGAATATCGGCATCCTGTTTGATATCAACGAGGGCTGGATCGGTGGCAGCTACTACCTGCGCAACCTTGTCGCGGCGCTGGGCATGTTGCCCGCCGAGGAGCAGCCGGTGGCCACCCTGATCAGCGCCCGGCCCGACTCTGTCCGGTTCATGCAGGAAACGGGCTATCCGCATTTGCGCTGGCTGGACGCGGGGGCGTTCAACGCGGCGCCCGGCCGGTTTCCCCTTGACGCGCTCTTTCCCTGGGCCCCGCCGAGCGAGGCGGCGCGGACCGTCTCGTGGATCCCCGATTTCCAGGAGTTGCACCTGCCCTATTACTGCTCGCCCGACGAGATCGCGAACCGCAGGCGCCATTACCGCCAGCGGTTCGCCACGGCCGGGCTGGTGGTCAGCAGCGAGGCTGTCAGACGCGATGTCGAGCAGTTCTTTCCTGGCGAATGCCGCAATGTGGCCGTCGTTCATTTTGCGACCTTCGATCATTTCGACAGGTCGCGGCAGGCCAGTGTGCGCGCCGCCTATGGGCTGACCGGCCCCTATGTGATGTGCGCCAACCAGGTCTGGGTGCACAAGAACCACATCCTGATCCTCAAGGCGCTGGCGATCCTCAAGGCGCGCGGCCTGACGCCGACGGTCTGCTTTACCGGCAATGAAAGCGACTACCGCGTCAAGGGTTTCAGCACTTACCTCAGGGACAAGGCGGCGGAATGGGGCATTGCCGACACCGTGCGCTTTCTGGGTTTCATCCCGCGTGACGACCAGCTCAACCTGATGGCCGGCGCGCAATATGTCGTGCAGCCCTCGCTGTTCGAGGGATGGTCCACCGTGGTCGAGGATGCCAAGGCGATGGGCCAATTCGTCGTCGCGTCCGATCTCGACGTGCACAAGGAACAGCTGACCGGCAATTGCCGCTTTTTCGCGCGCCATGACCCGGACGCGCTGGCCGCGATCATGGCCGATCTGGCGCAGTCGCCGCAAACACCCGGCCCGCAGGGCGATTACAATGAGGCGAGACGCAGTTTCGGGCGCGATTTTCTTGCTGCGATCACCGCGTTTCTGCCACCCGACAGGGCTGCGGAGAGGTCCGGTCCAGACATGATGACCTCGGCTGAGTTCGAGGCGCAGACGCGGCAATCTATAGACTCGCTGGCCAGCGACCCACAGCATTGAGCGGCACGACGGACTCCATGACCGGGAGCGGCAAGAGCGATGAATGGATGAGAGGCAGGGACATGGGACAGCAAGACAACATCTCGCGCGACCTTATTTTGGTCCGGCCCGATCCGTTCGACGATCTGGGCGTCGCCGCATGGATCGCGCATGTCTGGCCCGGCCTCACCGTGAGGACACGCGCCCCCGGCAGGGATGGCGATCAGCGCCGCGTGGTCCTTTATTCCAGCCCGGCCGCGCATTTTCACGGCGCGCTGCGCAATGGGGCCAGCTTTTCCGATGCGGTTGACAGGTGGCGCAGGGGCGTAACGCTGGCCCTGGATCTGGCCCTGGATCCGGGACAGGGCGCGCCGGACAAGACCCTGCTGCTGTGCGAGGATGCGCTGTTGCTGGGCGATGGAGGCGAGGTCAGGCGGCTGGCGGAGGGGATCGGCCGCAACGTCCCTGCGGTCATTCCACCTGCGCCGGTGCCGGCGTTCAGCGCGACCATCCTGGCCCTTTCCCGGGTCTTGGCGGACATGGCCATGCGGGATGATCCGACACTTGCCGTGCTGGCCACCGGGTTGTCCGGGGCGGCGTCGGTGACCGAAGCGCCTGTCGCGCCATCTGACCTGTGGGATGTCATGCGCCGCATTGACGCGAGCGCGGCCGAGCACGCCGCGGCTGCGCAACGGGACCATGCCTGGGCGCGCAGCCTGCGGCAGGCATTGTGGGAAGAGGCCGAACGCACCGCGCAGGCCCGCAACCAGTCCGCCGCCCTGACCCGGCACGCGACCGATGTCGAGGTGCAGGCGCGGCAGGACATGGCGGGCCTTCGCGAGCGGCTTGCCGTTGCCGAGGCCTATATCGACAAGGTGCACAGGTCGAAATCGTGGCGGATCACCAGGCCATTGCGCGCGCTCAGCCTCAGACTCCGTGGCCATGAGTGACGCTTCGTCAGGCAAGACGGTTAACACATCTTGCCAGATTGCCATCGTTCCGCTAACTTCCCGCCATATTTCCTGTCGACACGACACATTTTATTCTGTGGTGGAGCACCCTTAAATGGCCAAAGACCTTGTTCTGGACGATGTCCTTTCATCGTTTCTTGATGACGGCATCGCAAGCGCATCTGTCAGCCCCGTTGTAGAAGCCGAATTGCTTGCTTCGGTTTCTGTCGCCGACCTGGGCGTTCTGTCCGACACGGAAGTCGATGTCACGGCTGCTGCCTCCCTCGGTGCTGAGTCCATCGACTGGCCGCAGGATAGCGACCTCGGCGCGATGATCGCGGCCCTGACGGCGGGCGGCGAGACCGTCGGCATCGTTGGCGCGGGGGTTCAGGATTACACCAGGGTCAGCGGCCCGGTGACCGCCGATGTCGTCGTGGCGGCGCCTGCGGAAGCCGCGGTCACCGCGGAAATGCCGGTCGAGCCGATGATGTGCTGCTGCCCGTTCTGCGGCGGCTCGACCGCGGCGGGCGGATCGGACAGCGCCTCTGGCCTGGGCAGCGCCTCGGGTGCGGGGCTCGCCGCGATGCTGACCGATATCAACCCCGGCGCGCCAATGGAGTTCACGGGAAACCGCGATATCGACGCGACGCTGTTCGGGTCCAAGTGGACAATCACCAACCTGACCTACAGCTTTCCCACCAGCGGGTCGAATTACCACGGCACCTCGAACCCCAATGGCGAAGCCGACGCCGGCAATTTTGTGGCCTTCAACGCGGCGCAACAGGACGCGGTGCGCTATGCGCTGGCGCTCGTGGCTGAATACACT
>Ga0210025_1004059_pt1 | contig 12784 bp, 8 predicted proteins | sample CryGeyme20150102_FD_183989 | JGI IMG/M metagenome (GOLD analysis project Ga0210025, IMG submission 183989) | Groundwater microbial communities from Crystal Geyser aquifers in Utah, USA - Crystal Geyser metaG 2015-0102 (SPAdes) (version 2) | ecosystem: Environmental > Aquatic > Deep subsurface >...
TAGAAAATAAAATAAGACCCGTAGCCATAGGAAGAAAAAACTATCTATTTGCAGGAAACGATAAAACAGCCCAACATGCCGCCATGATGTATTCCTTTTTTGCCACCTGTAAACGCCATGAAATAAACGAATACGACTGGCTCTCATTTGTTCTTAACAACATCCCATCTTGGAACATGGAAAACCTAGATCTACTCCTGCCACAAAACTTCAGAAGATTAAATAGTCATACGTAGTTGCTCGGGCGGATACGGTATTTCGAGTGTTTTTTCTGCATTCGCACAAAAGAATATTACCTATTCATCACCACCAAAGTCTTTTATATATCCACCGAATTCAGTTTCAAGCTTATTTGTTGTTGATAATCATTTATGGTATTTACAGAATAATCAATGGTTTGTATTTGATCTTCAGGAAAAAACAGATATTTCCGAAAAATATGAATCCTATTTGAAAGAGGTGAAGCTACCGTATGGTAAGCATAATGAACTTCTATTCTTTTCAATGAACGAGATAGTTCATATAAAGGGGGCTGAAATTTTTAAGGAGGATTTACCATTTTCATTTGATGGACTTAGTTTTGACTTTAAATTTTATAAAAATCAAAAATTATTTAAAAATTCCAATATCGGAATTCGCCCCTTAGGAAATCTAGATTATCATTTTAAACTGCATTACACATCAACTCCTGAAAAGCAGAGTCCAACTAAACCAAGATCAAAATATTTCAACCGGATTTGGAGTAAAGGAAAAGAATTAACGTTTTCTGAGTTTTACAAAAATATCCCAAATGAAGATGAAATCGTTCCGGTTTATCGAGCTGAATTTCCTTTGTATGTACTTCAAAACTGGGCCATTTGGAAACAAACGGACTCCGGGTTTAAACCGATTAATTTAGACGAAATGACAGGTTTTAGAGAATTGAAAATGGCTGATATCGATTCCGAAGGAAATTTATGGGTTTATCAAAATAATATTGGTTTAATTAAAGTAGACACAGCAGGTAATCCAGAACAGATTCAATTTAAACTAAAAACTAAATTAGGGAACCATATTATGCATTTTGCAATAACTGAAGCTAACGGAATTGTGTTTGGAAATGAACAAGAGTTAATTCATTATAAAAACGGTGAGTTTGTAAAAATAAAAGAATTTTCAACACCCAAAATATTCAGTTTGGCAACTTGGAAAAATAGTGTGATTATTGGATCTGACGAGGGTTTCGAGATTGTTGAATAAAAAAATCTCAAGTTTTACCATTACACATAGCAATAAGAAGTAAAATGACTAGAAATTATTCTTGAATCAAAAAAAGGGTTTAACCACTTAGACAAAGTCTGAGTTAAATATTCAAGTTGACGAAAAATAAATTGGGATAAAATCGAACCAATAAAAAGATAGACAAATAGAATTCAACAAAATACTTTTAAAAATGACCACCCTGCCTATCCTAGGGAAGCAACACTTGGAAGCTTATCAGCAGAGTGGAACTTTTAACTTATTCAATATACATGTTAAAAGATTGGAAGCATAGGAATACACGTTCAGAGTTTTTAATTTGTTGTAAGCGAGGACTCTTACTTTAATTTTTTAAGCACCAGCGTGGACGCTGGCGCTATAAGTGCTTATCAGCAGAGTGGAACTTTTAACTTATTCAATATACAGGTTAAAAGATTGGAAGCATAGGAATACACGTTCAGAGTTTTTAATTTGTTGTAAGCGAGGACGCTTACTTTAATTTTTTAAGCACCAGCGTGGACGCTGGCGCTATAAATGGGGGGACGCTGGCGCTATAAATGGGATCAAAAAAAACACCTTTCAAAAAAAAATAAAAACCTAAAACTTAGACCTCACAGAAAACTGAAGATTTCTTCCAGCGGCAACAATTCCAGAACTATAAGGTCTGTAACGTTTATCAAGCAAGTTTTCTACACCTGCGGTAAATTGCCAGTTTTTGTTAAACTCCCAGGTCGATTTTAGCGAATAAATCATCCATTCTGGAGAATAGGGATTTCCATTAGAATCGGTGGCATAGATTTCAGATTTGCCTTTTTCGTCATCTGGCAATTCAGAAAAATCGAAGCCCTCGCTAAAATTGGAACTTAATTGAATTTCCCAAGCTTTCATTTTATAAGAAAAACGAGCAAATCCAAACAGAGGCGGAGCGTGTCTTGATGGACTTGTGCTTCCGTCTTCTAATTCTTCGGTTCCTTTTTGCCAGTTTACATCGCTGCGAAACGAAAATCCCAAAGGAAATACGATACTCACACCTGCATGAATACCGTAAATTTTAGCAAATGAAGCATTTTGAATGGCTTGAACTTGACTCATTTCACCATCATAAACAATTGAATCTTGCCCGCCTAAAGTGAAATTCCTGCGCACCATGGCGTTATCTAAATAATTGTAATAAACAGAGACATCAAGATTTAGCGTTTCCGCTATTCGTTGATTTAAGTTTATATCGGCGCTATAAACGGTTTCGGCTTTTAAATCGGGATTGGGAACAGTAACTGCGCCAGGTTCAGAATCGAAAACTTTTCCTATATCGTCCACATTTGGAGAACGAAAAGCTGTACTCAGATTTGCACTAAGTTGTGTAGATTCAAAAGGTTTGGCTAAGATTCCGATAGAACCACTAAACGCGCCATCTGAAGAAGTACTCGTTGTAAAAGGAAATGGATAGAATTCAGTATCGAATTCGGCATCAATACCAAAACGACTATAGCGAATTCCGCTTTGAAGAATGTATTTTTCAGATAACGTATAATGATGAGAAATATAAATGCCTAAGGAATTCCAATCGGCTTTTGGGTAACGTGATGGCCCTTTTTCTTTGGTTTGAGTAATAATATCTTCTTGAGTTCCAGTTGAATTCACCTTGTTTAAAACAGCTTCAAAACCATAAAAAAGTGTTTGGTTTTTAGCTAACATTTTAGTGAAATCGGTATTTAAGCTGTAAGCATCGACCTGTTCTTCTCTGATTTCGCGAATTGGTTTATTAATATCTCGGCTAATTCTGCTTTCTTCAAAAAATTGATACGCTGCACGAACACTTAACCGGTCATATAAAAAAATATTCGCAACATGTTTGGCGTTAAAATGAAGCATTTGCCAGCGTTGTGGCCCATAATTCCATTCACCATAACGAGGATTTCCATTTTTATAACGAATATGACGATCATAGCGTGAATAAGCTGAGATTTCAGATAAATGATAATCGAGATTTACTTCTAAATTTGTATTTACTCGAAACCGCAGTTTTTGCATCAAATTAAACTGACCGTAGCCACTTGGATTTTGAATAAGTGGATCCGAATTGGGCTTTATTTCATCAGTATTACCATTTCTAACAATGATAGTATTTTTCAAATATTCATCAGGGCCATCGTTAGCACCCATTCTTAAATCATCAAAAGAAAAACGGCTTACACTTGTTACACTTGCAAAATTTGCTGTTCCGGTTTTAATATGAGTATGAAAGGTTTGTTCACCATTTGCGGAAGCATAACGTAAATTGGCAGATCCAGAAACAAATAAGTTTTCATCTAATGAAAACAATGGTTTAAGTGTTTCGAAAGCCATTGTTCCACCAATGGCATCAGAGCCGAACATTACAGAATTTGGACCTAAAACAATTTCAGTAGATTCCATTACAAAAGGATCTAATGAAATCACATTTTGAATATTACCCCCTCTAAAAATAGCGGTGTTCATGCGAATTCCATCAACAGAATAGATAAGTCGATTGGTTGCAAAACCACGAATCATAGGACTTCCGCCGCCTTGCTGACTTTTTTGGATAAAAACTTGGCCCGATAATCCCAATAAATCGGCACTTGTTTGAGGGTTTTCTAAATTGATGAGAGCAGGGCTGATTTTGGTAACCTGAACAGGAATTTCATCCGTTTCCTGATTCCATCTGTTTGCAGCAACGATAAGTTCGTCCATACTTAAGTTATCAGGGTTTAAAAAAACACGGTAATTGGCAGCTTCTAAATTTTCAATGGAAATAATTCGAGCTTGATACCCAATCAAACGAAAAGAGATGGCGCTATTTTTAGTAAATCCAGTAAGTTGAACTTTTCCATCGGCGTTAGTAGCACCAAAAGATGTTTTTTGATGTTGAAAAACACTAACCGATTCTAAGGGTTTTTTGGTTTCAGAGTCCAACACAGTGACAATTTGGGCCGAAATTGATGAGTACTGAAGAAACAGAACAAAAAGTATCAGTAAAAATCTAATCATTAATTAAAAATAAATTGAATTAAAAGAAAATACAGAATTGTAAAATACGGGATGTAAGAGGTGCAAAATATCGCATTAAAATGCTATTGGTTTCGTTAAACTTGCAAAAAAAAGAATTGAGGAATCTCGAATCTCGGATTTCGGATGGAGAAAAACATAATCGGAGCTTGATAATTAAGTATTAAGTTTACTCTATGCCAAGGTTCTACTATCCTATAATCTGAAATGAAAGTCTTTAATTAAATCCCGATATAAAAGTTCATTAATTCGGTAGAATTGATACATAAATCTTTGTTTAAGCCGTCCGTAACCAATCAAGAAATGCTTCTTTACTAGATGTACTTAAAGGAATTGAAGTTTTTCCAAACTGAATCAGATTTCCATCAATGCGTTCAATCGATTTTTGTTGAATGATGTACGATTTATGCACACGGAAAAAGAGATTTGAAGGCAATTTATCGTAAAACGATTTCATGGTTTCTTGAATCACATAATTCTGTTCAGTAGTGAAAATCTTTAGATAATCGCCCATCCCTTCAATATATAGTACACTTTCTAAGTCAAGTAAAACCCATGTTTTATCAACTCTAATGAGTAAAGAGTTATTCTGTGAAACTTCGAGTTTCTTTTGTTTAATTCGTGTTAGGCTTCGAAAAAATCGATCATACGAAATCGGTTTAAGCAGATAATCAGAAACATTCAATTCATAGCTTTCACTCACATAAGAAGAATAAGCCGAAGTAATCACTATTGCAGTTTTCTCTTGAACAGTACTGTTTTGTAACCACTGAATTCCACTCAAACGAGGCATTTCAATATCAAGAAAAAGAATATCAGCTGAATTATGTTGAAACCAAACAGAAGCTTTTATTGCTGAGTCGAACTCCGCAACTAATTCAAGATCAGGAGTTTCTGAGATATAATCACGCAAAATTTCACGAGCTAAAGGCTCATCATCAACAATAACAGCTTTCATCTTTTGGGGATTATTTGTGCGTTCTTGATTACACATTTAATACTAAACAAATTATCTGTTTCTTCAATAGAAAAGGTAAACGGCTCTCCATAATTATTTTTCAAACGCTCCTGAACTAAATCAAGTCCCAATCCTTTGCGTTTTTCTTCAAGTTCCATTTTTAAGTAGGTGTTAGATTCAAAAAAACGAATCTCATTATTTTTTTGCTCAAACTGAATTGAAATTATTGCTCCGTCAACTTGATGAACAAATTTGAAGGCGTTTTCAATGAAAGGTTGAAAAAGAAGTGGTGGAATGTGAAAATCTGGATTTTCAGCATCAAAATTCAATGAAAGTTCGACAAAAGAAGCCAATCGTTTTTTCTGAAATTGACAATAATGCTGCAAAAAATCAAATTCTTTTGAAATTGGAATTAATTCCAAAGAACCCGAATCGATGCTGTAACGAAGCAATTCAGAAAGTTCCAAAATGGCATTTGGTGCATCTTCCGATTTTTTGCGACTCAAACCGTAAATGGTATTCAAGGCATTAAACAAAAAATGGGGTTGAATCTGTGACTTTAGAATAGACTCTCTATTTTGCTGTTCAACTAGTTTTAGTTTATTCAAATCACGCTCAAGGGATAGTTTTTGTTTATGCTCTATGATGCCGAATTGAATAATTCCAAGCATGATAAACGGTAGCAAAAGCAAAATTTGTCCAAAAAGTGAAAAGGGAGAAACGAAATAGAATCCAATAATTGAGGTGAAATCAATGAGTTCAACTAAAATATAATTTAGCAAAAAACCAACACCTCCTGCGAGAAACAGGAGGTACTTTCTATTCTGTTTAAATCCGAAAAATGTAATTGAATAACTTAGAAAAAGTCCAGGAAGATGAAATACTGCGATTAGAATATCAATTTCATTCGGAAAAGTTGATCCAGGGTTGACTAAAAAAACCAGCAATAAAAGACTCAGTAAGAAAATCAGAAACAAGTGAAACCGATTCATTTCACTGTTTGATTAAGATTTTAGCAGAGTCAAATGCGCGAGAATCTTCGCCATATTTCTTTACAAAACTTTGAAGTTCATCCGTTCCTGCTGTGATTAGAATTCCAGCATCAGCTTGTTCGTGTTTTATCCTAACCTGATTATTTTCAATCATATCACGAATCCAACTAGAATTAAATGGTAAAATTTTTAAAGAATCCGAGTTATACTCAACTTTCCAAATGGTATGAACAGGAAAAAGATGTGATTGAGCAAAAGGTAGTTTAGTTTCAAAGTATGGAAGATACATATCTAGGTAAGTTGCGGTTCCAAGCTTGAGGAATCCTCCAGCGTATTCAACGGTATCTGTGTCTTGAATAATCCGCATTAAATAGATGTTTTTAAAATCATCCTCATCTTTCGCGCCTGGATTGACTTCAAAAGTCCATTCGTACGTTTTTCCATCATCTTTCATAATCCAAGTGGTTTCTAAACCTGATAAAATAATAAGATCTTTCCCATGATAAAGTGGGTAAAGTGTTGGTAAGCAACCAGATAGAAAAATAAGGGCAATAGATATTAGAGTAGTTTTTTTCATAAAATGTTGATTTAGTTTGAGATTACCCAAAAACTAGAGTTGATGCAAGGCAGTTCAAATTTTTATCGACATAAGTTGAGTTTTTACCGACAAGAATAGAATTTCGAAAAATTATGAATGCTTAATTTTAAATTTTGAATGGGAAAAAGTCATTTCAATCTAAGTCATTTCACTTTGAAGTCCTGAAAAGATCGGGATCACTCAGCGGTTCCTTCGATATCGAACAGAAATGAACCAAAGAATTATTCCTAAAAATCCAAAAAAGAACGAATTGAAGTGGAGATATCTTCCAAATAAAATCGAAATTCTGATTGAAGCTACTGCCTGTATTATTTTTTGAATGAATAAAAAAAGCCATCGGTTTGAACCAAAGATGAGCCGAGACTCTAAAATCAAAGGAAATAATCCAAACGAAACGAAATCTAAATTAAGTTTTACTGTTGGTGATTCTTAATTGTGTTCTTTGTATTTAGCATTAAAATTCAAAAGTGTTATTTATAAATAACATTTTTATATAATATTTGTATCTTATAAACACTATGGAGAAATTATCTATTAAATTCAGAGGTTTATTAAGCAAGATATCAACGGAATATATTCGCAATCTATATTACAAAATAGATTGGAACAGTAGAGGTATAGCAATAATTGGAGCAAGAGGTGTTGGAAAATCAACCTTACTGTTACAATATGCCAAATTAAATCTTCCTATTGAAAAAAGTTTATACATCACTTTAGATGATCTGTATTTCACAGAAAACACTCTAAGTTCAGTTATTGATGAGTTCTATGTTTTAGGCGGGCGTCATTTGCTTATTGATGAAGTGCACAAATACCCAAACTGGGAAACTGAAATAAAAAATGCGTATGACTTTTATCCCGATTTGCAAATTATTTTAACTGGTTCGTCTGTAGTAGCACTTAAAAAAGCGCAGGTTGATTTAAGTAGAAGAATAGCTCATTATTACTTAACAGAGCTTTCTTTTAGGGAGTATTTGGGCATAATGTACTCCTTTGATTTTCCAGTAGTTACAATAGATGAGTTGATTGAAAATAACGCGATATTAACATCAGAATGGGTTTCGACATTGATTTCTCCTGTAAAATATTATCAGGAATATATCCAATATGGAGCTTATCCATTTATCAAACAAAATAAATTAGATTACCTAACTCGCATTAATCAGATAATCACCGTTATTATTGATTATGATTTACCACAGGTTCAGCCAATTGAAGTTCAAACATTGTTTAAAATTAAAAGACTGTTATTTATTCTTTCTCGTTCAGTTCCATTTAAGCCAAATATTAATAAACTATCTCAGCAATTAGAAACGGGAAGAAATCATATTTTAACTCATTTACATAGTCTAGAACAGGCTGGCTTGATTCATAATTTAAAAACATCGACATCTGGAATTTCGTTAATGAATAAACCTGAAAAAATTTATTTAAGAAATACGAATCTGATTTATGCCTTAGCCGAAGGAATGCCAGATGTTGGAAATATTAGAGAAACAGTGTTATTAAGTTGGTTAATCAATGCAGGATTACGAGTTGATTATCCCAAACAGGGCGATTTTCTACTTAATGATAGCATTACAGTTGAAGTTGGGGGAAAAGAAAAAGGCTATCAACAAATTAAAGATATTCCCAATGCGATAATTGCTGCTGATGGAATTGAACATGGATTTCAGCGTAAAATTCCATTATGGGCTTTTGGGTTTTTATATTGATTCATTTTTTATCAATTGGCGTTGAGTCTCTAATCAGAAATAAAAACAACCCTAAAAGAAATCTAATTTGTGAAATAAATTCTGATTTCGAAGTAAAATTCCCAAAATCATTTTATTACAAAGTTCTTGGAATCGTATTTGATTAAATTTGGTATTGATTGGAGATGAGCTTAGAGTCTAAAAACCAAAGGACAAAGCCGAATCATAGAAGTAAGTGAAGAAATATTAGAATCTAGGATTAGCCAAATCAAAAAATCCTCCTAAAATTTCTATCCCAATCAAATCGCCAAATTGCCTATTTTTGGGCAAGAAAACGCTTTTATAACGAAAGAAGGACTCATGAGCTCAACATCCGATAAGCACTTTACAAAATCCGATTGGGATAAATCAGCAGAAAAAGCACTTAAAGGAAAGTCGCCAGAAACGCTAAATAGGCTAACACCAGAGGGATTCCAAATTCAGGCTTTATACAGTAGCGAAGATCTTGAAAAAAGAGGATTTAAAGAAAATTTTCCGGGTTTATTTCCTTTCACTCGCGGTCCTTACCCAACCATGTACACACAGCGTCCGTGGACTATTCGTCAGTATGCGGGATTTTCTACCGCTGAAGAATCGAATGCGTTTTATCGTAAAAATTTAGCAGCCGGACAAAAAGGCCTTTCTGTTGCCTTCGACTTAGCAACTCATCGCGGTTATGATTCAGATCACCCAAGAGTTGTCGGCGATGTTGGTAAAGCAGGCGTTGCTATTGACTCCATCGAAGACATGAAGATTCTTTTTGATGGAATTCCTTTAGATAAAATGTCCGTTTCTATGACCATGAACGGAGCGGTAATTCCAATTTTAGCCGGATATATCGTAGCCGCAGAAGAACAGGGTGTGAAACCAGAATTATTATCAGGAACCATTCAAAATGATATTTTGAAAGAATTTATGGTTCGCAATACCTACATTTATCCGCCCAAGCCATCCATGCGCATAGTTGCTGATATTATTGAATATACGAGCAAATTTATGCCGAAATTCAACTCGATTTCTATTTCAGGATATCACATGCAAGAAGCCGGTGCTGATAGCGCTCTTGAATTGGCTTTCACTTTGGCAGACGGATTAGAATACGTGAAAACTGCGGTAGAAAAAGGCCTAAATGTGGATGATTTTGCGCCAAGACTTTCTTTCTTCTTCGCTATTGGAATGAATTTTTTGATGGAAGTGAGCAAATTACGCGCAGCACGTTTGCTTTGGGCAGAACTTATGAAAGAACGTTTTTCTCCCCAAAGTGATAAATCGCTGATGCTCAGAACGCATTGTCAGACATCAGGTTGGTCACTTACCGCGCAAGATCCGATGAATAATGTGATTCGAACCACAATTGAAGCAATGGCTGGAGTTTTAGGTGGCACACAATCTTTGCACACGAATTCTTTTGATGAAGCGATTTCTTTACCTACGGCAACATCATCACGAATTGCAAGAAATACCCAAATTATTATTGCTGAAGAAACCGATATTACCCACACCATCGATCCATTCGCAGGTTCTTATGCGGTTGAATCTATGACGCTTGATTTAGCAGCAAAAGCGAGAGACATTATTCAGAAAATGGATGAACTCGGTGGAATGTCGAAAGCGATTGAGTTGGGATATCCGAAAAGAATGATTGAAGAATCCGCAGCAAAAAAACAAGCTAGAATTGATAAAGGTGATCTAACCATAGTTGGTGTAAATAAATTTCAATTGAAAAATGAAGATCCTGTTGAAATTTTAGATATTGATAATACAGGAGTTAGAGATTCTCAAATCGCAAGAATCAATAAAATAAAAGCTGAACGGAATTCTGAAAAAGTAGAACAGATTTTAACAAAAATTACAGAAGCGTGTCAATCTGGTGAAGGAAATTTATTGGATTTAGCCGTTGAGGCAACACGATTACGTGCAACTTTAGGAGAAATTTCAATGGCAATGGAAACAGAATTTGCAAGACATCGCGCCGATACAAGTTCGATTTCTGGTGTGTACGAAAGTGTCTATCAGGGAGATGCTGAGTATGATGCCGTGAAAGCAGAAATCGATGCATTTGCGAAAGAAGAAGGCAGAAGACCTAGAATTTTGGTCGCAAAAATGGGACAAGATGGCCACGACCGTGGCGCAAAAGTAGTCTCAACAGCCTTCGCCGATATGGGTTTTGATGTGGATATTGGCCCACTGTTTTCAACTCCGGAAGAAGTTGTAAAAATGGCCATCGAAAATGATGTTCACGTAATCGGTGCATCAAGTTTAGCCGCAGGACACAAAACGCTCGTTCCAAAATTAATAGAATTGCTAAAAGCCGAACAAGCTGATGATATTTTAGTCGTTGCCGGAGGAGTAATTCCAGCTCAGGATTATGAGTTTCTTTACGAAAAAGGAGTTAGCGCTATTTTTGGTCCTGGAACGAATATTCCTCAAGCGGCTAGAGAAGTAATTAAAAAAATTCGCAAACAAAGAGTTTAACTCGCTTCGTTTTCGATATTCAGGACTCACAGTCTTTTAAGGACTGTGAGTCCTGAATATCGAAAACTTAAACCGTAGTAACGCGAACTTTTTTCGTTTTCAAACGAGTATGATCCAAAACTTTTATCAACTTATTTATTTCTGATTCAACAACAGCTACATAAGCGCAGTCCTGTTTAATTTCAATTAAACCAAGCAGATCATTATCTAATTTTCCTTGTTTTAGGAAAAATCCAGCAATATCACCTTTTGAAATTTTATCTTTTCTACCGCCAGAAATATGCAAGGTTTTCCATGAAATTCGAGGCTCAGGTTTTCCAGATTTTAACTGAACAACAGGCGCATCTTTAATAAAATCAGGAAGATTTTCTTTTTCAGATTTCAATAAAAAAGCAACGCCATCTTTTTTCATTCGAGCTGTACGTCCATTGCGATGTGTAAATTCATCCTTCTTTTTTGGCAACTCATAATGAATAATAAAACGGATTTCAGGAATATCGATTCCACGCGCTGCTAAATCAGTCGCCAATAAAAATTGTGAAGTTCCATTTCTGAATTTAATTAACGCTCTTTCGCGATCAATTTGTTCTAATCCGCCGTGAAAAACACCATATTTCAACCTGTTTTTAAGCAATAAATCAATAACCTGCTGAATACTTTCCTTAAAATTGCAAAAAATAATCCCTTGACTATTTCCTTGGTGTTTAAGGGTTTCTATCAACGCATCATCTTTTTTACCGAGAGAATATTCAATCGTTTTTAAAACTAACTGACTCAAGCCCTCATCCAAATAATTGATTTCAACAGGGTTTCTTAGGCGAACAAACGAAGGAATGGCAAGTCCTTGTGTAGCAGAGGTTAAAATGCGTTTTGTTACTTTGGGCAACAACGCAATCAATGCTTTCATTTCCTCTTCAAAACCAATTTCTAAGGATTTATCAAACTCGTCTAGAATAAGAGTCGTTAGGTATTTAGTGGTGAATTGTTCATTTTTTAAGTGATCGAGAACTCTACCTGGAGTCCCAACCAAAATAGCCGGACGATGTTCAATTTCAGTGCGATCTTTATAACTAGAGCGACCGCCATAAACGGCATTTACTTTAAAACCAGAGCCCATGCTTCGGACAACAGTCTCAATCTGAATAGCTAATTCGCGTGATGGAACAACGATAAGTGCTTGAACTTCATCAAGTTCCGTATTTAAAGTCGAAATGATGGGCAACAAAAAAGCAAGTGTTTTTCCGGTGCCAGTTGGAGATAAAAGTACAACTTCAGATTGTTCGGAAATAACTTGTAAAGCTTCTTCCTGCATAGGGTTAAGTTTCTTAATACCCAATTTTGCAAGAATTTCAGATTGATTTTTTAAAGTAGAATTCATGGCCAAAGGTACGGTAAAAACAAAGAAAACAGCGAGAAAAGTAATTTATAGGACTCGAAGTTCTAAACCACAAAATATCAAAAATAGCGAAGCGTTCTCGCAAGTGCTTAATAAAAAAAAGTCAGCGTCCACGCAGACAAAAAAAAAGCGTCATCTCGACCAAAGATGAGCCCAAAAACATTCAAAAACAAGAAGTGTGAACGAATCGACGTGGAGAGACCCACTAATAAAATTCTGAATTCTCAATTTTTAATTTTGAATTAACTTTATAAAAAAAACGTCATCTCGACCAAAGATGAGCCAAGAATTTTGAATCAAAGGAAGAAGTGTGAAGGAATCGAAGTGTGAAGGAATCGATGTGGAGAGATCTTCGATAAAAAAGCG
>Ga0210025_1004063_pt1 | contig 12774 bp, 10 predicted proteins | sample CryGeyme20150102_FD_183989 | JGI IMG/M metagenome (GOLD analysis project Ga0210025, IMG submission 183989) | Groundwater microbial communities from Crystal Geyser aquifers in Utah, USA - Crystal Geyser metaG 2015-0102 (SPAdes) (version 2) | ecosystem: Environmental > Aquatic > Deep subsurface >...
GCATTTATTACAAGTGTTTTTTTGTGTAAATCATACAAAGATAGATTAGAAACTAAGTGTTGCCAAGTCTATCAGATACAGTAGCTGAAAGCAAAGGATTTGTACCAACACATTTTAGGCTTATCTCAGTATTTATTCTATTGGTCATTTTCTCGTTGATTGTTTTATAGGAACAACTAACCCCATGGTTAATTTCTTTTGGGAATAAAGTTATTTTTACACACTGTGTTTTATTTAAAGGCATTATTCTTTCGGCTTTTGGTGGATACATAAGTCAGAGTCACATATTTTTTGGCCAGCCTACAGGTGGTATAATAAAAAATGGTACATCTGAACACATAAAGAATCATAATTTTCGAGTTTCCAATATCTCATAATGAGCATTTAGAAATAACGGCCAAAAATCATTTGCTAAGCTCATTGCCGTTGTTAGGATATAATCTTTGTTTGCTACTGCATCATAATTTCATGCTTTTATGTAATCATATGTTTCACGAATAGTCACATTGGTTTTATAGCCTGTTTCCTTTTGCATTTTCTTAAATCGCTCTTCAAAATGTTCGAATGTTTTATATCTATTCTGAAACATAATCTTCATGGATTTTTGGTAATTGTATTTTAGAGTTTCCAAAAAACGCTTTGTTCTTGTGAATTGAAAGGCAATAAATCACGATAGAATTTGCCAATCTCTTTCTATGAGCTTCTCGTGTGTTAAGAATTTTCCTAACACATTTTTAATGCCTCATTCAAGAATGAAAGAAAAAGTAAATTTTTCGAAAAAGTAATTCTTTTTTCCAGATTTATCGGTAAATACATATATATCCTCTTCTTTTAGAATAGAATTTGTTGACACTTTACTCTCGTTTACAAAATCTTTCTTGGATAAATCATATAAATATATCATTCCATCATTATTTTCAGTAAACCCATTAAGAAAGACTCAAGGAATAGTATGTTGCCGTTCTAATTCAAGATTTTTAATAACTCATTTTTTGATATTTGTAGGGTATGTAAATTTCTCTAAGTTTTCAACAAATTTCGATAAATTATCAAGCTCTTCTTTCGAATGTTTACTTTCATCAGCACTATTTATTAATTCTCTAAGTTTTTCTTTAATTTTTTCCATTTATTTAAATGTAAAGAATATACTTGCAGTATATCTGTTTTTTTAGAATAACAAGTTATGGCAGACCATATCTTTCATGGAAAGGCATTTAAATAATCCCCTCTCGGTATCGAGAGGGGATTATTGTTGATTTCTTTTGAGAACTCTCAGCATCCAACCCACCAGAAGACAAAACTATGAGGAAGTAAATAAACCTTTCGATAAGGAGATAGTCCATCCGCACGTTCTCGTACGGATACCTTGTTACGACTTTAGCCCAGTTAGTGATTTTACTATGGACCCCAATATTGCTTCGGGGGCTTCCAGCAGAACCACCTTCCATGCCATGACGGGCGGTGAGTACAAGACCCAGGAACATATTCACCGTGACATGTCTGATTCACGATTACTAGCAATTCCAACTTCATGGAGGCGAGTTGCAGCCTCCAATCTGGACTGAGATCGGCTTTATGAGATTAGCTTGCCCTCGCGGGTTTGCAACTCTTTGTACCGACCATTGTATCATGTGTGTAGCCCTAGGCATAAGGGCCATGCTGATTTGACGTCATCCACACCTTCCTCCTGATTAACTCAGGCAGTCTCATTAGACATAGTAACTAATGACGTGGGTTGCGCTCGTTAACGGACTTAACCGAACACCTCAAGGCACGAGCTGACGACAACCATGCAGCGCCTGTCTCTACATTCTCTTGCGAGCACTCCAACGTTTCCGCCGGATTCGTAGGATGTCAAGCCTAGGTAAGGTTCCCCGTTTATTGTCGAATTAAACCACATGATCCACTGCTTGTGTGGGTCCCCGTCTATTCATTTGAGTTTTAACCTTGCGGCCGTACTCCTCAGGTGGGGTACTTAATGCGTTAGCTTGAAGCACTGGGAACAAGTCCCAACACTCAGTACCCATCGTTTAGGGCGTGGACTACAAGGGTATCTAATCCTTTTCGCTCCCCACGCTTTCGTCTCTCAGTGTCAATACGGTTCCAGGAAGCTGCCTTCGCTTTTGGTATTCTTGTATGTATCAACGGATTGCACCCCTACTCATACAATTCTGCTTCCCTCTCCCCGATTCTAGAAATATAGTATCTCCCACAAACACGGAGTTGAGCTCCGGTCTTTCATAGAAGACTTGTATTCCCACCTACAGACGCTTTACACCCAGTAATTCCGGATAACGCTTGGGGCCTACGTATTACCGCGGCTGCTGGCACGTAGTTTGCCGCCCCTTATTCCTGTGGTACCGTCATTATCTTCCCACAGAAAAGGAGTTTACACGAGTAAACGCGTCATCCTCCACGCGGTGTCGCTCCGTCAGGCTTTCGCCCATTGCGGAAGATTCCTCACTGCTGCCTCCCGTAGGAGTATGGACCGTGTCTCAGTTCCATTGTGGCTGGTCGTCCTCTCAGACCAACTATCCGTCATAGCCTTGGTGAGCTATTACCTCACCAACTAGCTGATAGAAAGCATGCCCCTCCCAAAGCGCCTTGCGGCTTTAACCCGTAGGTCATATGCGGTATTAATCCGGATTTCTCCGGGCTATCCCTCACTTTGGGGTAGGTACAAACTTGTTACTCACCCGTTTGCCACTAACGTGACTGACAACGCATAACTGACAATTTGTTAATGAGATATCAGTTATCAGGGATCAGTAATTAGAATGGATTTATTTAATAGATTTATTAAAAATCTTCCTTTCTGATACCTGCCTTCTGCCTTCTGATACCTTATAACTAAATTATAGGTTCTGTGTTGCCAATCACGTCCGTTCGACTTGCATGTGTTAGGCGCACCGCTAGCGTTCATCCTGAGCTATGATCAAACTCTTTTAAACGTAATCTCTTTCGTGAATGAGCGATTTCTTCGTCAAAATTTCCGTGTCTTGCTCACCGTAGCTTCCGCTACGACTCGCTCGATACTCGATTTTTCCTCGAACTCATCTCATTTCGAAAGAGATGCTAGCATATATAAATATATAACTAATAGACCTTTTTTATAGTACATATCTAGGTACTTTATGTATCGTGGTTATTTACTTCCCCATTTGAAGTTTCATCTTCTTGTGGGTAGGATGTTAATGAGCTGGTTTTGTGCATTCTCCGTCGGTAATAGATACCTCCCGAAAACGTGCAGAGATTTATATAGAAAATCGCTCCAAAGTCAAAAGATTTTATTTTTTTGGCAAAAAATTCACTCTTTTTTTGACTTTACAGACCGAAAACATATACTCCTACTCTATTATCACGTAACAAAAACGGCAAACAGACAATAAGATTGTCAAGAAAGACAATCATTTGTGTGTTCCTTTCTTATATAATTTATCCCCTTTCAAAATAATGGCCGACAAGAATACTACCAGTTTCGATGACTATTACGCTCATATCCCGACTCCTGCTTCCGTAGAAGCAGATACTTCAAAAAAACCATGATTGAAGTTGAAAGTGAAGGCGAAAAAAGTAGAAGAAACAACTTCCACAAATGAGTCGGAGAATATTGCTCCAGAAACGGTTCAAAAAAACTCATCGAAAGATAAAAAATCTCCGGTTGCAATTATTTGGTCGCCAAAAGATGAAAAAAAAGACGAAGTAAAAGAAGAAAAAGAATCTTCCCCGCTCAATGTTTCAAAATTTGTCTCACGGGACGAATCCGCTCCACGTGAACATAAAAAAACTCCATTTGTTCCCCGGGTTTCTTTTTCACCCGCACCGACTTCTTCTGCTCCTGTCAAGAAAGAAGGAAATGAAACACCTTTCGTATTTGTTCCAAGATCCTCAGAAGGTGGAAACAAAGAAAAGAAAGTATTTGGAAATAATAAACCAAAAGGAGGTTCAGGAAAATCCCCATTCTCTTTCGGAGAACGGCATGGAGGAAGGAAAACATTGAAAGTTCGAGGATATGCCGAAGATGATGGAGGATTCCGTCGGTCTGGAAAAGTTGCTAATTTCGAAAAAAAAGAAAAAGATATTGATGATATCAAACAGACTCTTACCGATAAAACCGGACAGGAAATCACGATACCAGAGGTACTTACGGTAAAAGAATTCTCTGAAAAAATTGGAGTTCCGCTTGTGAAAATCATCACCGAGCTTATGAAAAACGGTATGATGGTAACTATCAATACCAAGATCGATTTCGATACCTGTTTTCTTATCGGGGAAATATTTGGAATTAAGATTACCAAAGAGATTAGTACGAAAGCGAGTGTTTCGAGTCTCATGGATGGAAACATAGAAGAGCTTCTGAAAAATGACGATGTATCCAAAATGATTACTCGTGCACCGATTGTATCTGTCATGGGACATGTCGATCACTGAAAGACTTCTATCCTCGATTACATCCGTAGTACGGAGATTACGAAAGGCGAAGCCGGAGGTATTACCCAGAAAATCGGAGCATATCAGGTTGAAAAGAACGGAAAGAAAATCACATTCCTCGATACTCCGGGACATGAGGCATTCTCTATAATGCGTGCCCGAGGAGCGAAGCTTACCGATCTTGCTGTAATTGTTATCGCGGGAGATGAGGGTATGAAACCTCAGACTATCGAGTCTATCAATCACGCCAAGGAAGCAAATGTTCCAATGATTATCGCCGTGAATAAGATGGATAAACCGGGAGCAAATGTGGAACTAGTCTATGGACAACTTGCTGAGCAAGGACTCCAACCAGAGAAATGGGGCGGAGATCTTATCGTTGTCCCTGTTTCTGCTCATACCGGACTCGGGATTAATGACCTTCTTGATATGATTCTCCTCTCAACAGAGATGATGGATCTCAAAGCAATCGAAGATCGTCCAGCAATCGCAACGGTTATCGAATCGCATCTCGATGCGAAACTCGGACCTTTGGCAACCGTGCTTGTTAACACAGGAACTATCAAAAAAGGAGATTATGTCGCTTGTGGATCAGCCAGCGGACGTGTCCGATTTCTCCGAGATTTCAAGGGGAAAAATGTCGATCATGCATGACCATCTGTTCCAGTACTCGTTTCCGGTATGTCGAAGACCGTCGGCGGAGGAGATATTCTCCAAGTGGTTCCAGACTCGCTTACTGCAGCTGCGAAGGCACATGAATTCCAACTCGTTCAGAGTACGAAGAGTATCCATAATTTCGAAGGAGCGTCTCTTGATCTCCTCCTCAATCGACTCAAAACTGGAGGACTCAAACAACTCAAAGTGGTTCTGAAATGCGAATCCAACGGAAGTTTGGAAGCCCTGAAGAATGCTCTTTCCAAACTCTCTACTGGAGAAACTCGCGTAACATTCATCCACTCCGCAGTCGGAGACGTGAATGATAGCGATGTCGTACTTGCGGGTACGAGCCAGGCTATCCTTATCGCCTACAACGTCGGAGTTGGAGTACGAGCCAAGAATACGCTTGCCAATTCCAAGATTGAGTTTATCGACAAGAAAGTTATCTACCACGTTCTCGACCGAGTAGAGGCGATTATCACCGGTATGGTCGACACTCGTTACGAAGATGTCGAACTCGGAGAAACGAAAGTGAAGGCCATATTCTATACTGGAAAAGACAAGATGATTGTCGGACTTGAAGTCAAGAGCGGAAAGGTCGAAAACCGATCCAAGATTCGTATCATCCGCGATGGCAAGAAGGTTGCTAACGGAGAGGTTGCCAATCTCAAATCAGGACTTCTCGATGTAAATGAAGTGGAAGAAGGAAATGATTGTGGTATCAGCTACAAAGGTGATGTGAAACCGGAAGTTGGGGATGTGCTCGAAATGTACAAGACAGTCATAAAAAAATAAGGGGGAACTCTCGGAAAAACTCGTTCTTTGAGTTTAAATCTCCGTGTCTCACTCATCGTACAGTCGTACGCCTCGTTTCGATACTCGATTTGCACTCAAATTACTTCGCTTTTGCGAAAGTTCCAGAGTTTGTGAGAATTAAATTATTAGATTAGTTTAATAAGCGGCATTTGCTATGTACAAAGAATTCAGTGACTTCTGGGATAAAAAATGGGGGTAAATAGAAAAAAATGTAGGCTGGATTTTTTATGTTCTCTTGATTGTAAAAGGAAAAATAGTACTATCGTTGGTACTATTTTTTCATCTTGAATAATTATGTCAAAAAAAATGTCCGGAATGTGGGTCTTCTCGGATTAAAAAGGACGGATGCAACAACGCATGAAAACCTAAAAATAGATGCAAGGCATGCGGTCGTTCATTTGTAGAAAGAAGAATACGAAAACAAGAACAAAAACTCCGTACTTCATCCGTATTCAACACCTACATAAAAGAGTGATACTCCGTACAACAACTTGCAGAACAAACATATAGAGAAGAGCCTCTCGTTCGCCGAGATATCCAATATCGCCTTGATACAAACAAGATTCATCATATCGACGAAATATATCCATATGTACACTATCTCATGATAGATGGATATCATCTTCCATCAAAACAAGTACTCCTCGTCTACTATGAAAGCAAACAAGACAAAGTTATCTGATTCAGTATCCGAGACGGTGAAAAGAAAACATACATTGTCGAGGATTTACGTTTCTTACGAGACGAAATGTGATACTGAGGCATTAAATCCTGCTCCACCGACGGCTCACCAAGCATTATCTCGGCCTTGAAAGAAGTCTACCCCGATATCATCCATCAAAGATGCCTTGTTCATATACAAAGACAGGTTAAATCATATATCTCGAATCATCCGAAGTCACAAGCATGAAAACAGCTCAAACACATCACCAACTATCCTGTTCTTTCTAATCCTTTTCTCTTCCCGATTGCTCTGCGAGTATGGGAAACAACGTATCGATTCTACCTCAATGAAAAGTCCACCACCCAGAAAGGATGATGGACATATACACATCAAAATCTACGGAAGGCTCACAAGCACATAATCAATGCTCTGCCTTACATGTTTCAATCAGCTCTCCATAACAATCCAAGCATCGAACGAACTACGAACAAATTGGAATGATATTTCTGAGTTTTAACTACCGAATGAGTCAATGAACACAAGTGATTAAGTAATACCAGACTTCGTTCATTTTTAGCTCTTTGGATATACAAAAGAAACAATTTGTAGCCTACATTTTTTTCTATTTACCCGAAGTTGGTGGTAAACAACCATCAACAGTTGTAGAGGCAAGGAAATTGAAGAGCATTATCTTCGAACCTGAAATTCAGCATAGTGATGTACATGAGTCAAATTACTCATGTAAGTGTATTTTTGAAGATAGAAGTCAGAAAGACATACAGATTCCTGTTCGGAACTTCAAAAAAGCACTATCGCGTGTTGGAGAAACTATTTGGTTCGTTACGAATTGTGGCGAAACCAATATAGCCCTCAGCAAAGCGGAAATGTTTCATTTATCTCGACAGAATTACTTCCGTAATTCTATTCGATTTATCTTCGAGGAATATTTTTGCACTTGGGTTTAGAGCATAAATTCTTTCCTCAAAACAAAAGCACCCAAATCGGGTGCTTATTTTTTAATATTTTTTCTCCACTTTTACTCCATCGAGAAAGTATGTGATGATTTGATCATATTTGAATCCCATATCTTTTGCAAGATAGGTGGCACCTATTCCACTTATACCCACTCCGTGCCCTTTCTGAGAATGTCCGACACCTCCTGGATCAGTAACGCTCTGAAGATACGGAATATCCTGACAAACCGTATTTTTTCCGAGAATTCCGTTTTTGACCCGGTTTTCACAGTATTGTTTAGCAGAAAGAGTTTGTCCGTTAGACTCGCTAAAATACCATGGTTTTATGGAAACCCCATTATATGTGATAATCTGTCCATTGGTTGCATCGACGAACTCGGAAGTAGCAGGACTTCGTTTCTCATATCCATATCCGAGGTATTTCTGAAATTCATCAGGATTATCAGATCCGTCATAAGCTTTTCATGGGAATTTACGATTCTCTGGTTTGCTGTAAAAATAAGCATATGACCTTGCTGCCACAAGTATTGTTTTTATTTTTTCTTCATGATCTCCATTGGAGATTTCAGCAAGTCCTCTGAGATAGTCTTCGAGCGGAAGTTCATTGACGACGACAAGTTTCCCTCCTTCATTAAGGAGAATAATCTTTCCGCGGAAAATATTATCGTTCATTGTACCGGTCGTATCCCATGCTGGTTTTCGGTTCCAATTTGTAATACTGACCAGATTTGCACTGAGTTCCACTTTGGAAAACGGATATTTTTTCTTTCCGAGAACGAGAGCAATTTTATCGGTTCAGGATGCCTCAAAAGGAAGTTCTACATTTTTTCTAAGTGTTCCAGAATTCTTCCCAATCGTGAGGTGGGGGAGGGTGGAATCCCCAGATTTGAGTCGAATAGTCGAACCGATATAAGAAAGACGAATACGAATAATCGGTCATTTATTCGGTAATGGAATCGAACCGAGAGAAGCGATTTTCGTGGAATCGTAGTTCGGATTTATAACGAGATTTCGTCCTAGAGAAACAGTTTCTGTTTCTCGGATGTTTTCTACAAGACTGAAAAGATTATCTCATGGACAACTTGTAAATCCTATTTCCCGATGTCCGACGAGATTCGGCGAAGAAAAATCATTAATAAAACAACCGTTTTTACTACATTCTTTGTGCCCGATAGAAGTCTTGTGGATATCAATCCCATATTTTTTCGAAAGATATTCTATTACTTCTTTTACAGCATTTTCCTGTTCTGTTATGACGGAATCGAGCATAAAATTCCCCATGATACTGACCCCGACAGTACTCTTATTATTCCAAAGAACATGTGCTGCAACAACATAATCTCCACCAGCACGACCTTCATAAATCTGTCCGCGCTGTCCGATAAGGTAATTGTATCCTATATCGCCCCATCCACGAACGACGGTATGATAGTAATATATTCCGCGAATAAGCGACAAATCATCTCTGTTTCCGAGATTATTTTCTGTAGTATGATGGATTGCAATTCTTTCTACTTGCTTTGTTTTTGTTATCGGCCATACAAGCTCGTGACCATCTTCAACATTTATTTTTTCTATTATTCTATCTTGTTCCGGGAAAAGAGTTGCAAGATGAGAGGCAATTGTCTGGTTTTTTGCTTCATACGCGAGAGTGGCATCCGATTTTGGTTTGTCTTTTTCGGCTTCAAGTTTGGCAAATATAGTCTTCCAACGAGGATTGTCCGCGTAGCGTAGTGTCTCGTCTGTTCCCCAGTCAGCTCGACTTATGATGTTCGGATTTTTTGAAGATGCTGCAATTGCGATATCTGAACCGAAAGCCATATGGAGACTATTGGCATCGGTATCGAGTCCTATAATAGAAATAGCTGAAATTTCAACATTTGTTTTCGTTTCGATAACATAAGAAATTTGATTGCTCTTATCTAAGAAAACAGGTTCTGTGTAATAATATGGTTCATATTTTGGACCCTCATCCAAATCTATAGAAAGTGGAATTTTTTTCCCGTCTACTGTAATATATATCCGAACAGGATTATCGCCTGGTTGTACAGAAAATGTTTTTGGAATCTGCACTGTGAACATATCTTGTGTAGATGAAAAATGAGCGACTCCAGTCGCTTGTTTCCAGAGAACTATAGATTTTAATTTCCCGTCGGTACTCGCTGAAGATTCGTTTATCTCTCTGAATTGTAGATTCTCTGTTTGATCTTCGGAAGAATAGGTATATTTTTTTATCACACGAAAACTCTCGCCAATAGGAAAAAATATCGGTACGATGAAGGCTATAAGAATAATGGATGTCAGTTTTCTCATAAATATGAGTATATGGAAAAATGGATTATTTCAAGTTACTTCCCCATTTTCTTTCTCTCACTTCGTACTCTCCACCAGTTGGAAACCGGTATTTCTATATAGGTGTAGCTGAGCCAAGAAAGTGAAAAAGCTCATACGAATGTTGTTCATGCAAGTATGAGCCATTCGGGCATAAGAAGATCGTGTTGTCCGTCGAAAGCAAATTCTATCATAAGTACGATAACGATAGCATGCCAAAGATAAACAGAATACGAAAGTCGGGCGATAGTATGGAAAAGATGGTTATCAAGCCATTTTCCTATATATTTTGTCTCTGGTGCGAGTCCTATTATAAGAGCGATTATGATTGTAGCAAAAGGGAATCGATGCGCACTATTAAGCCAACTGTAATCAAAATCTCTTGCGCCACGGATTTCCCAGAGAAAATAAACAAGCCCGATGCTTGCTAGGATAAAAAGTATATCGTACCGAAAAAAATGGGAACTGTGATTTTTTTCTCGCCATATAAGTATTCCAGCAACTATCATACCCAAGAGGAAATGAAGACCGAATATAAAAGGATTGTATGAAGGAAACCATTCCCCGATGATTCCGTCCAGAATAGGAAAAGAAAGACTTGTAAACCAAAGATGGAGTGCGATAAGTATTCCGCCAATACAGAGAAAAATGAGAGGAATAAATATTTTTCGTACCCGAACTGCAATACTCATAGTTATGAGTACGAGAAGTGCACCCATCATATCGTAAGATATATACCAGAGAGGACCATTGATATCTACTGGAAAAAAAGTGAACGGATGCGTCCAAGAGAGGAAAGTTGCACCAGCAATAAGTCGGAGAAATGCACCCTCACTATACCCGTTTAAAACAATGACAAGGAAAAAGGTAAAAAGAAGAGCGACATAATAAGCGGGAGCTATTCGGAAAAAACGGTTAACAAGAAGAGTCCTAGCTTTTGGTAGAGGAAATTCTCGAAGGATAGAACGCCAAAAAGGAAGAGAGCCCATAATTGCCGAAAGCATAAAAAACAGACTTATATTTACCGGCCACATCCCGACGAACTGATAGAGATCCCAGTTCCACTGAGCGAGATCGGTGACAGAGCGATGCTGATTGAGATGATATATAACAACACTCAGACAAGCGAGTGCGCGAAGTCCATTGAGTCCCGGTAACGGATGTGCTTGAGACATAAAAATTTGATAGATTTTTGAAATAAAGATGTCATTCTGAGCGAATCCGAAGAATCTTCCGATTATTTCCAGCTAATAAAAATAAAAGGAAGATACTTCGACTATGCTGTGTTTCGCTCAGGATGACAAATCCTTGTTTTCGAATATATGAAAATAAGAAGCAAATACAAGAGAAACTTGGAAAAAAGACGATTGTTTTTACGTTCCGTTAAAATTTGGAAAATGTAGCTCGGATTTCTTAGTGAAATAAAAGTTTTGACAAAAGACAGGAAAACTATATAAATACTTCATGATATCTTAAACAAGCCACTATGAACCTTATGCGCCAATATTCTTTTTTCTTTTTCTTTCGAGCGTAATCGAAGGATTTATATTTGGCGTGAAACAATTTCAATTCAAAAACAAGTCCTTCGGTCAATCGGAGGATTTTTATTTTTTTATCTTTTTGTATTATGTCTGCACAATCTGTTGGAAATATCATCGGAAGTGAAGAGTTAAAAAGTCTTTTTTCAATCAATACAATTTCCAAAAACGAAGTAATGCTTGCTCGGAAAAATATCGAAGATATCCTCGCGGGACGAAGTAATCGAAAGATTCTTATAATTGGTCCATGTTCTGCTGATTTCGAATCTTCTCTCACAGAATATGCGGAATTTCTTCGTGAGATACGAAGTCGTGTTCAGGATAGAATTGAGATTATTATGCGATTCTATACAGGAAAACCTCGGAGTATCGGAGGATGGAAGGGTATGCAACATGCACAGCCATGACAGGAGGCAAATATGAATGAAGGACTCAAAGAAAGTCGTCGATTAGCGATTCAACTTCTTAAGCTCGGTATACCACTCGCTGATGAGATGCTTCATCCGCAACTTTCCCAACACTTTGACGATATTTTTTCCTACTTAGCAGTCGGAGCACGAAGTACGGAAAATCAATATCACCGAGAAGTAACTTCTGGACTCGATATTCCAGTCGGGATGAAGAATCCTACTTCAGGAAATATCGCAATTATGACCGATTCCATCAAGGCGGCTCAAACTCCGAGTCATTATTCTATCGGAGGTTATCTTTTTAATAGTACGGGAAATTCCTATGCCCATGGAATCCTTCGTGGCGGTTCGGATGGTCCGAATTATTCTGCGAAAAACCTCCGAGAATACATAGAAAAGATGAAAGGAATAGAAAATCCTGCACTTATCGTCGATTGCAATCATGCAAATTCCTGAAAGAATCCATTTAAACAAATAGAAGTTATTAATGAACTCTATGGTAATATTCTTCCATCATTCGATGCTTGAGAGATAAATGTTCAAAACCTCGTCAAAGGATTTATGGTGGAGAGTTACCTCTTCGATGGACGGCAGGATTGGTCGGAGAATGTCCAGAAAGGACTTTCTCTTACCGATGCGTGTATAGGAAAAGAAAAAACAGAAGAACTTATTATGAAGTTGTACGAGAATATAAAATAGTTGTATTTATATCAATCATCTGATAGTTTTTTATTTCTTGTCCATATGAAGCCAGTGAGAATATAAGAGTCTCGACAAGGCCATATGAACATCGAAATGAAAATACTATCAGATTTTTATATGAGATTTTTTAAAACTTAGGAAGTGAATATTTCGAGATAAGCCTAAAATGTGTTGGTTTTTCGATTAAGCCTAAAATGTGTTGGTTTTGTTCCTAAGGTTTTACCTTCCTGTTCTGCTCTTCGAGGAGAAAG
>Ga0210025_1004068_pt1 | contig 12767 bp, 7 predicted proteins | sample CryGeyme20150102_FD_183989 | JGI IMG/M metagenome (GOLD analysis project Ga0210025, IMG submission 183989) | Groundwater microbial communities from Crystal Geyser aquifers in Utah, USA - Crystal Geyser metaG 2015-0102 (SPAdes) (version 2) | ecosystem: Environmental > Aquatic > Deep subsurface >...
CCTGTCGAGGTTGATCTTGGCTGGTGGTGATAGTGGTTGTATTTGGTTATGAGCCGTGCTTTGGCTGTCGTTTTAGCTGCTGTTAAGCTTGGTCTGCCGCTGGCTTTGGTTAAGGACCGATTAGGATGTTGTTTAGTTATAGTTATGATGTTTATGTTAACTTGTTAACTTGTTAAGGTGTGTGTCGAGATTCTATATTACTACTTGGTGTAGTAGTAGTACAGCCAATTCCTTTTTCACTCGATTTTTCTACAATTGTATTAGTCGTACTACTAGTAATAGAGACTCAACATTTTATTGACGGTGTTCTGTCTCTCTTTGTTTGATTCTATCTCTAACAATAAGAGTTGTCTAGGTTACCTAGCTAAGTTGCGTCAGGTAAGTAATAGCTTTGCTTTCACGCCGTTCGAGCGCCAATCTCTGTCCACTCGGACGTAGAAATGTCCTTTTCAAACACCAATTCAGTTTTGAAATCACTGTCAACATCTTTAGCTTCATCCTGCTGCTCTTGTCCCCCATCAGTACTTTGCCTATGGTCTCTGCGCCGGTCTCCTCGGAGTGCATGGTTGGCTGGGCCCGAATGACGAGTTAACCGGGACGCTTCAATAGCCCCGACCACTTCCGCAGCATCCAGGTTTGCACCAGGAGCGCAGAAACTAGATCGGCGCTGTGGTCGTTGTGGCGCACCACTCAAAGCAGCTGCTCGTAGATCTTGTGGGGAAGGGACCAAGGGTGCGTGTGCGCTCGTGCACAAGGAGCTCTTGTCAAAGGACAGATTTTGCATGCGCATAGGGAGCGCACAATCTTCCGTCGTTTGCTGTGCCCGTGGATTGTCAAGGGAATGCACACGGCAGTGTTTCTTTCTCAAGCTCCGTGGTACATCGTTAGGGGAGTATCCGGCTGTCGTTGCTACTCTATTGAGCCATACATTAGACGGAGTAAAACTGGTGTTGCCGATTTCTTCCTGGCTTGCATCAATTGTCATCCGTTTTTTTTTAGCCGACGCCTTTTGAACGGGTTTGCACCGAGCCATTAGACAATCAATTCTAGGAATGGATGGTTTGGTAGGTCTTGGAGGGAGAATAGGAATTTTCGGGGGCGCGTCTGTATTTTTACGGATTCGAGGATGACTGTCCCATCGTGATATCTTCTTAGGATCGATACCCCGGGCTCTTCTTCGTATCATGGCTTGACGTTTGACTTTATGAAAGGTCAAGGAAGAGCTTAGTTTTAATCCTCTGGCATTGTCGGCCACAATTCTGAAGGAGTTGTTCGCCTTCGTGGCAGCGGCAATAGATTGTGTATGCCCGATGCTGCTGACAAGACTAGCCAAGAAGACCCCTGGTAAATCTGTAGAGCTTTGAGCCGGAGAGGCCATTTTTGTTTTAGCTTGTAATGTGCGCTTTCGTATTTTATGATTCGATTTTTATTAAAGATCTGCTTTGTATTTATTGTTCAAGAAGTTTGTTGTGGCTCACTACAGACGACAGAACCGAACTGTTCTGCTTTTACTGTGCACCAATCAAGTCATTACTTAATACGAGTAGTGGTAGAAAATACGAATACGCTTGTGACCACCTTGTACAGTAAAATCAATATGAACAAGATTTGTTTCATAGATTTCTCACAGATGATGTGGGTAGAGTTCTTTCGATGCTTCTTTTCACGACCGAATTGCAACCAGTGTAATAACGAAACTGACTCACTGGTTATTTCTTTTCAGTGGTTCGGACTACCAGGTACCTGGTACTACTACCAGTAGTATTAGAGTTGAACGAGAACTACCTGCTGGTACTAGACTACCACTCGGAGTGGTACCAGGTAGTGCTCGTAGGTGGTACCATGTACCTGGAATGCAAATTCATCATCATGGCTGCAACGACTTCTGGCCCAGACTAGGCACTACTAGCTAGTAATAAGTAGTACTAGTATATCTACCATATGGTACCAGTACTTCATAAATACAGCTACTACCTGGTACCCTGGTACCTGGTAGTTGTTACTCTACCTGGTAGGTATGGTAGTAGTAGTATTGTGATTGCCCCTGCAGCTGTTTCACTGCCAAATACTGTAAATGTACTACCTGGTAGTGGTACCAAACCAGGTACGGTACAAGGTAGACTAGTGGTAATACCATACTAATAACAAAAATGTGCAGCAGGCACGAATCTGCCAGTAGGTTTGAAAATAGTAGGCACTACTAGTACTAGCCTACCAGTAAAAAATTGTTTGAAGTTCGTACTAGGCTAATAGTACCAGCAGGAATTGTTCCACAGACCCGCTCGCTTTCAAGAAATACTGGTACACACTTGCACTGCTAGATTGAAAGACGAAAGCAAAGGCGAAAGTACCTGCTAGACTACTAGTCTAGAACAACGCTAAATGTGAAAATGAAGCGCTCCTGATGGTAGCAGCTTTCAATGAAAGTAAACTGCTCACAATAGAAGGCAGCAAGAAAAGATAGTATTCCTTATTTTTGAGTGACTACTACGGTAGTATGGTAGTAATGTGAGGTGGCGCAAAAGAATTTTGTCATCGCAAAACCTAAAAAACATATGCCTATTTGTGCAGCAGCAAAACCCCCCCCCAATCCTTGATTTGCATATCCATTTCAAATTGTTTGTTCGAACTCTGAACAAGCGAAAATATAATATGGATACTATTTATCCAGAATAGACACACGCGAAAACAATGTAGCCCTGCTTGCTACTAGGACAAGTAGTTGTAACGTTCTGTAAAAAACAAATGTTCCATTTTACTATCTTACGCTATTGCATAATTTTTTGCTGCCTGGGAGACCTGTATTTCTTGACGATGAATGGCCCGGGCAATTTCCTGGTCCATGGCTGAATTATCGGTACTCCTGTCGTCCAGAATGGGAGAAACTTGCTGACAAGCTGTGCAATAGAGATTATTGGCAGTAGAACTGATCTGGAGCATGGCTTGACAGCCCGGACACCGAACAATGGTAGATTGCCCCCGAAGAATCGACTTGACAGCATGTTTGGTTCCCCTCAGAAGAATCTTTTTTCCATTACCAACACTGACCACACGATCTTGAATTATCGTAGACGCCGAATCAGAGGCAACCAGTGAGGATGCAGCAGCACTTTTCATTTCGCTGCCTCGTCCTGGTCCGATTCTCGGACGTCGCAGCAGATTATCTGCTTTGGGAGTAGAGAGGCGTCTTGTCGCTCTACCTGCATCATTGCCTGAAGATGGTCTCACGGCTATCCTAGATAAGGGAATCGCCACACTTGGTACTTGCGATTGTACCCTTGTACGTGTTGCGGCACTAATTGCTTTGTTATGTTCGTCAGCTTTCCGTTCGCATTCAATAACATTAAGAATACATTGCTGAACGAAAGGGTCACACAAATTCTCGACTATCCTAGAATCACTGTTGGCGCCTTGAAATTCAGAAACCGGTTTTTGTTTTAGAGACGGTAGTCGTACCGACTTAACACCGGCAGAATACTCCTCTAACGGTGGGAGCAAAGGCGCTTGCTTCTTGGCAGCAGGTTTCAGGTCCCCATCGTCCATCGGCTCCTGATACCCCTTTCTTCTTGTGAGGCCCCGAGACATCTTGTTGGGGTTTTCAAGAGCCTCAAGGGAGGCTAGAAAGCGTTCGAAAGACGAGGAGACAATGGAAGTGGCGATAGATTTGACTCTGAACATGCTTCGACTACTGGTACCATGGCGACACTCAGACAGCTCCGAAGGAAGGATACAAGGAATGATTGCACCTTGTTCTTTTGTGTCTCTGCCATCCAAGGATAAACATCCATTACGGTATTGGTGACTGAGGCAATAAAGAACAGAGAAATCGCTCTCCATGCTTAACTTCTCAACTCGTTTACCGTTGATATGGTGAAGCTCTTGCTGTGAACCGCCATAAGGTTTGGACGAATACTGTGACGCGGTAGAGAGGGACAACTCCCATGTAGTAGAAGTAATGCCTCTAGCAAAAGTGGGTAGGGCGTCAGGTGATATTAGATGTGATGGCCTTGTTGCCTTTCCAATATGAGTGTATTTTGCTCCTGCATCTGACATCAGTCCCTGGCAACCTCCATGTGATGGGTATGCCAATGATCCAAGTTGGTCTTCATTCGTATACTTGCCTCGGTGCATTGTGGAAATGTTTTCTCGATCGATCTACTATGAACTCAATCGATGGTGTAGTCGGCGTAACTCGTTCTTGGGAATTGTTTACCTGTTTGTGTATCAGAAAGGAGACAGCAAACGATCAAATCATCTTAGAAGGAAGGCAATTGAAGAAAGACTTGTTGTCACTGGATCCTGTTGGTCGATGAAAGAATTCTTGACCTCGTGGTTCTCTGACTTTTCCCCTCCAAGGGGCATACACCAATTCAAAGTACTTATTTTTACTTTTTACTCTTGTACCGTTTCGTGGCCATTTGAGGATTTGAGGCCTCTGACACATGCAGTGCCTGCAAGATACTTAATATTTTACGATTTTGAATGACTAGTTCTTCTCATACACGGTTTCGAATTCTAAACCATGATATTTTAGTGGAATTTTGCATAGTACTGTTGTGCACTCTGTGACTGAAAACGGCGACGTTCAAGAGTGTGATGAGTACCATTAAATAATTGTACCAGGTACTAGTAGTACTCTACCCATTCTCCTGCGTACGGTAAATATCCCAAGCTACCAGCTACCTGGTAGTAGTAGACTTAGGTAACACAAAGAAGGCTTGCTTATAGTGGTACCTAGTACCGGTAGTGGTATTATTACAAGTACTATCACATTATAGGTAAAATGAGACCAAGGTCGTATTTTGGAGGTAATGGTGGTAAATCCTTATAGTAAATCAGTAAGCAGGTTACCTGTACCATCAAATTTTGCCACAGTATATCATCTCTTTTTCCAGTACAAGTCTACGCATTGGACCACCGTGCTAATGGACCTACTTCAGTGCCATACTCAGTCTTATGAATTGGTCCAAAATGAGACGGCTAGCCTAATTACCAAGCTGTGAATGAGACCGGCACTCATTACTTAGCAGCATTACTAGTGCACTAGTACAGGAGAGCCACTGGACGAGACGATCGACAGGAGCCACTGGAGACGACGATCGACAGGAGCCACTGGAGGAGATGATGATCGACAGGAGCCACTGGAGCCACTGGACGCACGAGGAGACAATCGACACCAGGAGCCACTGGAGATGAGACGACTGACAGGAGCCACTGGTGGAGACGAGAGAGGACGATTGACAGGAGCCACCACTGGAGCCACTGCTGGACGAGGAGACGATTGACAGGAGCCACTGGATGAGACGATCGACAGTAGCCACTGGAGACGAGACAATCAACAGGAGCCACTGGAGACAAGACAATCAACAGGAGCCACTGCTGGTGGAGACAAGACGATCGACAGGAGCCACTGGTGGAGCCACTGGACGAGACGATGATCGACAGGAGCCACTGGAGCCACTGGACGAGACGATCGACAGGAGACAGGAGCCACTGCCTGGAGACGAGACGATCAACAGGAGCCACTGGAGACGATCGACAGGAGCCACTGGAGACAACAATTGACAGCACAGGAGCCACTGGAGACGATCGACAGGAGCCACTGCTGGTCGTGGAGCCCCAACTGGAGACGACAACGATCGACAGGACGAGCCACTGGAGACAATCAACAGGAGCCACTGGAGGAGTCAGACCCCACCACTAGAGACGATTGACATGAGCCACCACTAGAGACGATCAACAGGGGCCACTGGGTGGAGCCACTGGACACTGGAGACGATCATCATCGACAGGAACCAGCACTGGACGAGCCACTGGAGACGATCTAGCTAGTACTACTACTGGAGCCACTGGACAGGAGTCACACTACAACGACAGCTAGCTAAACTAGTACTACTAACAAAGTGTTGTGAACTAAAATCCCAAAGGAAGCTTAATCTAGTTTTTAACAAGTGGATCCCCATAGAATTTATAGCATGCTGGCACAGTCTATTTTGGACTTAGTGATTTTCAAGGACTTAGCATAAATTTTCTCTGCGTAGACCCTAGTACTTATTCTACAGTATTATTTGTAGTCTTATTCTAAGGTGGGTATGATCACAGTAGTACTACTGTACGTAGTAGTAGACTAGTATGCAGAGCAACAGTTGTTGCATTCAGCGTCAGTGTCGTAATGTTAAAAGTTCCAGGAATGTCCCTTCTGATGACAAAAAATTAAATAATGAAATTTGGTCAAATTGCGCATTAAGCAACCAACCCCGTTTCCATGCTACGCTAGTAGCTTGTAGTACTCTAGTATACAACCGAACTCCACAAGAGATTCAACGTTTCTTTGCTGAGTTTGCTAGAGTCGCATCTAAGGTACTCGATCCCATTCATCGTGTACTTGACCTTGCTTCCCCTTACTTGATGCGCGTAGGCACTCAAGAAGAGTTTGAATTTGGGTTCGTTTCGCAATGCGTTGTAGTACTTCTTGTGCAGATCCTTGTCGTTGGTGACAAAGTTCTTCCCTTCACACCGCAAAAATGGATACACTCCCTCGATAGGTCCCATTTGAGCAAACTGGTAAAATCCTTCCGTAACGCCAGGCCATAGATTATGAAAGAAGTCGTCCAAGATAATAATGGAACCCCTAAGAGCATTGCAAAAAGCTATCTCCAAATCATTAAAGGTCAAGCCTGCTGTATGTCCAGCGTCTACACTGATCAAGCGAAAGGGTTCAAAGTCGTTGCGAATGTACCAATCAAAAGGAATGTCTTCGGTGGACCCGGTATGAATCAAGTGCAAATCGGATTCGTTTAATCCGTACATGCGCATTCCGTTCACAAAGGCTTGCTTGTTGCCATAGCCAGAAACGTCAATGTTTTGATATTGCAAATCCTCGAACAAGTCGGCGGCAATTAACTTTTCGTTTTCTCGTGCTGTAATGAACAATGCACCGGTAAATCGACCATGGTGAACACCAAGTTCGGCAATGCTGCCAAAAATTCCCTCCTCGTTTTGAATTCGGGACAGCTTCATTGTAATGGGTCCCACCAATTTGAAGTCTCCGCTGCCCTTGTCAATGTTCTCGTATCCTCCCAGAACAAATATCCGTTGCTGTGGATGGGGTATCTTGGGGACCATACTAGCATTGGCGTATTGTGTTAATTTTGATATTGCAGCAGGACATTCTTCCTCTCTTGCGTAACGGAAATCACCGGGAAGACGTCGCGGCAAGAGCTTTCCCCCCGAATGTTTGCTGTCACTGGCAGAGATAGGTTCGATGTCATCACCAATGGATACCTCTCTGGACACACCGACAGATGGAAGCAGGTCGCTTTGAACCAGAGCTAGCAGGAGAGAGAAATTGGCCAAGACCAGGAGACTCGCCAGGGCCAATCCAGTCTTCAATAGACCCCTTCGTTGTTCAGGACATAATATGATGCTGCTGTTGCTGCTGTTCGTGGTATCGATTCGCCTCTCTCGTGGATAATACTGATCGGACATGATGATGGTTTGACGTTATATTATTTGTTTGACGACAAAATTCTCAAGTCTCGTACAAAGAGGATGCTGATAGAGGAAGTAATAATAAGTATCATTAATATTCCTAAACCAAGACAGAAGAGGGCACGGTCGTACGAGCTGTGCTACTAGATCTCTAGATTGTAGAATAATCAAAAATGTGAGAGGCGAAATTCGTTAAAATTGCCCGTAACATGTGACTTTTCACACATAGAGAGAAACAGCGATTCTGCACGAACTGATCTAAAATTATGATAGCCCTTTCCCTAAACTGGAGTCTGTCTGCATACCAGATCAAATTTAGAGATAAGTCTACTTGATACAAACCACTGATCTGTTCTTTTGCTTTCGGCTCGGAATTTTTGGAAACCAAATCAAAACAATTTTTTTATTCTCTACCAGGTACGATTTTTCTCCATTGCGTGCGAAACCAATCTATTCCTCTGACACTACAACAAAGCCATCGCACAGCAACAACATTACCTGCCAAGATGAAGCTGGATCCCACAGTCATGCGAACGATGGATAAAAAGGACTTTCGTGTTCTGGAAGCTGTCGAAAAGGGTATGCAAAATCATGGACTGGTTCCCGAAGCTCTCGTGGCGACGTTGGCCAATCTACGACATGGTGGTACTGGCAAAATTATTTCCACACTCTTGCGAGACAAATTACTGAGTCACGAGTCGAAAAAGGGTGGATACGATGGTTACCGCATAACGAATGCCGGATATGATATTTTGGCCTTGCACAATTTGAAGACGAGAGGATTTGTGGCAGCCTTGGGAGATCGGATCGGAACGGGAAAGGAAAGTGATGTGTACCTGGCCGTATCGAAAGAGGGCCGTCAGGTAGTCTTGAAAATGCATCGTCTTGGGAGAACATCCTTTCGAAATGTTCGCAAGAAGCGCGATTATTTCAATTCCAAGGCGCTTCACGCACAACCCAACTCCTGGCTCTTTCTCAGTCGGCTTTCTGCCATTAAGGAATTCGCCTTTATGAAAGCACTGCACGGGGTTGGATATCCTACCCCAATTCCAGAAGCACACAATCGACACATTGTTGTCATGTCTCTTGTTAGGGGCGTTCCCTTGTATCAGATTATCCCCAATCGCATCAGTCCGGATCAAGCACAGAGCATTTTCTTGCAGGCCACTAGGATGGCAACACGACTTGTTCAGCACGGATTGGTGCACTGCGATTTAAACGAATTTAATTTGCTCGTTGATATGAGTGGCATCCAGTCTTCGCTGGTCAAGCAAGAAGGAGACGATGTTTACGTCCGTCATTCTGGTATGTCCGTGGCTCCATCACGGGGCGCACTGAGTGGCATCGGACCTTGGGACAAACAATACAGCGTGGTAGGAGGAGACGATGCGCTAATTGGTGACAAGGATGATGAAGATGATATTCCTCAGCCTATTGAAGTCTTGGAGAATGGTGAGCCCAAGCCCATCGTGACACTGATTGATTTTCCACAAATGATTAGTACACAACATCCAAACGCCAAGGAATTGTACGAACGTGATTTAGAATGTCTTCGCAAGTTTTTCGTCACCAAATTGCAGTGTCAAATCCCCGAAGCTGACATGAACAACATTATGGAGTGGGAAGCATTAGTCGGAGTCGAGGAGGATGCTATTCACAATGACAAAAACGATGAAATTGGGGCAACTGGAGGTACTCCATCAAACCAAAAACTGAGCGAGCGACTGGACGTTGAGCTCAAGGCAAGTGGATATTCGGCAGAAGACTCGCAGCGAGACTTGGAGCTATTTTATTTCCAGAACAATGATAAATTAATCCAATCGACCTTTCTGGAGGAGGACGAGGAAGAAGACAGTGATTATTACGAAGAAGATGAAAGCGGGGAGGAGGTAAGATGTGACAACGCTGGTCCTGAACCCACGGATATAGCGGATGTAAATGAAAATGACAGAGCCGCATCACAATCTGTAGAAGAAGAACAGCAGAAGAAGCCAGTCTCAAGCGATGCTATGGAAGAGCCCGGAATGGAGCTCGCAAGTGATGACGAGAAGAAAGAAGGAGAACGATCCAGTGAATCTGAAAACCTCATCGACACCAACCCCATCGATGAGAATGAGCGTCGTCAGTTGCACCAGAAAGCAAAGGCACGAGTACGCAAACAGATGGAGGAGGAGAAGAAAAAGGGCAAGAAGAAAGGAGCCTTCCGGTCTCGTAATTCCAACAAGAGTTACGCAAAGGGAAAGAGAGTAATGCAGGACTTTGGATTGTAAATAAAGTACTATGAATAACAGAGTTTTTTTTCTGCTGTTTTATTCTAATTTGATAGCCGAGTCAACGTTGTCGTTGACAGCTTGAATGTTTGTGAAACGCAAAAAGTTTTGGATCGTCCAGGAGGTACTCGTGTTCGTCTTGGCTTTGGCCAGCTAGGAATCGACAGTACACTAGCCATGCTGGCATTCAAGTCTGCAACGGAAGGAACGATAACTGTTGCAATGCTCTGCTGAGTGGTCTCTTCGTCCGAAAGGCTTGTATTCATCGTCATCATTGACATAAAAATATCCTTTCTTGACTGGCCTTCCTTGATTGTCAATTTTGATAAAGCATCCTTTCCGTCGAACATATTCATACAGTCGAAGGTATACGCTCGCATCGGTGGCTTGCGGATCCTGTGCTGTCGTGGAGTCTCGTCGGCAGAAGTTGAGACTGGCGCTGCCATCTTGGCGACCGGTGGGTTATTCACCATGTGTTCGTCCAGTCTGTCTGCATCATTATTTCTTTCTTTTTCTCTCCGGTAGGAGCTGTTGAAAATGGACCGAATCATGTTGCCTGACATGGGACTCAATTCTCGTCTTGGTCGTCGAGGTGCACCCGACGACTTGGAGTTCGGAGTTGAAAGAGAGAACGTAGGATCATCAGGCGTTGTTTCGTTGTTGGAAGTTATGCTGCAATATCTTCCCGTGCGACCGGGCAACCGGGGTGGTGTCATACAGGAAGAATAGTTTTCTGACTCTATTCGATCTTGAATCCGACATTTTCGTCGTCGGGAGCGAACAGGTCTTGTCGGCCAAAATATCGAACAAGGTTCACTTTTGCGACGATCGATGCTTGGCAATTGTAGATCATCATCGTCATCACTACCCACGCGGTTAGGAAGCTTGGGAGGTGCAGACGCAAAGCTTTTTCTAGAGGAAACTGCGGGAAGCATCATTGGGTCCTCAAAATCGAATGAGAGCTTGTTGTTATCACTATCGCTTCCAGACAAGAGCTGCCTAAATTTATGGTGGTCGTATTCATCTCCTGGCTCCTCGTGCTGCTCATTCTGATCATGTAATGGACACTCCCGCAGGCTGCCTGTGGAATCCAGACTGTCGGTTCTCCTCGGTGGTCGCGGTGGCGTCACATTTTGGCTGCATAGAGCAGTAATACATGGATAACTGTGTCTTTGAGGAGGCGAGACGAGTGGATCCCCTAGATAAGAGCCTGTGTCCGTGGATTCGTCTGTGCCGCGTATCAGATCGCCGAGGACTTCCTGATTTGCCAAGACGACTACTTCTGAACTCGCACGTGTTAGTCCTTCACTCATGTTTCTATCTACAGAAGCTTTTGGCCACTAGTATGTATGGGATGTGGTGCTATATGTTCGGTCAGGATTCCCTGGACAGAATGTGTATGCAACTCAATGCTGATTATGATATTATAGTTTCTATAAGTATAATGTCTTTCCTACCTGGTACAGGTCGACCAAGAAACGCTCTGTATGACTCAGCGTTGTTTTTATGATGCATTTGGCATATTATTATTTATGCATCCATTATTACAATACTGCGAAAAGATGGGTCTTTTTTCTAGTTTAGCTTTCACACGAATTTCATCTGCTGTGTTTTCACAATTTCCCTGGCTTGGCATAGAACAACATGACTCCCAATAAAATTCGAGCAGTGCGGCAACTAAATAAGTCAAGTCTAAGAGCGCTCTAATATTCCGCAGTACTATCTGGGTACAGTACTAACACTTCGGCACGTACTATTTCGATACCGGTACTAATAAAGACGAACGGTGTGATTGTAATTCTGGGTACCGTACTATTATTTCGGAGCATCTCCACTAGAGCTACAGTAGCTACCAGGTACTGTACTACTAGTAATGGTACTCCGTACCTACTAGTTACCATGCACCAGGTACCACTACCCTACCTGGTAGTACCGTGGTAGTATCTAGTGGTACCTGGTAATCCAATTTGACTGGTCTGATCCTTTAATAAGTATTCATCTTGTTTGAATACCACTACTGTATTCCTGGTACTACTACTATTACTAGTTGTACCATAATATTAATTTTACGAGAAATAATAGCCTAGCCTACTGTTAATCACATAAATAATGTTTTCTCCACTGGTCATCCATCAATCCTTGTGGCAACTGGTAAGGCAGCAATGGCCGCGTTGCGGCCACTAAAAGTAGTAGTTTGATACTGCTGCTGGCTTGGTGTAGTGCAGTAGTCTATTGGTACTCTCAAACTAGCTATCAGGTAGTAGTAGCTACTGTACCTGGTACAGTAGGCTTGGATCTCAGATGTACCAGTAGACATTGGCGGTAGTACTAGTAGTAGTACTACTACTAGTAGTAGTACTCCTTAATTATCAGTTCGCAAGTGAGCAGGCATCCAGGCAGATGGCAACACAAGGGATTGTGACCATAAGGGATCTTGACCATAGCGGCCGAAGGCTTTTTCTATCCTAGACCTCACACATCGACTAGTGCTGCTACCTACTACCGGTACTAGTACTAGATAGACCAAATACTACTGTACATACTAGTAGATTGGACATCGTACTGCAGTGACGAGCATGCATTGGAAACCAAGTCGACTGCGAATAGTTCGCACGCGTCTTCACAACAGGAAGGGCAGAAATAGGGGTTGATTCGGAGAAAGGATAATACAGGACCATCAACATAAGAACTTCATCAGGGTGGGGGATAGAAGAACGAAAAATACTTTTCCAACAATGTTATTATTAATACTACTAGTAGAGTAGTACTAGAGACTAGCTACAAGTAGTACGAGTGGTAGACACTACCACTAGTACCTGGTACTGTAGACTACTACCTAGTTCTACTACTCTACTAGTAGCTACGATATGCTACTCTACTAGTAGTAGTAGTAGTAGTAGTAGTAGTAGTAGTAGTAGTAGTAGTAGTAGTAGTAGTAGTAGTAGTAGTAGTAGTAGTAGTAGTAGTAGTAGTAGTAGTAGTAGTAGTAGTAGTAGTAGTAGTAGT
>Ga0210025_1004077_pt1 | contig 12738 bp, 8 predicted proteins | sample CryGeyme20150102_FD_183989 | JGI IMG/M metagenome (GOLD analysis project Ga0210025, IMG submission 183989) | Groundwater microbial communities from Crystal Geyser aquifers in Utah, USA - Crystal Geyser metaG 2015-0102 (SPAdes) (version 2) | ecosystem: Environmental > Aquatic > Deep subsurface >...
CACATCATTACGACCGGGGACGTTTTCACTTACTCGAGGTTTGTTATTTGCCCCTTCTGTTTTCATAGCATCAAGTTTACTGGCTAACAAAACCACGGCAGCTTGTTTTTGATGTTCAATCTCAGCTTGCTCTATGATAGCTGGTTGAACTCTCGGTAAAAGTTCTGCTATTCGTAGCAAAACTGTCTTTTGCATTTGCTCAAATAACTGTGTCCCCTCTTTCCTATATTCTACTAATGGATCCCGTTGTCCATAAGCGCGCAAATTTACACTAGAGCGAGTATGACTCATGACTTCAAGATGCTCAACCCATAGAGTATCAAACATTTGTAAGGATAATCTCTGAAACATTAACATAAATTCAACTTCTCCAAATTCTTGTTTTTTTGCTTGAATTGCTTTAGCGGTATCTTCATCAAGCTCTGCCACCTCTTGCAAAATAGATTGTATCTCTTCTTGATCACCCTTTAATAATTTCTGCCTACGAGCATAAGCAACCATGCGTTGTTGATTTAATACATCATCATAAGCCAAAACCTGTTTGCGTGCATCAAAATTAAAACCTTCAATTCTGGTTTGGGCTGATTCCAATTGTCTGGAAATTAACTTTAATTCAATCGGTTGATCTTCTGGAATACCAAATGTACCCATCATCTTTTTTACTCGTTCTCCTCCAAAAACACGCATTAGTGAATCCTCCATAGAAACATAAAACTGGGTTTCACCAGCATCACCTTGTCGTCCAGCCCGACCACGAAGCTGATTATCTATTCGTCTAGCTTCATGTCTTTCGGTACCAAGTACAAATAATCCCCCTAATTCACGAACGGCCTCCGTTTCCTCGGGAGTAGCATCGGGACCACCTAATTTAATATCAACGCCTCTACCAGCCATGTTGGTGGCTAGGGTGACTCCACCTCGCTTACCAGCGGCCGCAATGATCTCCCCTTCCCGCTCATGGTTTTTGGCATTTAATACCTCATGCGGAACATTAGCTTTAGTTAGGGCAAGAGACAATCTTTCATTTGTATCAATGGAGGCGGTACCGATTAGAATTGGCTGTCCAGTTTCGTGAATTTGTTTCAATCGGGTAATGATGGCAGAAAATTTGCCAGCTTCATTTTGAAAAATAAGGTCATTATGATCGGTTCGTCTAATCGGTTTATGAGTTGGTACGGGTATCACTTCCAATTTATAAACTGTATAAAATTCCTCACTAGAAGTTAGAGCGGTACCGGTCATACCAGCCAGTTTGTTGTACATTCTAAAATAATTTTGATAGGTAATAGAAGCATAAGTACGACTTTCACGTTGGATTGAAACACCCTCCTTAGCTTCTATAGCTTGATGAAGTCCGTCAGACCAACGTCGCCCAGGTTGAAGACGGCCAGTGAATTCATCAACAATCACCACTTCTCCATCTCTGACCACATACTCTTTATCACGAGTGTAGAGGGCTTTGGCCCGAACGGCAGTTTCAAGATGGTGGACATACTTGATTCCTTTATCGGTATAAATATTATCCACGCCTAACATTTTTTCAGATGCTTCAATTCCAGCATCGGTCAGAGAGGCACTTTTTAATTTTTCATCCACCTCATAATGAGTAACCGGCTCCAGATTACGGGCAATGTTAGCAAAAACCTGATAAAGATTTTCTGAATCCTCGGCTGGAGCAGAAATAATCAATGGTGTCCGAGCTTCATCAATTAAAATTGAATCAATTTCATCCACAATGGCATAAATATGTCCTCGTTGACGCAAATTGTTAACTTCAAACTCAATATTGTCACGCAAATAATCAAAACCAAATTCACTATTAGTGCCGTAAGTAATATCGGCAGCATAGGCATCTTTGCGAGAGCAAGGTCTAAGAAAATCATGGACTACTTTAAATGAACCATGACTATCACGTTCGGCATCCTTGTCCTCATGATTAGCATCATATAAATATGAACCATCACTATTTATAATACCGACTGATAAACCAAGACCAACATAAATTTGTCCCATCCAGACACCATCACGTCGCGCGAGATAATCATTAACTGTAATCACATGCACCCCCTGACCAGTGAGGGCATTTAAATATGCTGGCAGGGTACCCACTAAAGTTTTTCCCTCACCAGTACGCATCTCGGTAATTTTACCTTGATGTAATAAAATACCACCTAGTAATTGCACATCAAAATGACGCAATCCCAGGGTACGTTTACTAGACTCACGCACTAAAGCAAAGGCTTCTATCAAAACATCTTCTAAGCTTTCTCCTGCTTTGATGCGAGCTTTAAGAGTTTCAGTGTAAGAAATAAGCTCAGCTGTGGACAATGCGGAAATTGATTCTTCTTTATTATTAATAGCAGTAACCAAAGGAGAAATTGCCTTAAGTTCCTTATCGTAACTAGGACCAAAAAATTTATCTAAAAATGACATAGCTTGGCTAGTATATATGTTTATGATGTATTTTACAAAAAACAGTTTCCGTCGTTCTAATTGTAATTGTCACTGCCCAGTTTCCGTCCCTACCAATCCATGATGCTGTTTTCGTCTTGGTGAATCATGGAGTGGAGCAAAATGATGTGGTAATCCAGGGTTAGTTAACTAATGACCAAAGCAAAAATCGCCAATAGGCGATTTATGCTATCAAGCGCACCCGAAGGTGTTTTACTTCTTGCGCGCTGGTGACTTTTTTGCGACTTTCTTGACTGCTTTCTTTGCGACTTTCTTGACTGCTTTCTTTGCGACTTTCTTGACTGCTTTCTTTGCGACTTTCTTGACAGTCTTTTTTGCGGTCTTCTTTGCTACTTTCTTGACTGCCTTTTTCTTTGTTGCCATAAAGTGAGTGTGTGATGAGAGATTAGTGAATAAAATTCGACCGCATGACTTTCTCAAATTTAAAAGAACTACCGAGTGAGAAAATGTCTGCTTACTACTATTATCGCGCTTAAAAAAAAATGTACAAATTTTTTTTACAATAATTTGTGGATAAGATTTTTTATTTTTTATAAAAATATTTTAATAAAAATTTATTTTATTTTTGTTACCTCCAATTCAATATTTAAATTTGTTTTTTTAAAAACTTTTTTGGCAATCATACTGGAAAAATTTTCTATTTCTGTGCTTGTTGATCCAGATTCAGCCACTAAAACCAGGGCTTGTTTTTCATACAAACGAACATGATTATCCTTGTAACCTTTGAGTCCACAAATTTTATCCAGAATAAATCCAAGTGAGAGTTTGACCATATTTTCACTGACGTCATAAATTGGAAGAGTTGGATATTCTTGTGAAAGAAATTCAATTTCCGCACGCTTCACTATCGGGTTCTTAAAAAAGGAACCCGCTGTACCAACTAAATGCCAATCGGGAAATTTTTGGGAACGAATATTTATTATTGCTTCTCGTATCTCTGATAAAAGTGGATTTTTATTGTTGTTAAAATATGTTGTTAAATCTGCATATTTTAATCTTGGGTGAGGTGTTATAGAGAGATCAAAAGATACGTTAGTAATGATATATTTTTTTCCTATATCAGTTTTAAATATGGAGTCACGGTAACCAAAATGACATTCATCAGCAGACAGAATCAAAGATTCAAAAGTATCCACATCAAAAACAGTAACCTCTTTAATAAAATCTGAAACCTCTACTCCATAAGCACCAACATTTTGCACAGGGGTGGCACCGACCGTACCGGGAATGTGTGAAAGATTTTCCAAACCCCAGAAACCATGATTTACTGTCAGGGTAATAAATTCGTCTAGTATTTCACCAGCAGAAACTGATACCGTTACCGTACCATCTAACTCCTCATTAAAAATAATTCCACTTAAAGAAATTTTTATAATCACGCCGGCATATCCTTCATCTAATGCCAAAAGATTTGATCCGCCACCCAAAACAAAAAACGGCAGTTCGTTTTGCTTGGCAAAAAAAACTGCCGTTTTAATTTCTTCCACAGTAGTTACCTCAAAAAAATATTTCGCCGGTCCACCTGTCTTGAGAGTAGTGTATTTAGATAAGTCTATATTTTTTTGAACCACCATCGTCATATTTTTTATTTACAATCTTTTTGTGGTTCACGACCAGCCAAAATATTTTCACTTATACAATTAGCCGTGGGTGTAAAATTTGGTATCGCCTCTTTAGCGCGCTTTAAGGCATCAACTGCCTTATCGTTCTCCTTGAGCTGATAATAAACAAAAGCCAAGCTGGCCCAATTTTGAGCTGAAGAAGGATCTTGCTTTAGTCTAATTTCATAAAGTTCCGCTAAGAAAGAAAAATCGCCGGCAGTATTTACTGCACTTGTCACAAAGTCACTAGTGGCCAGAATATTTTCAAAACCAGCTGGCGCTTCATCAATAATCTTCCTAGCTTCTTCTCCCTCCTTGGTCATAAAAAGTGAGGCCACATAATATTCACGGGCATCATTGTAATTCTCATCCAACAAAAATGCTTCTTGGAAAAAATCTCGAGCGACAGTGGTATTTCCTATACCTAATTCAATCGCTCCTTGTTGAAGAATAATGGCTTGTTTGCGAGGAGAAAGAGTACGGGCTGTGGCCAGGGCTTCTTTAGCTTTGGGAAGATTATTGATAGCCCGATAATAACTACCTAGAAAAACATACAGACGAGCATCATTTGGTTTGTTTTCTATTAATTTCAATAATTCTGCTTCGGCCCTTAATTGGAAAGTGGTGATAAACTCTTGCGAAGATTTGTCATTACCCCTTCCTATATTCATGGCCAGCTGAACAAACTGCTCTACTATCTCTTGCTGGGCGAAAGATCCTCTACCGAGAGCCAACTCAAAACTAGCTAATTGGGCTTCTTTGTCATTAGGAAATCGCAGAGCATCAATAATGTCACTGGCAGCTAGCAAGCTGGGAATATTAATAAAATAAATTGTTACTGCCCCCATCAAGATGATTACTGGTAATATCACTTGCGTAATAATGGCTGGGGATATTTTAACAGTAGCTATAGCTTTAATGTCAGTAGCCACTCTACTGTGAATTAAAGCGATTATTGTTCCAAAGAAAATATAACTAACAATATTGTCAAAGACAACCAGATTGTGCGTTAAGTATCCAATAATCAATCCTAATAAAACTCCCCGCTCTAAAACATCAAACGATTCATCTGGTTTAAAAAACGGTTTCCAGAATAAATAATATCCCAATGCACCAAAGATTGAAAAATATGTTAATAAGCCCAACACACCACCAGCAATCAGCCAATCAAAAACTATATTATGTACTCTATCAAACCATTGCTCTTGAGCATACATTCGTGGGTCGTATTGAGTGTTAAACACATAGTTAAAATTACCCTGACCCCATCCCAACATTGGTCGCTCCATAAATCCTTCTTTCGCCATTCCCCAAATAATACTTCTGATAGTAAGATCTTTGGATAAATCAATATTGGCGATTCTGGCTAACGAGGAAGAATTTTGAATATAGCTGGAGTCTTTAACTATCATGAATCCTCCAATTACCAAAGATAAAAATATGAATGATCCAATGGCATATTTCTGCGCTGTCTTATGACGAGCGCCAAAGACAGCAATATACCCAACAGCCACTATCATCCCTACCATTAGACCAATGGCTGTACCGCGCGTACCAGTTTGTAAGAGTACAAACATAAAGAGTAATGACAATAAAACATAAGTGGCGCGGTATAGATTTACGTTTGTACGAACAAACAAATAAAACAGAATAAAAATATGAAATAGCATATACACCGCCATATAGGCAGCATTGCCTAAGGTACTATCAACCCGAACACTAGCACCAGAAAGTTGCGATAATCCTTTAAGAGCAACAATTCCGGCCACCAAAACGGAAACATGAAGAAAATATGACCAGACTTTGGGTGTTCTTAGCATTGTTCCTAAAACTAGGAAATAAAGAAAAACGTGAATTATAGTAACGTAACCATCCATTCGTTCGTAATTGCTCCAAAAAGCAGTGTTGATATTAATGGCTTGTAGGTTGGCAATCAGCATCACTCCCATAAAAATACTGAATGAGCCCAATATCCATGACCAACGGGGTCTATATTGTTTATCAGACAAAGTGAGCACCAGCCAACTGAAGAAAACTACTTCTACCAATATTCTGAAAGCAAAATTTTTTCCAGTAATGTAAGGAAAGAAAAAATCATTCTCTACATATAAAGTTAAAAATGGAATTAAAAATAAACCTCCCAACACTAGCCACTTTAATATATCTTTCATATGCGCACTAATATAACATATTTGTAAAATGAATTAGAGCTAGACGAGATACAAAACCGAGCGTGCAATCAAAACAACAACTTCGTCTTTACCAGTCATGAAGGTGGTTCAGTCTTTGTAAGGGAGCAAAGCGAAATGACATGTCAATTCAGGTTTAACTGATAACAATCGGTACGGCAATCCAGGACAAATAAAACACGGTGATACAAATTTCAAATAATCTAAAATAGAACTACAAATCCCATTCTGCCACCAGATTACGATGAACAAGAGGTGTTAATCTGGAAGCATCTTCAGCGTACAACTTTTTAAAAGGAATTAACTCTGCTTCCGAAAAATAATCGTTTATTTTAAATGGTGGTTGAAAAATCTGTGGCGATTTCTTTTTCATAACCTGCCTTGCCAACTTAATTGGAAAATGCAGACCATTGGCAACCAGACCACGATGTCTGGGCTCGTCTGGTTTAGGAGCAAATGTCGCCAGCGCCCGCGGTAGATAATTATTATCAATCTCTAAAAAATTATAAAGTTCTTGAATAACTTTAAGTGGTTCTCGCAATAAGTCTTCATAGACAATTACCTGTAATTGTAAATAAGAAAAATAACCAAAATAATTTCGTAAATGCTGACCATATAGACCAATTGATTGGGCCATGGGAACAGCCGTTAGATATTCACTACAGTTACGATAACGCTGGCCAGATTTGAATTGTTTAACATGTTCATACTGAGCAATTGCTCTATCTAAAGGATGCCTAATTAAGGCAAATAATTTTGTTTCTGGATTAAATTGAAAAATTTTTTCAGCCACAGCCGGTCCACTCAAGTATCCTACCGAAAACTCTCCTGTTAATTTACGATTATTAAGGGTTTGAAAATTTGCATCATACCAAGCAACACCCTTTCGGTCATAAACATCCGTATTGAAAAAATTTAAGCTGGGGATAGAATCAGAAATCTCTGGATGACTGGCTAGTAATTTAGCGACTGCTCCTATTCCAGCATAAGCCGTTCCAAGGCCAATAAAATGAGGAGAATTTTTTTGCATATAATAAATTATTTAGGTCTTATGGTTGGACTTTATTTTCCAAAATAACGGGAATAGACTCTGGGATAGATTTCTCTGTCACCTCTGAAGCAGATACTTCTTCTAAAAACAAACCTTGCTCTACACTAGCACGATAAGCCAAGCGATAAACTTCCGGGTCCTCGTGCAAACGACTCTGCACTACTTGGCGAGCTTTTATTACCAATTGCTTACGCAATATAAAATCATCAAGCAATTGGGAAATCTTTTTTGTGAGCTCTATACTATCACCAGCTTCATATAATAAAGCCGATTCACCATCAATAAATAAATCACTGCGGAGAGCTGTTCTGGAAGCTATGATTGGTGTACCAAGCACAGCTGCCTGTATTACAAAATCGTCACCCACATTATCAATATCACTAACAATTACCACATCAGCTGTTTTGATATAAGTAGCCAAATTGTCAATTTTCGGTTCAAATATCACTTGCTTATCTATAGCAAAGATTTTACTTCTTTTTTCAAATTCTTTTCGGGCCGGACCATCACCAACCACCACTAGAGCAATGTGCGGATTACGCAAAATAAACCTAACGGCATCAATCACCTGATAAACACTACTGCTGTAATTTAATGCTCCAAAATAAATCATAGTAAAGACAAACTGCGGATATTTATCCTTAAGACCAAGACCAATAACGGAGGTGTCCATAATTCCTTGATAATTATTAAATCGTGGCAAAGTAGCCAGATCTGGGATTTTTGGATAAAGCCGTCCAATAATTTTTTTAATTTGGTCTGTTTCAGTTCTGACACTATGGAAACCTTTTGTAAAATGACGAGCTAGACGCAAACGCCATTTAGGATGCGATGTCCGTTTCAAAAAATCCGCTGAAGTGAAATCTTCTAACACATGCAACTGGGTTGGGCGGTGATAACGCTTACCTAAAATTTGCGCCACTAAAGCACTTTCATAAGCATCTCGGGCGACTATTAAATCAGGCCGAAAACCAGTAGCAAAAAATAATTGCTCCTTGATAAGTTTTAAGGCCGCGCGTGGCATCAATGCCCAATGACGAGCCGTAACCACATAAAGCCACACGTTGGCAGAGACGCGCAGAACTGGGTTTCGGGCCTTAGCTCCTTCTTGCATCACTACAATATGTACCTCATCAAAAATTTCTGAAAGATTCAAATAACCATCTAATGTTTGTTGAGCTTGATTTAATAATGAAGTATCTTGGGAAATAAAAAGTATTCTAATGGTTGTTCGTTTTGAAATAGACCGATATTGCGAAGAAGCCATTCTGGCGTCCTCAACTGGTATTTGACCAGTTTCTTGAGGGACAGAAGAAATATCATTGTTTAAAACATAATCAAGAACATTTTTTTGATGCTCTGTCGCATCATATTTTGAAAGATCAACTCGTGCCATATTACTTATAACTATAAGTATACCGTGCGGAATATTAAATTAAAGTGATAATTTAATATAATAGCGGACAACAAATTTATTGATATTTTAAATTTTAAGTAAACTACCCCGCGTCCACTTTTTAGACATTTTGGACAGATGAGTAAAAATTCCTGCCTTGCTTATTTTTAATTTAAAAAATGGCTTAAATAATTTGGAGGAGAGCAGTGGCTAATTTATCAGAATCATGCCGAATCAAACTACGCTCTAAAATATCCCCAGAGACAGTCTTCACAGCTTCGGTAGATATCAAATCTAAATCTAGTAAAACCCCACCGGTGCCAATGCCATTATTTTTAATTGGATGATTACCTTCTTCTTTATAACTAGCCAAAAGTTCTGCCGGAAAAGGTGAGTTATTAATCAAAACAAAATCAGGTCGGCGTTTGGTATAACGCGAAATTTCAGCAACATGTTCTGCCGAATGCATATTGATAGTCTGACCAAGACGCGACATTAAGTTACAGACATAAATCAATTTTGCTTTAGAGTTTGCCAAGGCCTCAACAAAGCCCCCGACCACACAATTGGCTAAAACACTGGTATAGAGATCGCCGGGACCAAGCACAATAACATCAGCTTCTGTCATTGCCTGTACCGCCACTTTATTCATCATGGCGAATGGCGTTACCGACAATTTTTTAATGTGCCGTTCGTGTCTTGATACTGGTGGCATATCAATCTCATGTTCACCTATCACCACCAGACCATCATCATAAACAGCTTGTAAATTGACATTGTCGGTCGTAACTGGGACCACCTGACCACGCACTCGTAAAATCCTAGAGGTAGCTTCAATAGCCAACACTTCACTGCCTAAAATATCAGTTAAAGCCGTTAAAAGTAGGTTACCAAAATTATGACCATTTAATCCTTCTCCTCTACTAAAGCGATAAAGAAACAATTCGCGTAGTAATTCATCATGAGAATTAAAATCGGCTGATAGAGCTACCAAGGCCATTCTGGCATCGCCAACTGGTAGTTGCCCAAACTCATCCCGCAACCTGCCGGTAGAACCACCAGAATCAGCCATGGTGACAATGGCTGTGATATCAAGCTTGTCAGCAAAACGCTTCAATCCTCGTAATAAAGTATGAGTTCCCGTCCCTCCACCCACCACCACAATTTTCTTTTTCTGACTCTCTGACATATGTACAAGAGTATAACAAACCCAAGCGTAAAAAAGGTACAGTAAATTATTATGACGACGAATATTACTTTCCTCTGACTCGGACCACCTAATTAATGGGCTTATTTTTCGTTACTTTGCATTAACTTTAATTGAAAGATAGTATCTGCTTTTAACTTTGCCCGAGTTGAATCTTTTTGCCTCTCATCTAAAAGTTCACCCAATCCATCTAAAATATGTGCCTCAGACATTTTTTCTAAACTAATGATACATTCATTGATTATTTTTACAAATGTTTTTCCAGAACGTTTTTCCACCATCGCTTTGTTTATTTCCCAATCATTTTGGGCAAAAAACCGGACATCAAAAATATCACGACTCGTCCTACCCATCCTCTCATACATGGCCATCAATTTATGCGCAAACATATCTGATTTGTTCATCACCAACATGGGGATACCCAACAAACTCATATTGCTATAATTTGAACCAAACTGTTGACGATTAATCTCTATCTTTAATTGTGGTAATCCAGTCCCATAGGAAATAACAACCAAGATATAGTTTCTTTTAATTATGGCCTCAGTTATTTTTCCATATACACTGACTAACTTTTGTATCCGCCCGAAAACTAACTCTTCTTTCCCAGAATCTAATATATCAAAATCTAAATCCACTGAATTTCTTGGCAAACCATAAAACAACATAGCCGCTGTTCCGCCTTTAAAAGCTAAGTATGAAGAAATACTGGTATCAGTATAGATATCTTTTAAAATCTTCAACATTATGCTTTTGTGTTTTGAAAAATCAAATGACATATTTATTTTTCTAACTGCTGATAATATTCTCGCACCTTTTTCTCCAAACGTTTATTTCTATATATTGGTAATAACTCAAAAATTTTATTCCAGTCCAAACTAGGCAAATTATCAAAATGATATTTCTTGGAAACATATAACCTATCCAAAAACGCCCGCTCTTTCGTTGCTATCGCCACACCATCTTTATGAATTATTCCCGCTATATTACTCAAAACATAATCCTTCATTCTCACCAACGAAATTTTTTGCCCATCAGCATTAATTTCCCTCTCTAAATATGACGCCACAAAAATATTTCCGTAAAATTGAAACACTATTCCCTCCGCTGCCAAAACTGTTTCAAAACTAATATACGCCGGTGTATAAATACGAGTAGCCAATTCCCATCGATTATAATTCCTGTCTTTAGCATACAATGCTCTGCGCACTCGCACTAACTTACCTACCTGAGCATAACTATTTAATCGCCTGGATACCACAGTGGCATTACTCTCTCCCCATAACAAAGCCACCTCTTTTGTAGAAAAGATGGTCTGTGGAGATCTTAATAAAACCTCTAGAAATTCGCCCTTGATTGGTTTTTTCTTCATATATTAACTGGAAAGCTGTTTTATACAGGTTTCCAGTTAATATATTAACATATTAGGTGAAATTGTCAACCGACAATGTAACAATCGCCAAAATAAAGTTACACCCACCGTCTTCGCGAGTTTACAAAGCGATCCACGTTTCCAAATATGACTCTAAAACTGATTCAACTGAATTCTTTTTTGTTTCTCTACTTCAAAATCCTCAGCCGTCTCGGGCACCTTTTCGATATCTTCCTCCTCGGATTCTCCCAACTGGACTTCCAATACATTTACATCCGTATTTGGTGGAGCATTAAGCACATGCCATACTCCGGGCAAATTTACTTGCACCTCACCATTAGGCATAAAGAAAAATTCGCTTCTTTTGACATGCTTTTGGAGAGATAAAGAATTGTCAGCATTGACATGTAGCATCTTGACCTTCAATTTTGGCATATCAAGAATTACGTCATACCAGCCCCACCGAGTATTGACACGTTGTTTACCATTAATGGCTGAGCTTGAACTATATTTTCCGCCACCGAGCTCAAACACTGGTTCAATACCTAATTCCGCACAAACATCAAGCTCAGGTGTATTGTCTTTTTTTCTATCACCACCATTACCAAAATAATCTGGTTTGATTTTTCTCAATGCCTCGCACACCGTACCGTCATTATCATCCACAGAATGAACATGTGGTGTATATGCCTCCAAAATCTTTTTTCGGTCACAAAATGGCTGAAAGAAAAAACCCTTCTTCCTCACCAGCCACTCGTCACTATTAACCACTATATGTACTTCACCGTACTTAGAGGCATCCTCTATCATAGCAATATGCCCTGGGTGAATTGGATCAAAACCACCCGAAATGACTATGGTCTTTTTCCCTGATGTTTTTCTATCCATATCCATATTTTTATTTTTATCCATATATTCTATATATAACCAAAATTATTAATACTTAGTTACAGAAACCATAAGATAGAGTTATTAAACTATAAATGGTAATATTTTAAAATGAAAAAAGCACTGATAACCGGCATCACCGGACAAGATGGATCCTACCTTGCAGAATTACTACTAGAAAAAGGCTACAAAGTACACGGTATCATCCGTCGCTCCAGTTCATTCAATACCGAACGAGTAGATCATCTCTACCAAGGACCAGAACAAAAAAGTCGAAACCTGATACTTCACTATGGAGACCTAAGTGATGCTTCAAATCTCATTAGTATCATTCAAGAGATACAACCTGATGAAATATACAATTTGGGCGCAATGAGCCATGTTAAAGTTTCTTTTGAAACTCCCGAATATGTCGGTGATATTGATGGACTCGGTACACTTCGTTTGCTTGATGCTATACGTATTCTTGGTTTAGAAAAAAATACCCGTTTTTACCAAGCTTCCACATCAGAAATGTTTGGGGCCTCTAAACCTCCTCAATCTCTCAATACCCCTTTTTACC
>Ga0210025_1004078_pt1 | contig 12732 bp, 12 predicted proteins | sample CryGeyme20150102_FD_183989 | JGI IMG/M metagenome (GOLD analysis project Ga0210025, IMG submission 183989) | Groundwater microbial communities from Crystal Geyser aquifers in Utah, USA - Crystal Geyser metaG 2015-0102 (SPAdes) (version 2) | ecosystem: Environmental > Aquatic > Deep subsurface >...
CAGTACCCTTAAGGGGGGCGGTAAAATCGTTATTATCGACCCAGGCGCTGTTCTATCGGCTGAAGCATTAGCCATGCTCCAAGCCCTTCACTCACGCTCGACCGGCGGAGTGGATGAACACCTCAATGTTCTGGCTGAAAAAGGGGCAGACAAATTTATGTCGACACACTATGTCGGCTACGGACACAAGTCTATCGGCGATTGTGGCACTGCCGTTGTCTTTATCGAAGGGGTCTCAATGCTGGCCGCCAAAGCGATTCAGGACTCGAAGCTTTACAATGGACAAGAGGCCTCGACTCGCTACATCGACTTTGCCGCCCAGCTGTTTTTGAATCCACTCGATTCAACTGAAGGTACAACTGTGCTCGAGCATTGGCGTACCTTCTATCTCAAAGCGGTAACAGAAATGAAAGCTGCCCTGCCGGCACGCTATCCAATCCAAGAAGGAGAAAAAGAAGCGACCTACAACAAGGCAATTGCGGCGCGAGCATTTGATATCTGCCGTGGCTTTTTGCCAGCTGGTGCCTCAACTAATCTGGCTTGGTCTGGTACCTTACGGCAATTTGCTGACCGGGTTCAACAACTTCGTCACCATCCTTTGCCCGAAGTGCAGGACATTGCCAACGTCCTGGAAGACGCCCTTATCGCCACCTATCCGAATTCTTTCGATAAAGAAAAGAAACGGTACGAAGCGACAGAGCGTTATTACATAGAAGAAACAACGGCGAGATACTATTACCACAACCCAGACTCGCCCGACATGGCCTTGGTGCGTGACGGTGTAGACAAGGTGGCACTCACCCCCTATCACGACCTGCTTGCCAACCGTCCTCCCAAGACCGAGTTGCCGAAATGGCTTGGGGTGTACGGTGAAGCCGCTTTTGCTTTCACTCTGGACTTCGGCTCCTTCCGTGACATCCAACGCCATCGGGCGGTAACGCAACGAATGCCTCTCCTTTCGGCCGACATCGGTTTCAACGAGTGGTATCTGGAGCAATTGACTCCGACATTGCGAGCTGAAGCAAAAGATCTCGTCGCTAGCCAGGCGGCGGTGATTGCAGAGCTGACTGATGATACAGCCATGCGACAATACTATCTGCCGATGGGATACAACATCAGTAACTATCTCGCTGGGGATTTGCCCGCCCTGGTCTATCTGCTTGAACTTAGGGCCACCAGCATGGTTCATCCCACCCTATCAGCCCGAGCTGTCCAAATGGCCGAAATCCTGACGGACAATTACGGCAAATTGGGGCTGGTGTTACACCTTGATCCTGACCCGGGTCGATTCAATGTGAAGCGTGGTGAACACGACATAGTCAAGCGACCGGACTGAAAATAAGCGCCGCGAACCCCATGGTTCGCGGCGATTTCTAAAATTTAATAAACCAAATAAAAATATATAATGCCCCTAAATGGGATTTAGAAATACTGTCATCGAATTAATAAACATTTATATCGCGATTAATCGCGATATAAAATCAAGAATGAAACGCTGTCTTTGCCTATTATTGATGATAATGAGACAGAGCAGTAGGTAAAAAATTTACTATCATCAATGATAATAAAATGAAGGGGGCAGTTAACAGTTTTGTTATCATTAATGATAACAAAACTGTTATTGGGACTATTACAAGAATTAAGCAAAACAAATGACCTCAGCTAGTAAGGTGGAGTGTTTGTTGTCATGCTTCTGTAACAACCTGAAAATAGGGTCATTATTAGGGTTGAAAATTCCTCCCCTATACTCACTAGACAGTTTTAAATTGCTTGCCTAATTTTGGACCAAACTGGACTAAATAATTTGATTGTTTGACATCATAGTGAATATCGGGAATTTCGCTCATTCTTTCAAAGCGGATTTTTGCAATCGGTTGTCCGCTCCTGACTACCAAATCTTCAAACGGTCTCACCTCAAGAGTGAATGGTCTACCTTTGCCCTCTCCATCCTTTCCATATCCCCAACCTGGATCAAGAAATCCAGCATAATGCGAACGAAAGTCACCACTGCGTTCATCCATCGGCACCATTTCCGAAGCTAATGTTGGAAGAATACGGACAGATTCAGCACCAGAAAGAATATAAAATTTATCGCGTTGTAACCTTAGGGCACCATCTTCAATTATTAAGGGCCTGAAAAAATCTGCTGGTTCATAACCACCGACTGTGGCTATATCTAAAACTTGCTCCGGTTTGGCAATGCATTCATATCCACATAATCCTTCCTCTACCAAGGCAGTCAACACTACTGTCCCGTCCTGATCGTTGGTAACGAGATCGCTGTAGGATAGTTGCTTTTCGGTTTTGTACTCGAATACCAAACCATTCTTCATAGCAACTTCTAAATCTAAATTTGAAAATCTAGTATCTGCTGTAAACAGACGGAGTTGAGTAAGCGGAGTCTTGTCGTGTATTTGTACACTAAATGATTGCGGAATAATGGCTACCCACAATTCCCCCCTGAATCCCTTTGGTGTTACCGAATCGAAACGAGGTACACCGTCCGCCAAAACTCGCACGTGCATATCGAGCCGACCAGTTGATGATTTTGGGTTACAGTATCCATAGACTTCCCTTGGTAGCGCCAACGATTCATTTAATTTAGCGAGATATAATCCTCCGCAGGCAAGTGGCTCAGACAGGGATGCTCGCTTGGCCTCCATCAAAGTCAACAGGTCGCGTATTTTCTCCCCGGGCTTCGGTAACATCAGCCCACGAATAGTGTAGATTTCATCAGTAATCGTTAAGTCAAGTGAGGCAGGAGAAATATGACTATCATCTCCGCCAATGATAAAACCCTGCTCAATTAAAGAGCGGAGGTTTTTGTCGGGTAAAGCGCCATTTTTATACATATTGGATAGTATACCAAAAAAATGCTGACGGGTTTAATTTTGATTTGATTATCTATAACAAAACAAAAATAACGGTCATCGGATGACCGTTATTTTTGTTTTGTCTATTTGTAAAGAGTTAGTCAGCCACTTCTATTCCTTACAGTACACCTTGTCGCTACTTTTCCGCTACGCTACAAAGATAGCTGGCAAGGTCGGTAGAAGTGGTTTAGACCACTTCCACGCCCATACTCCTAGCAGTGCCTTCGATACTCTTCATGGCTGTTTCGATTGATGAAGCATTGAGGTTGGGCATTTTTTCTTCGGCGATTTCGCGTATTTGTGCTTTGGTAATAGTTCCGGCTTTTGAAGTCAAATTTTTTCCAGAACCTTTATCCTTTCCAATCTTCTTTAGAATCAAACGAGAAGCCGGAGATGTCTTGGTGAAGAACGTGAATGTTCGGTCATCAAAGACCGAGATTTCTACCGGTACAACCTCACCCATTCTCTCACGGGTTTGTTCATTAAACTGATTGACGAATTCGCCGATATTGATACCGGCCTGTCCGAGTACCGGTCCAAGTGGTGGAGCTGGTGTAGCTTTACCACCAACGGCCTGAACTTTGATTTTCTTTACGAGTTTCTTTGCCATGATGTATTAAATTAAATTGTGTGGAGCAGTTCGGGTCCATATCCCAAACCACCCCTGAAGCCCGCGTATTGTACAAGAAAATTGCTAATTTGCAACCTTTCATCTCTTACATTTAATGAGCGGTAAAAGGGTGTGTTACTGACAGATACCCGGTGTAGATTACCAAACAAATGATTGATAGTGACAGTATGAGACTGAATGATGTAGCGATTAATCGCTACATTAAAGCTAAATTAGTTATAATCACAGTTGAGAGTGGTGACCTAGTGATAAACAACATGGATTGCCACGTCATTCCGTTGCCACTCCACTCCCTTACAGATAAACGAACGAGTGTCGTAAAAATAAGACGTAACGTAGTGTAGTTTTATTTTTATGACCGAGTGAGTGAAATCTGTATGCTAATACAGGGACTGTACACCTTGCCTGCTCTTTTTGCAAAAGAGCAGGCAAGGTCTTGAGAAAGTCCACTGGACTTTCTCACTCGCAAGACGACGCCAACCGTTCACCATTACGGTCTTTGCGAGTCGCAACGTGGCAATCCACGGCGTTACGTTCTTCATGGATTACTGCGTCAGTTCCGCATTCGCTTCACCTCCTCAAAGACAAACGTAAAAAACACCCACAAGCGAAGCTTGTGGGTGTTTTTTTTATTTAGTCAACTTCCAAAGAAGGTGGAAATTTGATGTAGACACAAGGGGTAAAACTTCTTAAAAAAGTTTAAGATTGGTGCAGATGCGAGGGAGGCAAGAAAAAGAACGCGAGTGGGTACTTACCCATTCGCGTTCTTTTCTTTAGTTCCTGTCTTGGAATTCCTAAAACTTCTTAAATTGGATGAGGCGCTAGGATCCTAGGAATTTTGAGAAGGAGCCTAGTTCTCTACGGTGACTGAACAAAATTCCGTAGCAACAACGCGAATCGTCAATTTTAGGAGTTTTGATTTAAACTTTCTTGATTTGGAGGAAGTCTAGTTCGACCGGCGTTTCGCGTCCAAACATCGCTACCAACACCTTGACCTTGCCACTCTTTTCATCCACTTCACTTACCTTTCCTTCCAACTCCTTGAACGGACCATCAGTGATGATGACAATGTCTCCGGCTGAAAGGTCAACCTTGTGAGTGACGGTATCGTCGGACATTTGCTTCATTAAAGATTTGTATTCTGCCTCTGATAATGGGACGGGTTGTGTACCACTACCAACAAAGCCAGTTACCCGAGGAGTATTTCGAACGACATACCATGACTCATCATCTACTACCATTTCTACCAAAATGTATCCTGGAAAAAGATTTTCTTCTTCAGTTACTCGCTTACCACCTTTGACGTGAATTTTCTTTTCTGATGGCACAACTACATTAAAAATCTTATCCTGCATACCAAGAGAATCGATGCGCTGGCGCAAGTTTCGCAAGACTGCATTTTCGTAGCCGGAGTAAGTGTGAATAGCGTACCAATGACGCTCCCCCGTAAATTGTTGCTTAGCCATACAATTATAGACGATTAATAATAAAATCCACTCCTGAAGAGAAAATGAAATCAAAGGAACCAACAAACAAACCAACAAACAAACTGATGGCGATAACCAAAAGGGTATAAATCAAGGCCTGGTTTTGAGTTGGCCACCTTACCTGCTTTAATTCTCGAAAGGTGTCGCGGAAATATTGAGTTAATTTTTCCATGATAAATTAGTTATTCAAAATAAAAACGCCTCAAGGGCGAATTACAAACAATTATACTCTTTTACACAAATATGTCAAAGACGCTCAACTTAAAGCCGGGCGTCTTTGATATATTTGATTAAGGAGCCACTCCTACCGAATTTCAAACGTCAAATATACATTGCTGATGATTTTATCTTCACCGACTGGTATATCCGGACCAGCAAATGAATCCTCCACCGCCGATTCCATTCTAGCAGTCTTGTAATATGGATCTGGATAATTTGGCTGATTTTCAGAATAACTAACCAGATGACCAAGTCGGACGTCAAGATCCTTGGCTAATTTCTTGGCTTGGTCTCGGGCATCCTCAATCGCTAATTTTCTCGCTTCGGCCTTGAGGGCGTCAGGGTCATCAATAGTAAAGTTAATATTACTGATGTCAGTTACCCCCTTCTGTCCCACACCGGCTAAGATAGTTCCGGCATTATCAATAGCTCTAACTTTAACAGTGACAGTTTGCGACACCTCAAAACCATCCTCCGTTTGTTCTCCTGGAGGACAATATCCAATAGAAATACATGGTCGCTGTTCGTATTTATACTTTGGAAAAAGCAAATAATTTTCTGTCTTGATATCTTTTTCTTCAATTCCCGAATCCTTTAGATAGGCCAAGACGTCATTAATGGCTGTACCTGACAACTCCTGTGCTGAAATGACATCATCACCCTCGGCTCTGACTGAAAAAGAAAATTGAGCAATATCCGGTACAGTGGTCACTTCGCCAGTACCAGTTACTGATATTGAAGGAGAAACCATAGCAGATTGATCTGCCTGTTTTAAAACCATGTTCGTATAAGCACCCAAGGACACCACAACCGCCACTAAAACAAGTGTTAACAAGACACTGTTATACGTCTTACTAAAAAATACATTTAACATATTTATTTATTATTTACCCAGTAAACGATTCAACAACATCCGTAATCGTGAAATCATTCCTTCACCATCGCCACAAATAGTGGTGAAAGCAGCCAAATCCTCCTTAGAAATAATTGGGGTATCCGGTTGATTTTCCATCAAATAATACATTATAGATGAACTTCCCTCAACATGACCCAAACCAAGAGAGTGCCCAAATTCATGCATCAATACTCTTGTTAATTCCGTCTGACTGCTAAATTTGTAGATATTGATTTCATTGCCCTGATAATCACCCTGAGTGAATTCTTCTGTGGTACCAAAGTTTTTATTGTATGTCTGAACCCCATCATTATACTGGGAGATAATACGATTGCCTTGCTCACCAAGATCATTCAAATTTGAAACAATTCGGGCAAGGTTCTCTGACAAGATAGATAGGGCATCTGCTTCCTTTTTTAAAGTAAATTGTTCACTTTGCAAATTAGCAAAAACTGACTCGGGCGCTCCACCTTCTTTATTGTATTTCTCTACTGTGTCATTAAATTTTTTCAGGCGGGCATTATAGGTAGCTACCCTGGCATCATAAGAACTATGTAATTGTTGATATTTAGTATTTAGGTTCTCATACTCTGAAGCGATCTCGGTACTGGTTTTTTCCTTGGAATCAAGGTTGAAACGGAATGCTTCCTCATTCACTACTCGTTCTTGCCGATCATCAAAAATAAAATTGATTGGAAAATCAGTTTCCTCATCATAAACAAATAAATCGCGACCAGTCTCCTTCTCCCAAATTGTGGCGGTCTGTTCCATTATTTCCTTTGCCTCTAATTCTGTAATCTCAAAACGAGAATCAAAGGCGCCAAGGCGATAATGAATTGGAGTATTACACACTGTCGTAATGCTGGTCTGAAAAAAATATACTACCGAGAAAGCAATAGATAACAAAAAAGTGATAAGGAATATTTTCCGCATTTAATAATAATATCAAAAAAATTCATTACGGACTATAAAAGTTTTAACGAACCCTAGTAAAGACATGGATCGCTTCGCAAGCTCACGAAGACGACTAAAACTAAAGTTTTAGTCGTCGACGGTCAGCGTAGCTGACCGTCTTTATGAGGAAGGAGGAAGTACGACGACTGACGTGGCAATCCATGGCGGACAACATGGATTGCCGCGCTTTCCCTTAACAGGGACTGTACACCTTGTCACTAATTATTCTCGTACCTCGAAAATTAGCAGGCAAGGTCTTGCGAAAGCGTCCCACGCTTTCTCACTCGCAAGGACGGATAAGAGTGAAACACATCCCCTCTTGGCACACTGCTTTCATTTCTTCATCAAGAAAGAATAATTCCAGCTTTTGTGACATCTGCACTGACATCATAGACAGCTACAGGTATTATTTTAACAAGACCTTTCAACACTCTGGTGGGAAACTGCTCTAACATTTGAGTAGTGGCCTTTTCAAATTCTGCACCAGTAGTTATATAAGAGCCAGCGCCTTTAATTTGTACACCAGACAATCCAGACCAGCAAGACAATGCCACCTGGCTATCGGACAAGATATTCTCAATGGTTTTACCCATAAAAAAATCATACAGCGTGATTGATTCTGGGGTGACAGCAACAACCGAAACTGGCACTACATTTATTCCCCTAAGACCATAGGTGGCCAAGGCCCTTGCTTCAGCATTAGAAATAGCATTGATTATTTTAGATGATAGCATGTGAGTTGTTCATCCTTCCTGCCAGGACGGTACTACTTTTTAGCATTACGCTCTTGAATCTTGCGACGTGATAGTTGCTGAGCAGCATTCATACTGTGTTGATAATAAAGTGACTTCACTCCCTGTTTCCAGGCCTGAATATAGAGCTGATTGATTTCTTTTACTGGTGTATCTGGTGCTACCATAACATTTAGAGACTGTGACTGGTCAATGAATTTTTGACGTACAGCAGCTTGCTCGATAACTGCGCTTTGGTTTATTTCTGCAAAGGTGCGGTAGACTTCTTTTTCGTGTTCATCCAGAAAATCTAAATGCTGTACCGAGCCGTCCGCGTCACGAATACTATCCCAAACTAATTTTGTATCTTGACCCTTTGTCTCAAGTAACTCCTTAAGCATTGGGTTCTTGATAGTCACTTTCATCTTAGCAATATCTTTGATATAGCAATTAGACCAGATTGGTTCAATACCCTGTGACACCTGACCAAGAATAAATGCGGACGAGGTAGTGGGAGCGATTGACATCGTGGTTGTATTGCGTCGACCATAACCTTTGAGGATGGCTGGCTCGCCATATTCTACAGCCATGGCCTCTGAGGCAGCGTATGATTTTTCTTGAATTAACTTGAATACTTCAGAATTAAGCACTATGGCCTCTTTACTTTCAAAACTAAGATTTTTTGATTGCAAAAGTGAGTGCCAGCCAAGGACACCAAGTCCTAAGGCACGGTTATCTCGAGCGAAGTTGTATGCTCGCTCCATAAAAGTAAAGGCGAGACGCTTTTCCTTATCATCATTATCACGCAACGCCTCAAGTTTATTTATGAAATCTTGCATCACAGCATCGAGGAAATACGTCATTGTCTCAACTAAGTCGGTGTCTTTCCAATCATCATAATGGTGTAAGTTAACCGACGAGAGACAACAAACAAAAGACCAGTCTTCCTTACTGGGAAGCATAATTTCACTACAAAGATTACTAGCTACAATTTCAAGCTTTTTGTCTTGGTAAACTTTCGCCGTATTATTGTTGGCCGTATCTTTGAAGATAATATAAGGGTAACCCATTTGTCCACGACGCTGAATAATCTTGGCCCAAACTACTCTCTTGTCCGCATCACCTTCAATCATCTTCTCCATCCACTCATCACCCACCGTCACACCATGAGTAAGTTTCTGAATCGGATTACCCTCGGTACCTATATCAAGGAACTCATTGATGTCGGGATGCTCAATAGGTAGATAGGGTGAAAAATTACCCCGTCTCACTGAACCTTGACTAACAACATCAATAATTGTTTCAAATAACTGCATGAAATGAACTGGTCCGGACGAGTGTCCATTATCAGAAATGCCAGCTCCGCGTGGGCGTAAGGCACCAAAGTAAGCAGAGGTACCGCCTCCATATTTACTCATCATCCCCACTTCGGCCTGAGTAAGAAGGATACCAGCCATATCATCGGGGAGATATGATCCAAAACAACTGATTGGTAGCCCTTTTTTAACACCAAAGTTAGACCACACTGGTGACGCTAGCGAAATCCAACCTTTAGACATATATTCATAAAATTTGTCACTAAAGCCCGGCTTTTTAAGTAACTTTTCCGTCGTATCTGAAATCACTCTAACCCTATCTTCAGCTGTCTGTCCTTCAGCTAAATAACCTCGGGCTAGGAAAGTGCGACTATTTTCATTTAACCAATACCATGCTTCCATAAAATATAAGTGAGTTATCTACTATTAATAATATGAACACTAAAACAAATCTTCACTAGTCACACTTTGACTGCGTTTGTTGTAATTAATTGATCGCTTCTCAAAGAAGTCGAGATGTTTGGTGGCAATAACTTCGTTATCAAACCAGTCCGTCTCTTCCAGTAGCGCTGGGTTAACCTCAAAAATACGAGGTAGTCCGATAGCGGCTAACGAATTATTAAAACGATTCTTCACAAATTCTTTAACATTGGTAGAAGGAAGGAAATCCAATTCCCCGGCTTCATAAATCCAATCAATCACTCGACTCTCAGTTTCATAGGCCTCTTTACAAGATTGGATAATTTTTGCATTCATCTCGTCATCAAACCATTCGGGGTGCTCCTTCTTAATAATATTAATGATGTCGATACCAAACAAACCGTGAATTTGTTCTTCCTTCGAAGTGGCCTCAACCGCGTTGCTAGTACCGCGGAACATACTGCGATGTTTGTTAAACGATAAAATAATCAGAAATTGAGAGAAAAGTGACACGTGTTCAATAAAAAGAGAAAACAAAAGAATTGATTGAGCGTACTGCTTATTTTCATCTGTCCGCGATAGGGCGACCATTTTATCAAGATAATTAACACGCTCTTGCAAAACTGGAATGTCTTTTATTCTGGTAAACTCATCATTGAGGCCGAGTAATTCGAGTAGATGAGAATAGGCATCGGTGTGACGCACCTCACTTTCGGCAAAAGTAGCACCCACCGCCCCAATTTCCGGCTTAGGCATTTTTTTATAAATATCACCCCAGAAAGTTTTAACCGCTACTTCTACTTGTGCAATTGCCAGCATCGAATGCTTAATGGCACTACGCTCCACATCGGTGACGCGTACATGAAAGTCGTCTACATCACTAGTGAATTTAAACTCCGTGTGAATCCAATATGAGTGTCGTATAGCATCAACATACTCATAGAGTTCTGGATATTCGTATGGCTTAAGGTTCACGCGCTTCTTAAAGATATCGCGCTCGCGCATTTTCTTGCGCTCGTTACGATAAATGATATAGGCCTTGGCAGTTTCAAAGTAATCCAGTTCCATCAAGGACGCCTCCACTAAATCTTGGATTTCCTCTACGGTCGGATAACCCTCAACACATTTCTGCGCCTTGGGATCGTCAGGAGTAGCAGTGCTAGCGTCAACACACATCTCCACGACTTTTTTATGTGTTAACTCCGCAACCTTGGCAGCATCTTTGGAGCCACCCTCCTTGGTTTCGTTGATGGCCTTTAGGATTGCTTGCTCAATCTTTTTGATATCAAACGTTTGCATTCCGCCATCACGTTTTTTAATGTGTTTAATTTCCATATCTTAAACTTCTTAAAGAAGATACCGATTACTAATAACTCTACAATGATTATTTTCTTCTCTCGCAAACACAATTGGTGGTGGAACCCGGATTGGGGTGTCGATTGGGTTTGGGAAACAAGTTTACTTGAGTGAGGTCAAGACAACACCAGGCGGCTAACCTGGCCAACACTTGTTACCAACAAGTGAGAGTGTCTTGACCTCCGGACACACACGGTGGAGAAAATCGTGCGGTACATACATAGTAGTTTGATTTGCCTCGAATGTAAAAAATGGCTATGCTTCGTCAGAGTGGCTTAATATAAGGATTTAATAAAAATTATTACTAAATTAAATGTGGATAACTACCCTGAGCCAAACAGTAGGTAACTTATTTTGATTTTGACTAGGGTAGTTTAAAGCAACAGCGTCCTTATCAGCTACAATTGTCCATCATATAAAGAAAAAAATATTATTTATTCAGAAGTGAATATTAAAAAACGTCTTTGCGAGTCGCTACGAAGCAATCCACGCCGTCACCGTTACACCACCGTTCGTTTTTGTCATCTTTGCAAGCAATGATGGGGCAGTAATACAGCGTCGTCGTGTTTTCATTGATTGTCATGCTTTCTTGCCCCAGCTGAGACAAGGATTCTAACTGGGTAAGTGAAAAGTGAAAAGAAATAATCCACTTTACTATCGACTTAAACTATCACGAATCTCGGTCAATAATTTTACTTCAGCCGACGGCTCAACAATTTTTTCGGCAACTGGTTTAGCTTCTTCTTTCTCATGTAAACGTGATACAGCTTTAATAGCCAAGAAAATTACTAGGGAAATTATTACAAAATCAACAATACTTTGAATGAAAACTCCATAGGTAATAGCGGTATCACCAACTACTAACTGCAAATTACTAAAATCAATTCCACCGAGGAGGATACCTAAAAAGGGAGTAATGATATTTGTTACCAATGACGAAACAATCTTTCCAAAAGCTGTTCCAATAACTACCGCCACCGCCAACTCAATCACATTTCCCTTCATGGCAAAGGCCTTAAACTCTTCAATAAATATTTTCATATTTTGCTAATTATTTTATTACTGATTCTAAAATAAAAAACCACTAACATAAAAAACCACTCCGGCGCCCAGAATAAAAACAAAAAATAAAATGACCAGCAGTGTTTCTTGATCCATGCGTTTATAGTATACAAGATATTGAATACTCCGCTAATCAATAGAAAGTTGGGGGGTAACCTTTCACACCTCCCAAATATCCAGAGGAAACCATCGTCTCTGCGAGGTCACAACCGAAGCAGTCCAGCGTGCCTACTATCAGAAAGCTCTGGATTGCTTCAGATAAATCTTCGCAAAGACGACGAGGGTGTAAGCAGTTACTTTGGAAGTCCTCGACTTTTCCCCTAAAAATAGGTATAAATATGCACACGCGAACGATAATGATACCGCGTCAAATCACATGGCGGCTATGGTATAAAGGTTATTACTGGAGTTTGTGGAACTCTCAATTCGGGTTCAATTCCCGGTAGCCGCCCCAAAAAAACTTAATCCAAGCTTGGCTTGGGTTTTGTTTTTTTGGTGGCTACCGAGAAAGGCAACTGCTTGCCTTTCGTGGAATTGAACCGGCCGGAAGCATGTTTTTCTTACCCTTGTCAGAAAAACAGCTGAGGCGGGCCCGAAAGTTCTTAGTATTTTTAAAATGCGAAGCATGAATAAAATACTTAGAAACTTGTGGGTTCAATTCCCGGTAGCCGCCCAAATCAGCCGGCCCCAAAGCGTTTAGCTTTGGGGCCGTTGCTGTTTGGAGCGAGCTACCGGGAATTGAAAGACGGAGTCTCATGTGAATTTCGGAGTGAAGCGAAGAAAGAGAG
>Ga0210025_1004079_pt1 | contig 12731 bp, 9 predicted proteins | sample CryGeyme20150102_FD_183989 | JGI IMG/M metagenome (GOLD analysis project Ga0210025, IMG submission 183989) | Groundwater microbial communities from Crystal Geyser aquifers in Utah, USA - Crystal Geyser metaG 2015-0102 (SPAdes) (version 2) | ecosystem: Environmental > Aquatic > Deep subsurface >...
AAATGAGACCAAGGTCTCTTTTTCAAGGTATAGGTGTGAAAACCCTATAGTAAAACTGTAGGGTTACCTATACCACTCAAATTTGGGATCGTGCCAGACTCCCTTTTTAAGTAGGATTCCACATGGTTATTTTACTACGCGCCGATAGTACCGGTAGTAGCTTGTCCTTAAAAAATTAGTATCGTAGTATCGTAGTATCTACTATTATTGCTCCTTACGATTTCTTTTCTGTTTCTGTTTCTTTTTATTGTTTTTCTTCTTCGTTAACAGGTCGACAAAGTCTTGTTGGAAGAAAGATTGAAATCGTTGCAATGTTGCATTGGTATCAATCCAACAATAATTTTGGACGTGTTTTTGAAATTCTTGTTCGTGTTCTTCTTTCCATTGTGCTGCCACGGAAGGTCCCCAAATATCTCGTTCCTTTCTCAAGGATGCTTCCAAAACAGGTCGAAGCTGTTCCAACGTTGGACAATCCAGAACAAAGGATTCCTCACCACCATCTGTACTAGTACTAGTACTAGTTGAAGTACTAGTGGAAGTACTAGTGGAAGTGGTCGAAGCAGTCCAAGGAGTCACAGAATAATTGAATTTTTGTTTGAGTGTGTCGTGTAGCATCGTTCCAGCTGTTCGACGAGAGACTATCGATGTATCGAACCAACCTTTCTGCGAAGCAGCTACTACCATGACATCATAAAAGGTTGATTGTTGTGGATTGGTCGGTATTGGTTTGTCGGATGATGGATTTGCCGCATCGTACAGTGCCTGTGCACAGGCATTGGGTGCGTACGGTACTAACACATTGCACAAGAAGTGACTGCGCAGATCCCTGTTTTTGTTGCTGCTGTTGATGTTACTAGTTTGTTGTATGTTTTGAGGTTCTAGCTGATAGTGCACATTGAGTAACCTGACGGGCAAGTAGGGCGATATAACTTGAAGCATGTGATCGGTATAGGACCACTGAACTCGTTCCCGTTGATCTTCATTGTTTGATTTTGAATAGTACCTGTTGCACTGTCCCTGGAATCCATCGTTAGTAGACGAGGATCATTTAGAACGTTCGGGAAGAGAGGTTGCAATATTCTTCCTCCATCTTTTGGCCACTTTCCGACACAGACACCTCCCTCTTGGTCCCACTGCTGTTTTGCGGATGGCAGTATTTCTCCCAAACGTCTGTATCCCACAATAATGATGGGTTGATATCCTACATTTTCTAAAAGATCTGCCAATGCCTTCCAGTCAATACTGGTACGTTCCATGTTTTGCATATCTACGCTCTTTGTTGCCAGTTCTTCTTCCGACACGAGCAGTGATTCTCCTCGCTTCCAGTGGTGTCGCAGCATGCAGCATGCGCTCTAATTGTTTCCAACACGGAGACGGAGCATGTTCCTGACCCTGTACACGTGCCCGATTGGCACTGCGGGTGCACTTTAGATCTTTCAAAATGTTCAACATGGGCCCGTGGTGATGGTCCCACATGTCCTGAGGATCGTCCATGATTTGTCCCAGGTACACGTAGTTGTCTTTTTTGAGAACATCTCGGTAGTCTGTTAGTCCGTACTGCAGGTAGGTAGTCGCGGTTTTGGGTGGTCCGACGTGCAGAGCAAAGACTGGACGATCAGAGGAAGGATTGGTGATATTGGTATCTGGATGTCGGAAAGCGTGACGTATATCCGTCTCCAGAAGACTGCTTTTGACACTACTGGTGGTATCTTTTTGTTCTGTTTTGTTTGTTCTGACATTGATGCTACCAATACTAGTAGTACTACTAGTATCAGTACCGTTAGTAACGACTGCTGCAAAAAGAGACACATACTGAACGGTTGAAACAACAGAACATAATACCGCAAGAGCCAGCAGAGAGATGAGGCACTGTTGGTTGTGATTTTGGTTCCCCCATTCCATCGTGTTGTTTTTATGATTAGGAGTATAATGATTATAATATTATTACCATACTGGTCGTACCAGCACTACTACTCTCTCTAGCTAGTAGTAGCTAGTAGTAGTGCCAGGTACCTGGTACCAGGTAGCCACTCTAGCTACTACAAGGCAGTGAAGGGAAGTGGAGATAAACAGCATACTACTACAGCGTAGCTGTCTTGACTACCGGGTACCAGGTACCTGGTATGGTACCAGGGTACTGTGCGGAGTACACTATACTGTAGCTAGTACTACCGGTACCATAGTTTGTTTTCGCTTGGAGTAGTACTACAGGTACGCACCACTACTAGCAGTAGTACTACTGGTACACTAGTACCTACTAGTAGCACTACACTACTCTAGTAGTAGTAGCTAAACAATACTACTACTACCAGTTACTCGAGTACCAGTACAGCACATCATTATAATATTATTATAATAATATTATAATATCCACCAAATCACTGCAAGATGGACGACAGCAACAAAGATAACGATAATCATGACAACGCAGAAACAATAGAAGAAGAAGAAGAACGGGAAGACTTTGGTGCTGGAATTGGCTTCCATAATAATAACATTAATATTAATAATAATCTTCCTCCTCCCGAAGGGATGGGAGCTGCAGGCATTAGTAGTATCGGTAGTATTGTCCCTCCACGAGACACCAGCAGCAACCACAACCACAACCACAACTACGAAAACCCTTTCGGTACCGGCATTGGGATAAACGCTGCGGATCTCGGCCTTGGTGTAGGAATTGGAATTGGAATTGGTGTAGGAATTGGAGTGGGAATTGGACATGGACGAGGACATGGAATTGACATGGAATTTCATCCAGAGCCTCCACGACCGCCTCCACGGCCACCACAGCAACCGCCACAAGCTGGTAATAATAATAATAACAATAACAATGCTGGTCTAGGTCAAGGATTACTGGGGTTCGACCAAATACCAGTGGATGCGACCACTCGTAATCGTAATTACAATTACAATTACAATCAAATTCCAGAAGGAGGGATTGGTCACGCATTTTTGACGTCACACTTTCAGCCTACGACTGCTGCTGCTACTACTAGTACAACTACTACTACTAGTACTATGACTACTACTGCAAAGGCTGGTATGCAGCTAGAAACAGAGGATGAGCGACGTTGTGCTATGGAAATCAAACAAGCCGTCCAGGCGAGTGCAAGTACGAATAGTAGTCATGACAGTCATGACAACCATACTACTTCTACTACTACTTCTACTACTTCCACTGATTTGGAACCACTGACTCCACTGTCGCCTCTGACCGACATGGAGTATGCTCAGCATGCCCTCGTTGCTCAAGGAAACGTCTTTCGAGCCATGCAGCGGATTCACGGAATGCAACATTTCAAAAAGCTCTACCAAATTGATGACACAGTACAACAGGGATGTCAAGCAGTACAGGCCTTTCTAGAACAACAACCAGCGTTTATATTGGATGTGGATTGGAATTCCTACAACCAGGAACCATCTCTTGTTATGGATATGAGAGCCTTTCAACCAGCACGAGCATTCGAGTATACAAGATCGAACAAGAGTTGGAATGTGTTGGTCCGAGGACATTACTACCTTAACAAGGCATGTCAACCAACATTGGCCAGTATACGAAAAGGACTTCTTGTGCTTTTGGACTGCGACGGAATGGAATGGGATACAAATGTTAATACGGAACTGGATTTACAATTGTACGCGGAATTGGGAGAACATTATCCTCGCAAGTTCAAGAAAATTAAGGCCTACAATACAGCTACTGCGGCGAATATGTGGTTTGGACTTTTGAAGCGGACGCATACAAATACCATTATTGAACGAGTTTACAATAATGATCACCACCATCACCACCATCATAACCATCATCTTCACGACTTGCCAGGCCGACCTCAACAGCAGCAACACGAGGAAGACTATTCGTTCTATTCGGCAACGCAACTGGGATGCAAACTGGTTGACGTTGATGCGAATCGAGCACCAAGACGACTGACAGAAACATACTTGCCAGACTCTAAAAACATGAAAAATTTGGAGAAATTAGAACGCAAAATTGTAACAAGAGTCCAAGAATTATTGGAGCTTCGAGATGCCAATGAACGAGAATTTTTCTTGCCCACAACTCCCATTGCTCCAGCCGTAGCCGTAGCTGCAGCAACAGCAATAGCAGCAGCAACAGCAGCAACAACAGTAAGAGGAAGGGAGGTAGCTCTTCCCTTTGGAGGGCATCCTTTTCCGATAGCACCGCTTGGAGGCTTGCAGCAGCAGCAGCAGCCAGAACAAGGATTTCAGAACCATTTTGGTTAGTCGTGCGTTGTGCAAAACCAAGCAAATCATTATCAGTACCTGTATACTGATTACTGATTACTGTGTACCACGTATAGTTACACTTTAAATATAAAACATTCATATTCCTGCTATTTCGTGTGATTTCCAGTGTGTGAGAGAGCACCCTTTTTTTCTGCGGACAGAGTCTAGTATTTTTTAACACTATCGCACACTAGCTAGTAGAGTATTGGTGACATAATACTCGTATGACTCAAGACAAGAAGTAAAATTACTGACTCCGGGTCCCTCGATGTTAGTTGCTGCGATGATGAATAATACTAATTGTATGGTAGTACTACAGGAGTAGTTCGAGTAGGTCTACTAGCTAGTACTACAGTACGTAGCTACTAGCTAGCTAGAGTAGCTAGACGTCAAAAAAAAGCTACTCTACTAGTAGTCTCCATGACCGTACCTGATAGTACTAATACAACTACTAGTAGTAGACTACTCTAGCTAGCTAGCTAGTACTCTAGCCAGTAATCAAAGTTGTACTCTCTGTAGTGGTAGTTTCCAACACAGTCGTTGCTGTTCGACAATAACAACTCATCAAATCATTCCCATTTCCTTGTTGCAGTCAGGAGAAAAGACTAACTTGATTAGTGGGACTTGTTATTATACCTACTCTTTCTCTTTTGCATACTCGAGTGCACGGGTGAACCATTAAAGCCGAGCCTGGAGTAGTTTAAAGGCACAACAAGGCGAGTAAGCTAGCTGGCTACTACTACTACTATCTCTAGAACCTACTACTTGTACCTCAACAAGAAGTGCACTACAAACTACAACATACCAGGTACTACTGTTACAGTAGTCCAGCCAGTCCAGCGTCCAGCCTAACCTTCAGGATCTCATCGGTGCCTCACGCAGCCGGATTATACTAATACAAGAGTACAAGATAAGTGGATCAGATAAAATGCCGCACTCTGGACAGTTGCGATATCATGTAAGTTCATCTGAGTTCATCTGTTCATCTTGATCTAAAAGGGATTAAAGAGACAGATGTTATCCCAGCTTGGAATGCAGTGTGGTGCACACTGCACACGACTGACCTTACCTGACCCCAGACCCTGACCTCATCCCACCTCATCCCACGTTTTTCGCGGCTTCAACACTCTCTCCTTTTTTTGGCAGGATTTTGCCAAGCTGAGAGAACTTTACTATGGCCGTCTTCGCAGCAGTAGCAGTAGCAATAGCAATAGCAGTTCAGTGCAAGTAAAGTTTCAGAATCAAGCCACACGGTACTTTCATGCAGCGTCGCTCACTCCCAGTACAAACAACAGCAGTCGGATGTTTCCCTCCTCTCCACTGTCGCCATCTCTTTCTCCATCTCTGGTACCATCTCTTTCCCTGCAACCTACTAGTGTTAGAACTAGTACTGGTACTGGTACTAGTACTCGAAGGACATTTTTTGGTAGTAGTGGTGGAGTTCCTAAATTCTTGACGGACGTTCAATTGAAGAGTTTGGAACATCAGGCCAATAGTGCTCCTCAGGATCCGCAGGCACAATTAGCATTTTTGCAAGAACTGGTCAAGCATTATCCTCAGGTTGTCGTAGAACGCGTTACTAATCCAGCGTTTTCGTCGTATGCCATCAACGCGGACGTGGCGATCCTAGCACTGCAGGCAGCACAGCACACGGGAACAGCACGACAGATTGATGTGCCGACTTTAATTCAGCGATTGGTTCGATCGTCAAGTATTCACAATGACAAACACCTTACACTGCAACTTCAGGAACTGCTTCAGCAATACCAACAAGATATGAAGCAAAATCAACATACCACCAGCACCAGTAACAGTAACAGTACCACCACTAGCAAAGCGGAACAGATTCAACAGTTAATGATGGTACTGACGGGTGGAAATCCTTCGGCTGCCATGGGCATGACTGCCATGAACATGATGGGTGCTGGTGCTGGTGGAACTGGAATGATGGGAGCCTTAGCCGGCGGACCGGGGGGCATGGCAATGATGAGAGGCATTAATCCCAAGTATCCTCTCCATGTCGAAATGCACCAATCGAGCAATCCGAGAGCGGCAATACTGGGATTGGCAGGACGGATCGTCATTACACTTGTTCTGGTATCGGCACTCGGAGCTATGATAGACGAAAAAGGTTTGGGCAAGGCCGTTGGTATGAATCAGAATTCGAAACACGTTCAAGAAGCCGATCAGCCCGTCAAGGTCAAATTTTCAGGTACGTTCCCCGGCATCCTCCATTGTATTGTGTACTAATGCATCTCCTTTTACTCTCTCAAACCTCACCATCATTTTTTAATCGACTCTTAAAAAACTTCTTCTATCTCGATTGATTGCAGATGTAAAGGGAGTCGAAGAGGCCAAGCAAGAATTGGAGGAAATTGTTCATTACTTGAAAGATCCATCCAAGTTTACAAGATTGGGCGGAAAATTGCCACGAGGACTTTTGTTGACCGGTCCTCCTGGAACCGGAAAGACATTACTCGCCAAAGCAATTGCTGGCGAAGCTGGTGTTCCCTTCTTTTTCAGTAGTGGTTCGCAGTTTGAAGAAGTTTACGTCGGTCTTGGTGCGAAGCGCGTCCGGGAACTCTTCGAGGCCGCAAAGAAAAAGGCACCTGCCATTGTCTTTATCGACGAAATCGATGCCATTGGTGGAACTCGAAAATTGAAAGATCAATCTGCTTTGAAAATGACGCTCAATGAATTACTGGTGCAACTGGATGGATTCGACGAGAACAACGGGATTATTGTGATTGGTGCTACTAATTTTATGGAGTCCCTTGATGATGCTTTGTTGCGACCTGGTCGATTCGACAAGCACGTGACTGTGCCCTTGCCGGATGTTGGAGGACGAAAAGAAATTTTGGAAATGTACGCCAAAAAGACCAAACTCGACAAGTCTGTGGATCTGAATGTCCTTGCACGAGGAACCACGGGAATGAGCGGAGCCGAACTTTATAATCTAATGAACCAAGCCGCTCTCAAGGCTAGTGTGGACGGATTGAATGCCATTACCATGTCCGTATTGGAGTATGCCAAGGATAAAATTTTAATGGGTGCCGAACGAAAAACAGCTGTCATTACCAAGGAAACTGCCAAGTGCACTGCCTATCATGAAGCAGGACATGCCATGATGGCGGTTCTGACCGACGGCGCACTTCCAATTCACAAGGCCACCATCATGCCACGAGGTAACTCGTTGGGAATGGTGACGACACTTCCCGAAGGTGACCAAACATCGCAGTCGTTGAAACAAATGCTGGCTATGATGGATGTCTGTATGGGAGGTCGAGTAGCGGAGGAACTTATATTCGGAGCCGAGAATGTCACGTCGGGTGCCAGCAGTGACATTATGCAGGCCACTCGAATTGCCCGAGCCATGGTGACCAAGTATGGTTTCAGTGATCAGATTGGTATTGTGTACCATGGCGGTGCCACTGGAGAAGAACATGCTTCCGATGAAACTCGAGCGAAAATTGACGCGGAGGTGCAAAGATTGACGGACGCAGCATACCAACGAACCAAAGCACTCTTAACGAAACATCATGCGGCTCACAAGTTACTTGCCGAGACCCTCTTAGAGTACGAGACGTTGACGGGTGACGAAGTTCGCGATTTGGTGAAGAAAGGAAGGAAACCCGATCGTCCCATCATCAACAAAGCTGGAGGAAGTCGAGGCGATACAAGCATCTTGGGTGCCGCCGGTGGAGCAGAAGCCAAACTTCAAAAGAGTCAATGAAGAAAATAGAAATGCAGTTGATTTTACTAGTCTACTAGGCACACTGTATGCTGAGGTACTACTACTACTTCTGCTGTTACTACTACTACTACTACTGCTGCTCATATAACATGATTCTCTATTCTATTTGCTACGATCGGATGCGCAAGACCTCAATATCCCAAATGGTAGGTGCTGCAAAAGCTGGTTGTGATCCGAATCCTTCCAAAATTCGTTTGTATGCTTGAATGGCTCGTTCTCCTCGTGCTGTTCTGGGAGCTGGCTGCCAATTGGAGGTTTCGAATCCAACCGATGCCGGCAAAGTAACTCGTCGTCGTTCTCCTCGTTTCATTCCAACGAGAGCCTGTTCGATCCCCACAGGAACTTGATGTTTACCAACTGTGACAAACAATGCATCTAGTCCAGCATCTTTAACCTTCTGGCCGTCACCGGCATCAATCTTTTCGTTTCCGAATCCTTGACTGTACATGTACCGTCCACCAGCACGTGAAATGGTGTAAATGAGTTCTACTTTCGATCCATCCTTGACTGTCGCAGCGCCTCCATTGTTGCTGTTGCTGTTGCTGCTGCTGCTGCTGCTGCTGTCACCAATGCCTGGTCGTAACACCTTGTAGCGCACTCCCGATTGAAGATCTATCGCCGGTGAAAGCTTTTGATCGGCTTCTACCTTGCGTTCTCCAATTTCACGACACGATTCAATGTCAGTACAACTTTTATTGCTATTATTGGCGGGGCTTGCTGCTGCTGCTGCTGCCGCCGCCTGTGCCGCGGTACTACTAGTACTACTAGTAGTAACAGAAGGTAAAATGTAAAAGAATGGAAAAGCAGCCAGAGATGCCAGAAGGTGTCTTCGATCGTTCACACGAATTTCCGTGTCATCGTTTCTTTGTTTAAGAGCTGACGATGAAGTTACTGTGGACTTGGGTATCGGTTGGCTGCGCAGAGTTGCCGTAGTAGGCTTAGTAGGCTTCGTAGGCTTAGTAGTAGGCACAACGTTAAATGCAAGACATTGTTCGATTGGTAAGGTCAAAAGGAAAACAAAGATCCACCAACCTCGAGCATGATTCTTAGTATTACTCTTAGTGGTTGTGGCTGTGGTAATGGTAGACTTGGTCATCATTATTACTCTGTATTTCATGTGAGACGTTCACGGTCTTTGGTAAATTATATATTATCAAGTTTCCAGCAAAGGAAGATTTTGGTTGCTACGCTAGCTAGTCTAGTCCTCTGATACCAGGTAACTAACTGAAAATGTTGTGATGGATCAAATAAAAAATCTTTCTTTTAGTACTGTAGTAGTCTACTACTACTAGTAGTAGTAGTAGAGACTACCTACTCGAGTACTCGAGTAGCTAACAGTAATCTAGTAGTGTAGTATGGTACCACCAGCATAGAGTAGGGTCTACAACACAAAAACAAATCTTTTCATTGAAATTAATTTTTAGAGGTTCAATGACGTCAATTCCGATAGACAATCAAACTGTAGCACATATGCCCCTACCTTCACCATTCATGCAACTTAACAACCAATGCGCATTGCAGTCTATCATAGATCATAGTTGTGTGTCCAGGTGTGACACTAATAAGAGAGTTCTCCTACAAACTATAGCAACAAATATCAACTTGTACTCAGTGGATTGCAGTACAATGAAATCGATGAAAACGAATGATCGTCACTAAAAGCGTTCGCGGCGTCTACATTGGCTGGGCTTTCAATGGGTTTATGTTACTAGTACCTTAGTACCTGAACAGAACCAGCGAACATCAACAGACAGGAATACAATATAGTACTAGTAGAATATAGGATGCTGATTACTACTAGTAGACGATGATGGAACCAACTGGTGCGCTCTGTCCATCGCCCTCTATGTCCTCTGCGCCCTCTGCTATAAGGCATTGTGCACCATTGGTGTTGAATATTCGTGGCCGGGTCCTTGTCGAACACATGAGCGTGTGTATTTTCACGTTATCAATCCAGGATTGTATATTATTCAATGTTCACGTACATGAAACTCCTTTTGTTTCCGTACATCTTGAGGTCTTGGAAGCACACCAGACGCTACTTTTCCGGGCAATATTATGATAATTTTTTGTGCAACAACAATAACGGAAATCTCTATATAACTTGTTTGCCTGTCATTCTACTTGCAACTCATGCTCATCATGGGACTACGGTGAAGTGGTACTGGTAGTACTCTAGTAGCTACAATCATGGTACGCGTTGTAGTTGTTGTTGCATCGGCGCTGCTCTAGTACGTACTGATGACGTTGTTGCCAATTTCAATTCCAGCTACCAGGTACGGTAGAATACTCTGAAAAGCTATTCGGAGGAGTGGATGGATCGCTTCTTGGGATTGAAAGAATCGCTACCAGGTATTAGTATACTACAAGTACCAGGTACCTGATACTTCTACTACCGGTACTAGCTCCTACTCTAGTAGTCTTTTATACTGGTAACTACTGTGGTACCTGGTAGGTAATAATATGCTGCTAAATGGAAACTAAAGAATGCTCCTAATTCCAGTACCTGGTAGTAGTAGGAAGCATGCTTATTATCGTGCGTGCATTCATTCGTTCTGCGTCAGTATCTTTTCTTTTCTGAATACCATACCTGGTACCTGGTACCAGGTACCGGTAGTATTTGGACTGGTTCTGGTTTCCATGACAATGTATTACTACTAGTACTAGTACCACGTAGTAGTCAGAAAGCATAAATCTTGTAGTAGTAGTCTACCGTAGTCTACTTGCACTGTAGACTACCTACTAGTACTCGTAGCTAGCTAAGCATAAGTTCGGTCGTACTACTACTAGATGTTGTTAACACATACTACATGCCAATGATTTCATTATTATTTAATAGGATTCCGGAAAAAGGAACCAGCACACCATACTTGCGCAGCGGAAATGATAAAAATACTACAGTAGGTCTACTGGCAGTAGAGAGTAGAAGTAATATACTACTACCTGGTAGTAGTAGAATGTACGATTAGCGATGTCGTTTACTACTCACGCTTCGAGCTTTTCTTCGTACTACCGTACGTAGTAAATTAGTAGATCTAGTACTCGTAGTTCATAGCTGACGAATCTTTATTTTTCCTGCCTGGGCCTTCTATGGAAAAAGATTTGTCTCATTTTATGCGTCACAATTTTAAGATCCAGTAGAATTGAACTGCTAAAGTGCAGCCGAAATACTGTTCTAATTTACGAGGAAACAAAACCAATCATGTTGACTCCTGTCAAGAAAATCTCGTATGTGTTGACTGCCTTGTTGGCAACCCTCGTCTCGCTAGGAGTGCAGGCTGGGTACGGCACGATCTTTGATATCGTCAAGGGTAGCGGTAGGTTCGATGAATTGGAAAAAGCCTTGAGGCGTACCGGACTTGACTTGGTCCTCGATGGCCAAGATGAGTTTACGGTATTTGCTCCGACCGATAACGTAAGTCAGGCGTCAGGCGTCAGGCGTGTAGCTCTATTTGGGTTCATTTTGTTCCTTTTACTTTCTACTCCATTCGTACACCCTCCACCTCAAGAACAACTCACTCAAATCCCAAGTACTCGTTCTCTTTATGACTCGTACCTCCTTACCTCCTGCAGGCCTTTCACATGCTCTATCGTGCCTTGGGAGTTGATGGCCTCTCTGATATCGACGATGAGACCTTGAGACAGGTTCTCCTGTACCACGTTGTTGAGGGAGTGGTCTTCTCGAGCGATTTGAGTGACGGACAGGTTGAAACAGTCCAAGGCCAGAGTGTCACCGTAGATGTCCGCCAGCAAAAGGGGGTCATTTTTATCAATGATGCCAGGGTGATTGACGCTGATATTAAGGCGAAGAATGGTGTCGTTCACGTCATTAATCGAGTGCTCGTACCCGATTTAGAACCTGCGGAACCAGAAAAACCGGACTATCCTGAAGAACCTGTTCATCCTGACGAACCCGAAGAACCAGACAGTCCCAATCTCGTGGATTTGCTAGAAGACGACAACCGTTTTGATATCCTTTACGGCTGCATCAAAACGGCTGGCTTGTTACCTGATATTCGAGGTGGAGATGACCTCACCATCTTTGGACCGACCGATGGGGCCTTTCGTGACTTTTTCCATATGCAAGGCATCCATGGTTGCGGTGACTTGCCGAAGAGCGACTTGCAGGAAGTCTTGCTGTACCACGTGTTGGGAGAACTGGTGGCAGCCGAGGACTTGAGTGATGATGACCGTTACACAACGTTGAATGGAGCAAAAGTCAAGATTAATTTCCGAAACAATGGTCGTATCTTTGTCAATGATGCCAGAATCATCGATCCTGATAATTTTGCTTCAAACGGCGTCGTCCATGCCATTCGTAAGGTCTTGCTTCCTCCCAGTCACTACAACTAAATGTGTAATGCAGTTTCGGTTCTACATGACACTGGAGTAAATAGTAAATCATGGTGGAAGTCGGAGAATGAATCATGTGCCGAATACAGATTTTGCTCTAAAATAGTACTGCTAGTAGTCATGCAAGACTTCTCCCCCTGTTTCGATGGATGACGTGTAGGGTGAACGGTAGACGGTATTTTTTAAATCAGGCTGAAGTCCTTCACGTCGCTTTGTGTCTGACAAGCCAATCACAACGAAAACATTATATCTACTTTGTACCAGCGTAAAAAGCTAATGTGGAGACTACTTGAATATTAGAGTAATATTATAACTAGAGTAAAGAGACTAGTGGTGTGTGTGTATAGGAAGCAGGCATAGGCACACGACCTAATAG
>Ga0210025_1004092_pt1 | contig 12687 bp, 14 predicted proteins | sample CryGeyme20150102_FD_183989 | JGI IMG/M metagenome (GOLD analysis project Ga0210025, IMG submission 183989) | Groundwater microbial communities from Crystal Geyser aquifers in Utah, USA - Crystal Geyser metaG 2015-0102 (SPAdes) (version 2) | ecosystem: Environmental > Aquatic > Deep subsurface >...
TTGATAGGTCACTGGTTATATACATTGACAGTACAGAATCATACTTTTGGTTTATGGATATGCTGCTTGGTGCTCTAGCGAAGTTGCTAAAAGCATTTGAATGCTAGTTTGAGGGCTGTCCTCGGCTCGTAAAATTGTGGCCTATCATGTCCTCTTTTGAGCTATTTCTTGGAAAAGTTGACCTCGATCAATTTCCGGATGTACTTACTGGGTATATTTTTAAAGCCTACTAAGGCTCCAAGCAGTCCACCTACAATGGCAAGATTTGTGTCGGTATCTCCTCCTCTTTTGAGGACAGTTTCCATCACTCTGATAAAGTAAAATTCATCCAACTTGTACTCAGGATTTTTCCTTAAAATTTATGATATTTCTTTGAGCTCTCGCATTCCATAGCTCCAGGCTATCTTAGCCCATCCAATATTCTAAGTAGCAGGCATCGGTTCAACTTGTTCAACTTAATCAGCCCAGTCTCCGAGAACCTATTTTGCCTTTGTTATTGAATTTTAATATATTTTTCTAATTTATTAGTTGCTCTTTCTGTTGGCTATCTGCAACAGAGTTTTTACCCAGTGCATCGAACATGACACAAGTTTTGGGTTGGGATGAACCAATCTGACCTCATCTAATTCGATCAACAACTACCTTCGGCGAGTAAAAACATCTACTCATGCTCCGATTTACGATCGTATATTTTTGGGTACAGGTCCATCAGAGTTATAAAGAAAACCATAGGAGTGATTCTCATCAAAGATCCGTTACTCTGGCTTGCATGGTTGGTCTGTGCTACTCTGAAGAGCACATCATCAAAAGCTGCCAATCTTTCATGCTCCTTTAGTTAGCGCACTTGCTGCATGGCTTCTAGTACTTTTAGACTGCCTCTAGTTGTGTTTCCTATATCGAACGGTTTTGACTTTTTCCATTTTACGTACTATAAAGCTATCTGGATAGTCAGCTCCAATCTTTGCTGTTTCATGCTTTTTCTTGAATCATAATGATTGAGAGCTTATAATAGGTGTAAACTCATTTCTGAATCATCTGTTACCTGACCTCCTCGCAAGTTAAATGTGCCTCCTGGACTCATCTCCATCGCTATGTTAGAAGGTATTTACCTTATTTGAGCTGTTATGGTGTGAAGTTGACATTGAATTAAAGGTAAGCTCCAATGGCATCTCCCGAAAAACTGCCAAACATGCATCCCAAGCAGCGATCAAGTTCCTTATTGTCGAGAAATTTTATCAGTTCTTTGTGGTTATAGTTGGGGTAGATCTATCGAATGGTATGCTCGGCAAAGGGAGGCTAGTATTATTCTTTCATCAGAAGTACGTATTCAAATTATAAAATCTTTCTTGATCACAAGTTTAGCTTGAACCTGATTCTTTAGGCTGATATTTTTGCTTTGCAACTACTTGAGGGCTTTTGCCTGCTCTATCTTGTTCAGCCGTTCTCTTTCTTTCATTTCCTCATATTTGGCCTTTAGCTATTAAAGCTCATTACGTTGCTTATTTCTGAGATTGGCGAGTTGGTCCCCAGTCCGATTTCTTTCGGCTGCCACTGTCGATTTGACTTGATGGCTGATTTGAGCATTTCTTTCTATTCCCAGCTGATGCACCATCTTTTATACACTTTTCAATGCCTGCTGCTCCTTTGATTGTCTCTCGACCACTATCTTCTTGAGCTCACACTATTCCTATTTGAATTTTTACCTCTGCCTTTTTTACTGCAAAATTCTTTTTTTACTGTTATTCTTGTGCTTTATCTTCATCACCTTTTAGTTGAGAATGTTCTGATATCTATTGTCAATTTCGATTTGCTTCAAAAAATACTTGTATTTCTCCTGTCTGACCCTCAAAGCTTCTTATATATCCTTGTCGTTGACTTATACTATCAGTCTGTCGCCATGTTCCAACTTGTCAATCTGGTTCTCCACAATTTTCCTCAGTTACTGTTGATAGTCACCGTTCTGACTGATAGCGTTGAAATTGCACTATCTAGCTATTTTGCCAGAGGGAGAGTCTATGAGATGGTCCACCTCTTCCTCACTCGAGTCTATATAGACAAATTTTTGGAGTGTAGGATTGGAAGCGTTGTTATTCATGCTGTTAGGCGATTTCTTTTGAATAGATGTTATAATAATATTATGAAGGAATAAAATGGTAGGATCACCACTCTTCTTCTTCATTCTCCTCAAGCTCCTTTTCCTTGACATCCTGATCTTTCATTTTCTTGGACACCAATTCAGGCTCGTAGTCAGGGTTCTCCAAGTACTTCTTGTCCAGTGATTCCATTAAACCCTTGTATTCTCCAACAGCTCTCTTGACGTAGTTAACTAGGGAGTAATCAAATTTGTTGACTTCCATTTCTTCAGGTTTGAAGTATATCTTATTCTTGGTGATTATCATCTTCTTACTTATGCCTGCGCTGAAAAAACGAGCAGGGGCCAAAGTGGAATCCTTTGCCTTTTTGTCGGTCTTGTTGCTCTCATTTTTTCCCTTCTTTTTTTATGCCAGTTTGTACTTCATCACTTTATGAAGGTTCTGGTTCCCAAAATTGGTAACGAGTTCAGGTTGAGTCAAGGAAGGCATTAATTCCTAGCGAATTACACCCATCAAGTATTCATATCTCTGGATGAGGAATATCTTCAGTTGAGAGTAGTATGGTGAAGAGGCAGGTTTGCTCTTGTCCTTGTCTTTCTTATCTTTATTCTTTTTGCGCCAAATCATACTGCCACCTTCTTCCTTCTCTCTGAGTACATGCACCTTGACAAAAATTAGGGTGTGAAAAACACGTCGTAAGTTGAAAGACCAGTGGAAGAAAAATCGGTAGAAGTAGCGACTCATCAGGAAAAGAATGAATTCGAGAGAGAATTAAGGTGAAAAAAAGTTGAAGTGATTGTATAGAATGATCAACAATTTTGAAATGTTGAACTCGTAATCTGATTCCAGAACAATTTTGATACCAGTCAGCAAAAACTTGTAATCGAAGGTGGTGGGGATGGCTTTCTCCATTTTTCTTAGTCTACGAAAGATATCGTCAAGAATAGACAAAACTATGTAGGTCGACCTTACATCATAAACATTAGCCTTACGAACCAGCATGACAACAATGACATTCAAAAGCTTTTCATTAGCAAGCATTTTCAGAAGACAACGCTTGAATCTTTAAGACATCTGGATCACTGGCATCTGTTTCATTTCAGCAAGAAAAGCGTAGAGCAACCTGGAGTATCCTGGAAGATATTACCATTCGAGATATTTTGTAACCACGCAAACATGTTAAATGTCCTTGACAAGATTTTCCAAAAAGGTGAAGAAAGCACCTCTACGCTTAGCCAATCTTTCCTTCCATCCTTTTTCAGCTTCCATCACCTGCTGTAGCTTTGTCTGACAAGCCTTGAAATCAGATTATCCTCCAAGAGCTTTGTAGAAATTGGCTTCCCAGTTAAACTTGACTCCATAGAAACTCTCATGCTCCTGTCTATCTTTAGACAAGCCCTATCCCATACTTGTAATGAAGGCTTTCCACTCCTCAACTTGAGGATCATCAGGTTTGCGAATGATGGCCAGAACACACTACCTAAAAATAGGAATTCTGAAGTATGCGTATGAACAAAATGACTCTGCGAAGTTTTGCTACGATTATTCACCTTTGTTGGCCAAAGATTTTAGAGTTGTCTAAAGAAAAGCGTTGAGGAGTTCAAGATATACGATTCCAATCTTGATTTTATCTCTGAGGGTTTCGTTAATGTCATTGTTGCTGATTTTTTATTTCTAAGTTCGACTGAAGCCCAGATGAGCCAGCGATAGCTATCCTCTTCTAAGCAGAAGAGACAGAAGTTGCCAACAGAGATCTTCCACCTCCTGATGAATTCTCTGTTTGATGTAGGCCAATACCTTGAAGCCAATATCAATTAGCAACCCTTGACCTTCAATGACCTAGTTTTCGTTATGGTACTCATAGACCATGATGCTGTCTTTTGACGTGATTGAGATAGTTTTTATGATCTTTTTGAGGCAATCCTTGATCTATACCATGATCTATACAATTTCCTCCTTATTGCTTAGATTAGCCCTCTCCAAGTTGATGATCTATTTCTGAGCAGTCATATGTAATTTTTTCAAATTTTTTATTTACTCGCCTTCTCGATTCTTGATATCTACATAAACAGGAGTCTCAGTTTATATACCCTTCTCTGTTCTCACACAAGTGGTCATCTGTCTTTAGTGACTCTGGAGTTTGATCCGTAGCTTTACTCTTGCCTCACCCATTTCCTTCCCGTGGTTGAACAATTTTTGAGTGACAGTGGTTTCATACAAATGATAGGTTATTTTTGTTTTGGGATCTTTTTCGATCTTGTGATCTCCATCTATGATTCTGGGGACAGATATGAAGCAGGAACTGTCTACTTCAAACTTGTGTTATTTTCCCGGCTCGACACTGAAGAATAGTAGATAGAGAGACGTCTATCTTAATTAATAGCTTTAGAGAATAGTATCTATCTATGGCATGTGGAGATCTTTAGCCTTTTCCTTGCTCCACATTAACTGACTACTCGGGGCGTCGTAGACCTCGAGAATGTCCTTTTGGGTAAAATGCCTATTGATTTCCTTTTATTATTCTGCACCCTACTCAGGTTACTAATGACGTTTGCTGCGGGTCCTACGAATCCCCATTTTACCATCGTTTATCTTAAGAAAATAGCAATACTTGGCAGGCTAGACTTGCTGGTTTATCTAACTACATTTTAGTTTACGATGGGCTCGATCCAGAAAGAATAGTACTCTCCATCATTCTTGCGATGATTTGGGATCATGATGGTCTCAATATTGTCGATGTGGATGTGGACGTTTTGTGACATCTTAAAATTGAATGACACTCTGGCTTCTAGTGACTATGGCATCTATATCGGAAGGTTGAGGTGGTAGGGTCCTCTCCAAATTTGGTAGAGGTTGACCTTGATTGATCCTAGGGTCTCCTTGGATCGGTTGATAGCCTCGACAACGAGAAATTTGGTTCTGATGTCGTATTAGTTTAGTTGACACTCCATACGATGAGTGATACGCCACTGCATTACTTAAGCTATACATTCGCTTTTTTATTTTGGTCCATTTTTTTGAAGTTGGTGGTGTACTCGCCCACGTCTTCTATCTGAAACTTTAACGAAAGATCTTTCTGCATAACTTCATCATTACATATTCGCATTTTCGCACCTTTATGTCCTCCAAAATGAAGCTGAACCTCAGATTAGGAAGTTCCTAGCGATTCAGAGACTCTGTCCCTTAGGGTACGATCCCCAATGCTTTCACTTAGCCTCCTCCTCTTGGCCTTTTCTGCTCGCTCATGCAAGGTCCCATTGATATTATTATAGCCATAATCTGAGTTAAGTATTTTTGGGATAGAGAAGAAGGAAAAAACACAAATCGGCAATAATTTACAATTTCTAACTTTTTACCGCACTTGATATAATTTTGAGTGGCAATTCAAACCATGAGTAAATCCGAGTACGAACAATCTCTTCACTTTTTGGTAAAAGTCTTCAACAATTTCACCAACCAGGCCATCCAATTGTTGCGCAAAGAAGAAAGCTACATCTCAAAAGAACTACGGGACATTCTGGCAATTTGGGTCCATCCAAAAGGGATCTCCAACCTCATTCAAGCCATAGCGCTAGACTACGAAACTACCCCTTTGCAACCACAACTGCCTCTCACACCTCAGCCAGTCTACCTGCAACAAGGAATTGCTCTCGCCAGCTCAATGCAGGCAGGAATACATCATGCTCGCCTTTCTGCCTAAAAGAGCAGACACCTCAAAGAGTAGGAGAAAGATTACTTTGAAGATCAGGACAATGAAGAAGGAGAAGGAAGATGCCAAAGCGATTTGGAGGTTGAAGTTTAATCTTCCTTCAATGAATCAGAAGGGCGGGCCTACAAAAGAGGTCCCTACAAGAGCTATACTATGGACGAAAAGCTAAGGGCTGTTGAACTGTTTCTCGATCATGATCTCTCTATCACAGAAATCAGCAGGAACCTAGGAATACCTTGCAAGAACATCAAACGATGGGCGACTGAGGGTGTCTTTCGCAAGCGTGGAGGAGGTCGCAGGAGGACAAATCCTTCTCTTTAGGACGAGGTATACAGATGGATTGAAAACAACCACGAATTTGGAGACAATGTTCCCATTGAGCAGATCCAGCAATATGCCTTGAGTCGTTCCCGAGACCCCACATTCAAAGCTAGTCGTGGCTGGGCCATCAAGTTCATCGACAGATTCAGCCTTCGCAACCGATACTCTATTCTATGATAGTTGATTGTTATGTTATTGCATTATTAACACAATGAACTTGTAATATCCCTTAAATGATAGCTACTTCGCCTTTAAAAACCTCCATATAATCAAGTGCAAAGAGCATGTACATAGCCCTCAACATAGAAAATCATCATCATTGGCTGGAACAGCAGCTAAACAGAGTTTAATGCTCTAGTCATCCCTAAAGTCAGAACCAATTAACCACTGAAACCTTTAGGACAGCTCATGATCGAGTTCGGGCCGTTTAAAACTTTGGAATAAACCAAAGAGTCCATAGAGAATAGAATTGGCAATTTTTATGAGAAAGAGACCATCCGAGCAGATGGTATTCTTGGCTTCCATCGCTTCTTCCAAGGATACTATCTGACCTATATCAAAGAAAGTCAACCTATCGCTAAAGTCGGAAGTATCTTTTCCAGCACTCAGGACATAAAATATACGAAATCAAGGAGACCTAGATATTACAACTATTTGATCTCAGGTCAGACTAGAGCCAGTCCTTCGAGAAATAGTACAGAAGACTTCTGGGGGAGTACAAAATTGAGAACTACTATTATTCCTGCACCTACGACCTAACGAATCCTCTTGCCAGAAACATGACCATAGCCTCAATTCCTCTTTATGACATAGCAGCTCACAAATTAGACAAACAGAAAAGCATATACTCTGAGGAGTCAGAATTCATGGGCATTTGTTAGACCTTTCAGTACAACCACAGTATTTTAGAGGAGTTTTATACGGCTCTAAGATGCAAAAAATGGATCTTGTCTGTCATTCATGGCTTTTGCAAGCATATCAGTATTTATTGGGCTAATTTTAGATATCAAATTCAAGGGTACCATCTTTAACTTGATTGTCATTGCAAGGAGAAGCAGACATCATGCTGGAACGAGGTATATCAAGAGAGGTATAGACGAGCAAGGGTTCGCAGCTAACTTTGTATAGGTTGAACAGATTGTGGTTAATTACAACTGCTCACAAGATACCAGGCCTGTCTGTTCATCTTTTGTTCAAGTCAGAGGGTCAGTGCCGACCTATTGGATGCAAAAACCCAGTTTCGCCATTCCCAAGCCTCCTATATAACGTATCTATCTTTCAAATACAGTGAGAACGAACGTGGACTATATGTGTGTTGGTACCCGCAAACATTTCCACGATCTGATTTGCCGCTATGGTCGCATTATATTTTGCGTCAACCTCATGAAAAAGCACGAAAAAACTCCTCGATAGAGCTAACTTTCAAAAGAGTATAGTAATGCTGTTACATTGATCAATAAAAATGACCTGAGGGACGAAAATGCTGTCCACTACAGTTAAGTCGACATGAAATTCGAGCTGAAAAGGGACAAGAGAGCTTTTGTACAGCAAGTGAAAACCTTTGCCTATTTTGCAGTCCAAAAAACAGGATTGTTTTTATGCACCAATGCCTCAACAAGCTCACATCAGCAATTGATTGAGTTCCAAAATGGAGTGATTAGGGCAAACTGCGTCGACTGTCTTGACAGAACTAACTCTTTTCAGCAGCTAGTCGGAGAAGCAGTATTGGTTATCCAGCTCAACAGGCTAATTGGAGAGGACTGCCGGCCAACCAGACTCGATCTTGATTAGAAGTAATCATTGGGTCATTATAGGATTTTGTCGGCCTATTCTCAACTTTATGAGTAGATGGGAGATCTGATATCGATTCAGTATGGCAGCAGTCTGGCCCATAAGCAGAAAATACAGAAAACAACATAGAGTAGATTTTAACTGTTCACTTCCCTGCAACGCCACTTTAACAATAATTTCAAAGACGAACCTCGACAGACTCAAATCGATGTTTTTCTTGGTTATAAACCAGAAATAGACGGTCCTCAGATCTGGCAGCTGAAACCTGTGATTGAACATTACCCTAATCAGTACGCAAACTCTTTTGAGAAAATGAAGAAAGGAGAATGGTTTGACCAGGCCTACAACTATTTCACAGATTACTATCGAATCAAAGATTTTTCCAGAATCAGCAAAAGAGATCATCATGAACTTAGTGTCCCGAGAATGGAAAAAGTTACAAAAGAACAGTTGATTCATAAATTTAGAGGAGACATCGTGGCTAGTTTAATCAATGATAAGGAAGAACCTGCAGCTTGCTACTGGCTAGTTGAACCTAAGATTGTCATCCAGCAAAGAGTATGGAAGGAAATGAACCCAAGATCTGCCAACTTCCGGCCTCTTCAGGAAGAACTTAATATGGTCTATAACAAAATGGACTTCCTCAAAGATTAGTAAGGGCCACGCTCTCCTACTACATCCAAAAACTAAAAAGATACTGGACCTCGTAAAACAGGCAAATCAACACGTATGCTACGAGTCGAGGAAGAGTATTAACAAGGAAGAGAAATGGACCGTTCAACCTTTATCAAGGAAGGTCTAGACGATGACTAGCTGAGACTAGTTGAAAAAGTCTGGGCAGGAGAACTGGGCAATGACAATGAGTACGATAAAAATGTCGAAGATTTATACAGCCTAGTGGGAGAAGATGTGCTGAGAGATACCTTCATGATCTAAAATTTTATCACAGAAATGGATATCTTCAACGAACTCAAAAGAATATAAATCAACCTGGCAGCACAGAATTTCATAGCTAATGGAGAAGAGCTCAGTAGTGAGGTTATAGTATACAGAAGAGATCAACCTGTCTAAACAAAGACACAAAAACACCAGGAGCCAAAAAGAAAGGAAATGGCCAGAGAGAACAGGGTAAAGATGCTGGAACAAATCATGGCAAAGACCTTTTCCCATGGAGGACTCACAGAGATCACTTAAATATGAATGATAGGTATCCTTTTCTAATAATTCTCAACAGTATCACTCCTGGCTGAGGTTGGGCTCCATACTCAGAGGAACTTTCATCGAGAAACCGAGAGGATAGTCACTTCCGTCGAAAGCGCTCACAACATTAGCATATCCGGTGGGAATAGAATCGAAGCCTTGAGTGCAGTTAACGCTAACTGACTGTCCCTTGGAGTAGGAGCCGGCTTTGGTCTCACACTTTGAGGCAGAAGGGGAGATGGGGAGTCTGGGGCTGCTCATATCAGCTAGGACATTGCTGGCTGAGGAGTTGGTCCATTTGTAGTCAGCACTGAAGTTGATCTGTGCACTCCATTGGATAGAGGTAGATGAGAGACGGGTGATGGTGCAGTTGGATGCAGTTCCGAACTTGGAGGTTTGGTAATTAGTGCAGGGGACGTTGACTGCCAAAGCTAGAGTGGTGAGAAGGAGGGCGACGATGATGCTCTTCATGGTGAAATATCCTTGTAGATAAATAATCAGTTATGAATCATAACTACCTTCATGATTTGAATTCGCTGAGAATATAATAAAAAATGAATGTCCCTTGCTCAAAAACCTCATAATTTTGTCCTTTACAGTTGAGCAACTCATTTTAAGATTATCTTCTGAGAAAAAGCTCAGTAATATATACGTATTGTCAACATAACCGCTAGATCTGTTATTCTCTCGTGTCTGAAGACAGAGGATGCCATACTAGAATGAAAAAGGGGAATAATATTGGGAGTTACTATTGGAAGAGTGTTTGTAGATTTTTTCGAATAAAAGTTATAAATGAGTTAAAAATTTATTTTATCAGCAGAGAAAACCACCAAGAAAGCTCCTTTCTTCGAATAGTAACGCCCAAAAAGGTTCATCAGGAAACGATCAGAACGCTAACATTCACAAGAGTCACGCAAGTCCAAAGACAACTCGATTAGTTCACACTACATTAAAAACCCTACCAATAGCAATCCCATCAATTTCAACTTCACACATGATGAAACCTTTCTTTTTCTTGATTAGCTCAGTACATCCAATGTTAAGGGCATCGAGTCAGATCGAAAAGGCAGAAAGGCAGCTCTCGTCAGAGCTAATGGTCATCGAGATGTGACTCGATAGTAGTGCACTATGGGTCTCAGGATAAAAATTCTGGAGACTCAGATGAAGGCAAAAGAAGCCGAATGTTAGAGGCTGTAGTTGCAGGCTGATGAAGAAAGAGAGCGCCGTCGACGCGCTTAAATCGAAAAAAAGCACATAATGAAGGAAGCAGCTGCCTTCAAGCACCAGAATGAGTAGCTTATGACCGAGCTGAAGAAATAGAGAAAGCAGAAGTAAATCCTCAACAAGCAAATATAGTTTCTAGAGAAGATAAACTACGACGAAAAATCCAGAAACATTCAGTCCTATCGCTAAAAGCATCTTTAACAGTAGAACGCCAAATTAAGGGAAAAACTGCTTAGTCAAAAAAATCCCAAAGAGATATAGAATGAGTCAATAATAAACGAATTGAGGCTGGGAAGAGATTCGGCTATGTAAAAATTTAGATCAATGCAATCCCTTGTGAGTGTCCTTCAAAGAACTGTTAGTGACCTCAAATCCTAACTCATTTAAGAACGCACCCTGACAAAGGAAAGAATCATCAATTCTGATGAATTTCGGGAACAAAGAGAAAGATTCAAGCGTTTCATTGACCAATACAAAGATCTAAAAACCGAAAATGCTACTTTAAAGAAACTAGTCGAAAACAAGGAAGCTGATCTGGTGCTTTCGGAAGAATAGGAAGGCAAGAACTGATATTTACTATTTTGAGAGTTTATTGAATTTTGGCATCCCGAGGAAGCTTCTTTTGTCATATATTGCGAGAAGGATATTCTGAGAGAGAATGTAAGTGAGTTGAAAGGAAAATTAATTGCGACTACTGATATATAAAATAAAATCAACAAATCATGGGTGAAAAGCATGATGCTTCCTATTACTTCAAATGTATGATCGGAGGTGTGTTGGCCTGCGGTCTTACTCACACTGCCATCGTCCCCCTCGACGTCATGAAGTGCAAAAAGCAAATTGACCCCACCTTCTCCAAGGGAATGGGTGATGGTATCGCCAAAGTCAGAGCCAACGGATGGACCACCCTCGGATGGGCTCCCACTCTTGTTGGATACTCTCTTCAAGGACTCGGAAAGTTCGGTTTCTACGAAATTTTCAAGGATGTCTACAAGGGCATCGTCGGTGCTGAAAAGGCTGAAGAGTACAAGAAAATCGGATGGTCTATCGCTTCCGGATCGGCTGAGGTTATTGCCGATACCCTTCTCTGTCCTTGGGAAGCCGTCAAGCTAAAAATCCAACTCTCCAGACCTGGTAGCGAGTACCCCACTTCTTTGGGAGGAGCCCTTAGCAAGATCAAGGCTGAAGAAGGTATTTTTATTGCTATGTAGGTATCAGCGGCATGTACAAGGGTCTTGGACCTCTTTGGGCTCGTCAAGTGCCCTACACCATCGTTAAGTTCGTCGCTTTTGAGCGATTCGTGCAATTCTTTTATGACAACATATTCACCAAGGGAAAAGAAAACTACAACAAAGCCACTCAGCTGAGTGTCACCTTCGCTTCCGGATACCTCGCTGGTATTTTCTGCGCTATCGTCTCTCATCCTGCTGACACAATGGTCTCAAAACTATACAGTCAAGGTAACGAGCCCGGATCTTTGGGAGAAAAAATTGGCAAAATTTACGCTGAAATTGGATTCAAGGGATTGTGGGCTGGTCTCGTGACCAGAATCATCATGATCGGTACCCTCACTGGTCTTCAGTGGTGGATCTACGATACATTCAAAACCGCCGTTGGTCTCCAGACTACTGGAGGAGGCAGCAGCAAAAAGGCCTGATCCAAAAAAGTCCTATTATTTAACATTCTAATAATCAGTATGATCAATATCAAGAAAGCAGATAGACTGGGTAGAAAATATCTGATGGAAGTTGCGGGAAAAATGTAGGATTGCCAGCCTGGATCAGTTCAGAAGGTTCAATGAACCATATGTTAAGGGTCTTCTCAGTAGTTGTGCTTGTGCTTGTGCTCACAGTCACTCTCTCGATGTAGCGTGAATTTGCTGAGCCATAATGCCCCAGAATTATCTTGATATCTGCGCCTGTTATTGTTGAACTAGCAAAGGAAGGAATCGTGGCAGTGTGCGCTGTGTCTCCACCGAACTGATAAAGAGTCTTTCCGCTGAACTAGCTGAAAAGGAAAGGAATTCCTGTTACTGCTGCTGCATTACATGCTAATCTCATATTGAGTCCTAATTTCAGCTGAAAAGTCAAGGTCCCTGCAGCAGTCAAACAAGCTCCAGTTGATGATACAAAGCTAAAAGTAGTTGCAGTTTCTATAGACAACACATCTCCAATTTGGTATCCAGATCTGGCAGCAGGAGTGGTGCTCTATATCGACGTATTCATACGGGTAGTCGGGTGAAGTTATTGAGGGTATTTGCGAGTCTTGTTATTTGTGTTGAGGTGAGCGAGATTTCATTGAGGATGGTACTCGATGAATTGTAGTAAAAACAGCCCTGAGGAGTGAGAT
>Ga0210025_1004094_pt1 | contig 12685 bp, 22 predicted proteins | sample CryGeyme20150102_FD_183989 | JGI IMG/M metagenome (GOLD analysis project Ga0210025, IMG submission 183989) | Groundwater microbial communities from Crystal Geyser aquifers in Utah, USA - Crystal Geyser metaG 2015-0102 (SPAdes) (version 2) | ecosystem: Environmental > Aquatic > Deep subsurface >...
CCTTCGGCTTCGATTTATCTCCACTAAACTCCATGAGCTTTGATCTAAAATTGTTTTGATTTGTGGGCTTTCTTCTAAAAGGTCGAGCCCCTTCAATCTTCTTAGAAAACAATTAAGACTAGTCCAGATCACTATCGTCACTCGAATCTGAATTTTATCCTTTTCCAACCTGAAGCAATTATTTATTCTAATAGAGCTCTTTGAAAATAGAAGGATCTTCTTTGCTGCTTGTATAATATTTTTTCAAAGTTTGGCAGATTCCTTTACCAAAATTTCGATAATGTTGGATGGTGAAATGATACTTCTCTTTTACAGGGCCGCAGAAAGAATGTTACATTGTGTAACTATACAGAAGATTGATGGTCCTGTAGACACTAAGCCGAGAGGTACCCTATCGACCAACTTTCATGCCAAAATTGGACTGATAGTAATTAAAATGCGGAATCTCCTTCCAAAAGAGGTAAGGAATGTGCCTGGATAGGAAAGGAGTATTATTATTCTGGCATCCGTACATGAAGACTCCTTTCTTTTTGGAGTGAGCATGTAAGTCAATGAATAGGAAACAATTCTAGGAATCTATTATTGCCTTTTTGGTGTAGTATATCTATGGGCTGTTAGTTTTGTTGTCGCAGTGCCAGACTCGATTCAGGTCATAACCTGATAGACTACATCTGTAGTTGCCATTGATGACCCCATCAGGGTTGAGCATTGGAACTATCTTGAATACAAAATCTTATCGCAACTGTTTGGCATCTTCCTACTCTGATAGCAGATACTTGATGAGCCCTTAGCAGACAAATGAAGAGGGCGTCTAGCCAGGGTGAACTCTGCTGGTGATGAATACTGTTCTTTTTGTTTTTTGTTTTTTGAAATTAGAGATGATGAGCATATCGACATAATTACCGCCCGGAGATTAAGCGATCGTCTTTCTCTTGCAAATCATCCTATTTTACATTGAATTCGATATCTTCAGCAACATGTTATCCAGCATGGAGAAGGTATAAGGCGCACTATGGGCAAAGTATGTAGTATCGTTTTATTGACAGAACTCATAGCTGAAACTCAAAGCATAGTGATTTTTTTCTCCACTTACTTTGAGGTTGGTTTTCCGGTATTTGATGTCCTAGCAACCTCGACTCCAAGTGTAATTATTGCTTAATGAACAGAAAATGATTTTCATGCCGTTTTAATATGAGGAGTAGCTTTTGAAGAAGTTCAGAATATGGAAAGTGACTCGCCCTTTCAAATTATTATTGTGTGTTCTGAAGAAAAACCACTGTGTGCATCTGGTACTATTGATGTCTTTGTGCACCACTAAGTAGTACTCATTCTAGTTCTCAGATTTGGCAGCAAATGCCAAGTTTCCACTCTCGAATCGACTTTCAAATACAAGCCCATTCGATTCGATCTAAACTGTCTCTACCGGATGGCTTGTGCTCTCTGAGTAGGATGCCTTGAGACATGCGAATTTGTTATTTACAGCTTGAAGATTGAATTTATTATGGGATTGATAGATGGGCTTGCTAAATAGTTAGCGGAGTTCAGGAGGTTCCAGATTGATCTGCTATTGCTGTTATTTGGTCTTGAAGGGAGGAGCTAGATCGACCTGCTCTTAAGAGTAGTTGAAGTTGGGAAGGGGAATAAGTGGCATGATTGATTTAGGAGTCACTGGTACTCTTTTCTGGATAGGGTTGGCCTTAGGAAGTTCCTGTCTGCAATTCTGTTTTATTTCATCCATCCTTACAATAAAAAATTATACTCCCTCAGTAGATTCTTCCATAGTGGCTTGATTTCCTGACCTGCCTTCATCGACTATCTCGTAGGCTATTGAACTTCCAGTGTGATTAGATAATAGTTGATTGATTGCAGTTATAAAGTAAATAAATAATGAGTTACGTAGATCGACCCAAATTATTTGAAGAGGACAGCGACCTGTTTGCTTCCAATCCTATCCTCACCAGCACATGCTACCTCAAATCTGACCACACCTCGCCAGTCACACTTGTCCTCACCAGCAAATCTATCTTCTACACCACCCCTGAAAACAAGCAAGCCAAGAAAGGATTCATGATAACCTTCGACACCATCTTCCAGATGCTGAGGCCAAAGTACAAACCCTAGGAAAAATGCCTGGGGGTGCCCTTTGGCTTGAAGTTCATCTGCTCCAATTACTAGTCGCAGGAATTTTTCAGCAATAACCCCAAAGATCTCGAGAAGTGGTAGTCAGAGTGCAAACATCTGATGAATCAGTACAATTTTCATGATTTGTTCAAGGCTGAAAAAAGATTGGGCAAAGGTAACTTCGCAACCGTCTACCTGGGAGTCAGTCTCAAGGACCAGAAGAGGATCGCAATCAAAGCATTCGGAAAGTAAGCTACCTACTCCCAATAAAATGGAAAATAGGCACTCATAAACGAGATAAAAATAACAAAGTTTTTCAATCATCCCAACCTCATGAAACTGGAAGGAGTATACGAGTCAGATAACTCAGTATATTTTGCCCTGGAGTATGTGGAAGGCAATCCTATTTGTGGCAGATTCAATAATTTGTCCAAGTACACAGTCAGTGAGCGTAAATTTATACTAAAGGGTATCCTCAGAGGTCTAGCTGAAATGGCACGTAAAAACGTCATTCATCGTGACCTCAAGCCAGACAATGTCATTCTCAGCAAGGAGCCCATCATAATCGATTTCGGCCTGGCAACTGTAGCTGATGATCCCAATTATTTGTTTGTCCGTTGCGGTACTCCTGGCTATGTGGCTCCGGAGATCATAAACATCAAGGACATGACAACAAAATCTCAACCTATTAGCGATGTGTTCAGTGCCGGCTGCATATTCTACTACATAATATTTAGCAAGCATCTCTTCATGGGGAAAAACGCTCAGGAAATCATATCGATGAACAGATAGTGCGATATCGCCTTAACGGGCCCCTAGTTCGACAAACTCAATCAGAAAGGTAAGAAAATATCTATTCAGAGGTTGATCTCCTTAGAAAGATGTTGCAGAAGCAACCTGAGCTTAGAATATCTGCAGCCTAGGCTTTGAAGCATCCTTACTTCACTGACTCAGATGACAAGATCTATGTGCCTAAGATCCTGATGAAGCAGAGTGGTAGTTGCCCCGTCGAGCTGATTTCAAATTAGAACGAGGCTGCTGTCAAATTTGTGACAGTGGGTGGTAAGCTAGATAAGAAGGAGTCGATTGTCAGGACCTACGATAGATCAACCATCAAGAGGAAGATCGAGCAGATAGATGTCAATAAATTACTGCTCAATGCTTGATTCCACTATATACGTTTTTGATAATTATTTGCAAAATGAATTTAGTATCAGGCAGAACGGGACATGTCCTACTTCAGACGACGGGCATGAAAAGTAGGGTCTATCTCGCCACCAATAGGGCCTTTCTCTCTGATCTTGCGCAGGTAAATATGATAGGCTATTGCCACATGGTAAGCACTACGCTTAAAAATTTTATTGTTGCTGCTGAAATCTGAATGCTGGAGACCTAAACGATCCTCAGTTTCATGCATTTTGCGCATTTTTTACTTGTCCCTGAAGAAAATGGAGTTTCCTGCTTGACTCTATGCTACTTTGTTGGCTCCTCCTTGAAGAGCCTTGGGCTGCCACTGAGCCTCATGCCCTGATTTTCTCATAGCTGGTTATGTCTTTTGACTAGGCAGTTTGGAAGGATCATTTTTCTTGGCAATGTTCATTTCCAGCATTCGCATGTTCGATGCTGATTACATGGAGAGATTCTTGATTTTGTTCAAAAAGCCTTAGCTTTTTAGGGGAGGCTGTCCTTCAGAATTGGCTAGTTGCATCTTAAGGCTATACACTTCTCTCCCTTTCCTAGACAAGTCTCCTTTTCCGTGTGAAACTTCTTCTCTTCTCCGAACATCTCCAACGGGATCATTAGACCTCCCCTTGGCGCCTCTTATGGCTACTGGCTCTTTGATATTTTCCATCTCTTTCCGGCGGTGCTATGTCTCTTGTTCTCTGGCAGCTATGTGAACAGAGTGTTACATTTGTTGGCGGAGTTGATGAACCTGATGAGGAGCTTAGCTTCATGATTGAGGATCTGGGCTGGTGTTTTTATCTCCTGCGTCAGTGAGTAGGTACCTTATGATAGGCGGGTCTTCCATAACCGTAGGGATCAATTTCCTAATTCTAATTGACATAAAAATTACCTCCTCTTCGAATGTTTTAGGTGCTCTTCGTGGCCGTAGTGAAGCTTTGGTGACCTGATTCATTCTCTTATTTAAACTGACTTTTATTAAATATACCATAGAATAACACCAATACAACATCATTCTTGGGACCTCTGAGCTCCCATCCCTCTTTCTTTTTCCTACAGGCTCAGATATGCAATGTTGTCGATATATGTATAAAACCCTCCTAATATTATTACTCTCGAATTTATTTATCAACAATGGAAAACCAACCTGAGTACATAATCTCTTGACTTAGGAAATAATACATACTGGCTGACATCATGAAGAAGAGAAAGAAAGATAGAACCGCAGTCGAAAACAAGATCAAGAACAAGATGATCATCAAATCCAAAAGAAAAAAAAGTGACAAAGCCATGAAGGCACCCGAAAAATTCATCAAACAGTACCTTCACCAGCAAAAATCATACTCCCACTATCGTCTTAAAGTAAAGCATGCCCTATTGCAGAACCAACATAACAAAAAGATGAGGATCAATAAAAATAGCAATGTGCTTGGAGTCGGTAATCTACTCCTTGTTGTAAGAGTCAGAGGTACCACTGACATCTCTAATCCTCAAAAAATTATCCTTTCCAAGCTAAACCTCAAAAAAATCAACACTGCTGTTTTCATCAAGGGCACAGCTGCCAACATTAGACTTCTGAAAAAGGTCGAGAACTACATAACTTGGGGATAGCCATCAAAACAGTTGGTGACTGAACTTATTTACAAGAAACTGCATGGAAAAGTAGGAAACGACAGAATTCCCATCAAATCTAACGCGCAGGTGGAGCAATATGTCGGAGGAGATATAATCTGCCTGGAGGACATTATCAATTAGATCACCCAAACTGGGCCCAACTTCCAACAAATCATGGAGTTCATTTTCCCATTCAAATTGACAACTCCTGAGGGCACCTTAGCCTCCAGGCTGAGAAAGCCAGTGAGTGACAACGGGCATTGGGGGTACCGTGGCTCTGACATAAACGAGTATGTGTAAGTGATGATCTGATTTATGATTGGTGGTAATTAATAGATTTCAGTTATTAATTAGAACTTACATGATTTTTTCAAGAAATAGATATAACATTAAGGGTCAATACAAATCAGTGGAGGATCATCTCCTTGTGAATTTTCCTCACATGGGCCCGCATCGCTATTTTTGATGAGTAGCGACGCCTGCATCCTCCAACTGGACAACATATATGTTTGGTAAATTCCTTCGACATCGAAAAGGTTCTTCTTGAATTCTGGGAGTTTTCTTCCTGGAATTAGGCTGAAGTTGTGATGCCACTGGAGGGGGTGTTCACCCTTTTTTGTTCTTCTATTTATATGATTAGTGTTTGCAAAGTACTTTCTATGCTACTAATCCTATGGAATAACTGATGGAAGATAGGCTGTAACATCATAACAGGGATAAATTGATTTTGATCATGGGAGAAGGTTGGCATTTACATGCCAGGGTTCAGACACTGAGTAAATGAAGTATTGAAGTTTGTTTGTTCATTTTTGCTGAGTGGAATAAATGTGTTCTCCATAATTCGAATTAATTATAGAGATTCCTTTTAAAATTCAAAAATATCAGCACTCTATTTACCGGTTATCATAAAAGGGCCTTTTGGCACCACCAGATCCTCCCCACTGCTCAATAAAATAACATTCTGTATGTAATAAATGATACCCTTCTTGACTTCCTTTAATTAAATATTTATTCTTTCGCCCAGGAAGTCTGGCATCGGTTGGGCGAGTATAAAATGTGAGTCTGCTGCTCTTGTTAGATATATTTCTGGCAGGACTTTTATATATTTATTCGCTTCAAGAGTTTTATCCAAAAAATCATGAATCGCAAATAGAACTCTTTGATTTATTATCATGTCCCTGAGGACAGTGACCGACCAGAGAATCCTAACGTCTTTCTGCTGCCTGTAGCCGCTAATAAACTTCAATTACATCATATTTATCAACATTTTCCTCTCAGAGGAACATACACCTTTCGCTTCAAAGTTGCCTTCAACGATCTCATCGTCTGGCTAGACCTCAACGACCCCCACTCGCCTGTTCCTACCTTCAAAGAACAAATATATCTCAAAGCAAGCCGTCTTTCATGGGAAGGATTTAAAAAACCTCAGCCAACCACCAGCGATAATCGCAGCTTAGGCAAAAATATTCCGAAAAAAGAGTCTATCGACATTCTCGAGCACCATCATCAGGTCCCATCCCACAAAAAATCAACGACTCAGACAAATTTTGGTAATATGAGTCTGTTAGATGGCAATAGTCCAGGAAGCTCATCTGGCCTCCATCCTGCGATATCAGAGCCATCCTTCAAGGTGGACTTCTTCGGGGATGAGAAATAACAGAAAAAACCGGGATTTAATGAACCTTTTTCAAGGGACCACAATCATGGTGATCTCATTTGAATAAATTTACTATTAAATTTCAAAAAAGAATCAAAAAGTATCTCAGGCTTAATTTTCCAGAAAATCTGAGCAGTTCTGGATGCTTTAACCAGATTGGAGCTTAGATTCTTCTAATTTCCTTTTAAGACTATCTCTTATCCGTGTGAAAAATTCCACTTTCAGTTTCGAAGAGTCTCCTTTGGATATCGTGAAGTCTTCATTCTTTTTATAGAGCTCTTAGCTCACCCTCTTCAATTTAGACTCTAGCTCAGCATAGGAGTTTTTCAGCTTGATGTTCTACAGTTTAGCTGCCATTTCCTTCTGTGTGACTTCCTTGGACATCGCCAGCATTTAATTGATTTTAGCTTTATGTCTATCAACTGGGATACAGTTTGTGTGGTCTTCTCTGGCCCTCATCATGCTTCTACTGCTCTTCTACTCCATCATTTCGAGATGATTTTTTTTGTACTGACCAAGTTCTTCCTTCATGGTAGCTATGGTTTCGTTTAGCTCCAAAATTTGATGACCATAATGCTGCTCTCTATCAAGTAGTTCTTTCTTGAGGTCTTACACCAGTTCTTCGTTGACTGTGCCGTATTTATCTAGCATGAGTTATTCTCTGGATTTTATCAGCATTTAATTCTTTTCAAACAGCTCACGATTTAAGTGTTCATTCTCGTCTTGAAATTTTTTGAGGAGTTGTTCATTTTTGTTGACTCTCTCTTCGTCTTCAAAGAGAGAAGCTCTCAGTGCCTAATTCTCCGTCACTAGGGTATTGTATGCGAACTCCAGTTTTGCGATATTTTGTTTATACTAATTGATGAGGTTATCTCTTTCGTCCTCTTGCTCCTCAATAGTTGATTCTTGAATGATTTCCATGAGTTCCTTTTGAGACTGTGAAGATAGTTGCATGATGCAGGGAATGAACTAAGATTTGATGCTGCTTTGGATGCACACAATAAAGACCAAATGCAGGAGAGTTTGTAGACCTTCTTCAGATTTGCCTTGTGACATTTCAATGAGGTTCATGTAGGATAACTACTGTGGGAGAGACATTTTGCTATTCTTTTGGAGGGACGAGTTCAGTTGTTCATATATTTGCTTTAAAGCATTGTAATTATGCTTCCAGTCAGAGGTTTACTTGAATTAGGAAGACAACTAAAATCCGTCTAACTTGGAGAGAAGGTGGGAAAGTATTTTTCCATCTTTGAGTTAGGTGATTATTGAAAATTCGATGTTTGTTACAGCCTGGAGCCACTGCATGAGCGCTTCTGTCTTGGACTACATCAGTTGTTAATCTAAATTATATTCACTAAACTATCATTTTTAAACAACGTAGCCTCCAATGAACGAATACTTTGAAGCCTTAGAAATGTTTCTAACTGATAAATGTGTCTAATTAATTAAAGGTCACTAAGTTTGGTTCTGTCAGTTCAATATAGAGCATCACAACTGCTATCTACGAGGGATTAATAAAATGAGTCAATCTAGGGAATCTTAATCACGATGATTTCAGGCTTGATTTCTTGGCTTACTGTTTGGATTGGTAGCGAAGGTAAGCCTGATTGGTGCCCAAAAGAGTATCAAAAATGTGGACGATTCCTCCGTAATTGCCGACGTTATTGCTGTGATGGAAAAAGTGGTATCTTCCTCCTGCGCTGAAAGGCACCCAATTCGCTATAGCCCAGGGCCAGTCATACCCACAGTGCCCGTCCATGGTCTCGATCAATCTGAAGTTGAGCCAGATAATGACGGTAAAGATATGAACAGGATAAACTTCTGACAAAAGTTTGTAAGCAAGTCCCGTGGCAATGACGTTAGAAAGTTGATCAACAGGATGGTTGTAGACAAAAGTAAGAGCGATGGAGACATTGTATTCGTGATGCGTTTTGTGGAGGAAATACAGTTTAGGATAGTGAAACAAGCGATGGGCAGTATAGAAGATTAGCTCTTCCATGTAGAGGAAAAACATGAATTGCCAAAAGATAGTCAGCCTTGAGGGGAAGTCCTCGGTTTTCATCTGAATATGGAAGCTGATTGATGAATCAACATAAAGAACTCCGACGCTTAAGAGAACATTGAATGTAACAAGCGCCAGAGTCTTTCGTAAAAAAGCTGGCCATTTGTCGTCCTTTTTCTCCCATGGCCAGGGTTGATTCTGTCTAAAATAAGCCTTACTGGGTCAGCTCTGAATTGCTCGAAGAAGGACCATTTGCATGTATAAATGAAGTACATCACAGCATTGTAGAGGACGATTGTATAGACGTTGAGGAAAAGAACAATGAGGGAGTAAAAAACAACATCTGGCTAATGATAGTCATACCGTCCATGGAGCCCTATACATATGGCCAGATAATGCGGAGAAGCTCAGGCATAACCGTGAACTGGAAAGCAAATAGGAACAGAGAGTAGTATTTGTAATTACCTATCTATAAGGTCATAATTACCCATCTCGGCGAATTTATCCTTCTCATGTTACCAGCAGTACTGCAACTTCTGAGGAATACTCTCAGGGATTTTCATTCGTCCAATGATGTAATACTAACTTTCTTATGAATTCCTATTACTTGAAATTGTCAAACATATCAGGTGAGGTTTTAGCGGTCGGGAAGAACTGTCGAATCTTTGATAAAAGCTTATTAGGGTCTACCGCTACGACTCATCAGGATCTAGGAAAGGTATAGAAAATTTTGCCAAAAGGAAATGGAGGCAGCCCTTGATGCCGAGATCGTGTAATTTTTGGTAACTGGTCTGCTTCTGCAGAGCATTTTGTCAAAATATAGATTAACCCATTCGTAGTCTCTGACATCTTAGATGGCCAGATTTACCTAATTATTAATTTTCCAGCTCCACCTATCGTTGTTCATCGATCCCATGTTAATGTACTTGCCGTCAGTCAGATATACCTTCGAGTGCAGCAATCTTTCCTTGGTCTAGAACACGTTGATTCCTTTGAGGATGAGCCTCTGGAATAGCATGTAATTGAATATACTTTTGAAGACAGGCTGGTCCCTCTGTCCCGAAGTGATGATTTCAGGTGTGATCCCTCTCCCAGTAGCTTTGATCATAGCCCGATCGAATTTTATCATGGGATAGTGGTAAGGCTGCATGATTCTGATTTCTTTTTGGGCCTAGCTAACCATCTTGATGATACAGTTTTCAATCTAGTATTTTTTTGAGAGATGGCAGTTGTGCAAAAGTTGGTATTTGTCCTTATGATAGAACTAAGAATTCGGGTAGAGTTTGTCGAGTTTTTATATAAGGGACTAATTTTAGTATTTTGTGTGCAGGTTCATACCGTAGGTGTCTGCGGTGTCAGCGAAATGCTGTCGATATTGATCTAGTGCTATGTTTTCGGTGAGGTAGTTGAGATCCTGGAATTGGCAAGAGCCGTATTTGATACCGCCATAGGCTCCTTAGATGTTGGCTGATCCTATCAGTCCACATGAATCGGATACTATGAGCTTTTCGTGATGCCTCCTCCATACATCTTTAGAGAGGTAGCCTTTGACTGATTCACTGGTCCACTGAGGGTTCAGAAGCAAAAACCTTCCACCACAATTTTGAAATTTCTTTATGAGCTAGTTTTTTGCCCAGAATTGAACATTATCGATGAACAGGACAACATGCACCCCTCGTTTACTGGCCTCTATGAGTTTGAGTAATGTGGTATCGGCTGCAGGTGAGGAGTCCATGGCGTAGGTAGTGATCCAAAAGTACTATTTGGCTGTGTCTATCATTTTCCAGACTGTCCGGAAAAACTCATCTCCTTTGACAATAAACTATGTCCTTGGAAATCTAGCCAACTCTTTCCAGTCCCACTTCCTGATTTAATTCTAAACATTTCCATGCTCTTGATGGAATGGCATCTTGAACATTGCATCTAGGTCCATTTAATAGTCTAAGACTTAAGATATAATTATGACAGTTATAGGGTGCAATCAGATGCCTTCTACTTAATCACCGATGGTCTAATCGCAGGGGTGATAGCCGACGTTAATTTATTCATCCTTGGGAATTATTTTGTTGTAGTGCTAGCCCTCGCGGTTGCGGATGTTTTTGTTGGGAAGAATCTTGCTTGCAAGGTTATAGTTGTTTACAATCTCGACCATTATGCCACCAAAGACCAACGATATGCCCACCCACTGGAGAATCTTGAGGTGGTGACCATACCAGAGTACGTTAATGAGCACTGTGAAACATTTACGAGTGATAATGACCAGAGGTAAAATGTGTTGTCTAAAAATACCCATCAACTTGTAACAAAATATACCGCCGACAGCATGGAGTGAGGCCCACATGGCGATGTCAAATAGAAGCCCATTGTGATTGAGGACGAAAGAAATAAAATAGCTGATGTTCCATGTGGCAACATCCAAGACCAGAGTTATGGCAAACACCAGCCCCTGAACGCAGAAGTAGAGGAAGAGAGGACTGGGGTGATACTCATGTTTGATTTGTGTGACAAAGTCAGGCCGGAACCCTTACAAGAGCAAAGCCACTCCATACAGCAAAATCGTTATGATAACTCCTCCTGAAGCCTGAACTGTCGCTTCCTTCTTTTCGGGAGCATTAGAAACACTAAAAATGATGATCCCTGAGCAAACGATAGCCGACATGATGAGCTTATCCGCACCAATTTTATTATTTTGCTGCCTGCCTCTGCTCGATGATTATTCTCCTTAGGCTATCTCGGGCTGCCCTTCATCCTAGTGGTTGTCTTTGACGCCAGAGCAGAAAGCACCCACCATGATAACGGAAATAATGGAGCAAGTGTTTACTACAATGAGCGTGGTGAAGCTGGTTCTGAGCAGAGCGGCGATAAGGAGGACATGGATGATGACATCTGACAGTGCCACTTTTAGTAGTTTGACGATGGGAATATTGAAGGTCAGTTCCTCGTTCTTGGCTGTGATGAAACCCAAAAGACAGGAAATTCCTGAACCGATCATCATTGGTGTCAACTTGTCTGTGAATATTTCCTCTTCATGGTCGGGGCCGTTACTGATGTAGGGAAGCTTGTAGCTGAGTGAGACGGAGAGTACATTCTTTCTTCGAAGACAGCTCCCACCAAAAAGCAGGCGTATATTCCGACAGTGTAACCTATGAAAAGCACAATTTTGTGGCCTTCGCTAAGCTCTTATTATCTGCGCATGGATGGATATCCAACAATAAGTTATAATGGAGAATCTCGTGCATTTGAAAAATGTTAAAATACTGAAAAAAAAAGCTAAATTTGCTATTTTAGAATGGAAATCGATTATTCACATTTCATTATTTTCACTTGTCAAATTTTATATAACTCACCTGATATCTCACCCCAAAATATCACTTCGGTCACTCACACTAGCAAAATTTCAATGAGGCATAGAAGGCAAATTTATTCTGAATCAGAGTAATCAGTTTCGATTTTTGACTCCGACGAGGAGTATGAAGCTCCCAAACCTCAACCTGAAAAGCTTAGAAATAAAATCAAAGAACCTCCAGCCAGAGGAGGTCTTTATCGAAAGTCTATTGAGAGGAAACTGGAGCAGGACTAGCAAAAAATAATGCGACAAATCAATGGATAGCCATAGCCATAGCCAAATATTGATGAATACACTCCATCTCCCTAATGCTCATAAGAATCAAAGGTACAATATCAAAGTAAAAGATAGCTGGAAAATACTCAGTAAGAAAGTAACCCCTTTTTTTAGCATAAGCCAAAGCCACATGAAGTATAATTGACTTGGGATGATCTTCGTGCATTAACAGGACACAAGCCCATCCATTATAATAAACAATCTGAGTTTACAACTCCGACTCACCACAATGGCCTATTTTCAACTCAAACAAATGGAAATAGTAATATCCTCTATCATCAGGTTAAGGCTGTTGAGAGCTAAAAAAGGCCTGTTGGCAGACCCAAGAAAAAATAAGGGCCTCTTTTGTTTGAAAGGGCACTGTCAAAGTATGCAATCCCATCTACTCCCCATTCAAATCCTTACCCCAACACCACTTCCAGTTCAAATCCCTACCTCAACACAAATCCATATGATAACTTTAATCCTTACTTGAAGCATAGTTTGA
>Ga0210025_1004095_pt1 | contig 12684 bp, 14 predicted proteins | sample CryGeyme20150102_FD_183989 | JGI IMG/M metagenome (GOLD analysis project Ga0210025, IMG submission 183989) | Groundwater microbial communities from Crystal Geyser aquifers in Utah, USA - Crystal Geyser metaG 2015-0102 (SPAdes) (version 2) | ecosystem: Environmental > Aquatic > Deep subsurface >...
CTCACTATTAGAAAAAGAAAATGCTTAAAATCCTTAAGAGACTAATAACCTTGAAGATTCAATTGTGCAGGTACTCGATGGAGCATAATCCTAAAATTTAAATACTTGTATTCTTGAAGAATTGCGTACTCTTCAGAATGGAATTCAAGAATAATATTCGAGTGAAAGCGATGAAGAACATGTTCTTAGATACACTCTGGAGATAGTTCTACCGACTTAGTGATTATTAATACTTTTCTGCATATCATAAATCTTATAAAATTGATATCGATCGTATTAGCTGATAGATTATTTGTTCAAGATATACTACAATGCAAGAATTAATTGAGACTCTATTCTTGAATAAAAGAGCTTAAATACCTAACAATATGCACAACAACTGAGTTATTCATCTAAGCTAATAAAGTTGATTGTTAATTGACTTAATTTGACAGACAAACAATATAGTTGAGCTTTATTAAATCAAGAAAAGATGTTGACCTCTTCATAAATCGATATTAGCTTCTGAATTTTGGACTGAAGATTTTTGAAACATTCTGTTATTGGTATGTTATGATTCAACTGCGGAAAGCATTCAGGAAGTTTATGTTCTATATCTCCTGTCAACTCATCAAGCTTGAGTATAGCTACGACCATATTATCGTGGAACATATTCAAGGAACTACGTTTTGCTGAAAGTCTTTCTGCCATTTTTTTGACAACCTCAGCATACATTTTGATCTAATCGTGCTTTTCTATGATCATAAAACGCATTTTGTTTTTCTTAATAAAAAGATTAATACTGTAGCATTATAGCAGCTCATAAGCCGCCTCTTGTAGCTGGAAATTTCTCTAGACTTATCTAAATCAAACTTTCCATAGGTCTTAATCTAGTAGTAAAATTTTTCTAGCTCAAGGTCAAAATAACTATCCTCTCCTGCTATTTGCCTCTCCATTTCAGGTCCTATCTCACTTGCAAGAATTATATTTGATTTCAAAGCGAGCTCAAACAATCCATTTTCAGTTTTCTTGTATTATACGGCCCTTTCCTTAAGATCTGCATTTGCAGTGTTGAACAGGAAATTGTTCATTCGATAAATCCTTGAATGCAATTCTTGTAGTTTCTCGTTCTTTTCCTCTATATCAGATTTGATCATATCTAGATAACTCATTTGAGATTGATATTAAGAAGCTTTTTCCTTGCTTTCTTGCTCAATGCGCTCAAGCTCCTTCTTTTTTAGATCAATTTTTTAATTAACGCAGCCAATTGTTTTTCTGAACAGATCGAGTTCTTCTTGGGTAGAGCTTCGAGAATCATGATCAGTACATAGCTTCCACACTAAAGAGACATCTTAAATCGTCGGGCTCCAAGATAATGTTTCCTTGACTTAAGCAGAACAACTCTTAAGATTTTTGTTAACCCGGCTTGGCCTGATTTTATAGTCAATCTGTTGGGAAACATGAAAACAGTGATCATTTTCATTTTCATCAAAACCAAGCCTCAGGCTGGCGGTATCCGTCATACAAGGCTTAACTGAGGGTTATATCATTTCATTTCGATAATCCTGAAACTCTAGTAACAGGAAAATTAATTTATTCTAACTTATCGTATAGATTTTCTTTTGTGTGTGGAGATTCTGATTCTTGATAAAAGTCATGATTTAAATCTCTGAAAGTTCGTGGTTCCCAGGACTATGCACTGACCTTTTACAGATATTTGTGCTTGACTTATCTTATTTTTTCATTTTCAATTCCTTCTTTTTTTCGTGCTAAGATCCCTCCTTAAACTTACTCAAAGATCTTGCAAATTTAACAGACTTTAAGCCCTTATTGGTCAGATGTTCAATATTTGCAGCTCTATTGAGCCGTGAGATATTAACTGGGTGCCTGAGTGCCGTTTAGTCACTATTATTTTTTGCCAGACTTGGGCTATCAACTGGAGATTGATTAAGGCTGGGAAACCTCATTCTGTGTTCTTAGCGGTTGAGTACGAGCTTTTTCTTACCAAATTCTGATTTCTTCATTTAATGTTTATATAACAGAAAACATAATAGCTGAGTTAATAATAATTCAGATGTAATTTCCTAATTTTTTAATTAATGACTTCATAAATGATTTATTCATTAATAGAAATGCAGAATCATAAATGGACGTATTTTTGATGCTTGGAATTATATATATAACTTTTGGAAGATGTTATTTAATTGATTGATGGTTCTTACTCAAATACATATAACTGATAGAATTTATTTTTGTAAGATAAATTGATCAAAGTCATTTTGTTCCTTTTGGACTGTAAACGTTGGATTTTCTAAAGTAGGAAAAATACTACAGAAGGGAATTCCAGATGACAAAATAATCATATGAAGGCCACTATTTCATGGAGGATAAGGCGATACCTTCCCTTACTTCTGACTGAGTCGCCAAAGCAACCTCCATTTTAGCATATTTGTTGACAAAATCGTTAGGTATCATACTTTACATTTTGTGCATTTTGTCAAAAAGCTTGCAATTCTCGTCAAATAACTAAATGCACTTTTCGATTTTTTACTAAAATATGCCATAAGTATATCCTTACCGATTCTTCCATTTTTTCGAATCTGCAATTTCTTCTACGAGTGCAAGGCATTACGAAAAAAGAATCAGCATGTCTCGACTATTGCTCACGAACACTTTCTCAAAAATTTAGAATTCCATAACTTCAACAATTATTATTATCAAAACCCTTTAATCATGCCTTATTCTTTTTCTACTACTAACATATTCTATTATAACTAAAGTTCTATGGAAAAAAGTAATTCTTAAGAAGAAGGGAAACTGACGTTCGAGACTGCTACCAAATATATTGAGTAAAATGTAGGTCATGTAGTTCAGGCAAAGCCGTGCTTAATCATTACCAATCAAAGAAGGTATGGCCGGGACAAGAAAAACATATCCACAAAATCAATGGTTGGCTCGAGTAGGATAACGAAAAAGCACTTGTTTTCCGCACTGAGCCAGGCTGCGGCATGAAGACTATCCTTTCGCAATGGTAAAAAGGAGTCAGACTTGCCAACACATCCCGTAAATAAAAGATCTTAACAATCATGCATTTTGCTAGTGGAGGCAGCAATGACTCAAACTACTTCTATTCGCTCTACCAAATCATTATCAAGTTAAAAGAAGCACTTAAATTGAAACAATCAGTCGATCTGCTCGAATAGAACATCAGAAAGTTTTTTGCATACTGGCTTGACATCGTCAGCGCTGAGGTTGAGAAACAACAGATCATATACTGCTCACAAGAGATCTACCAGAAAGTTGTGATTGTCATTTAAGCAGTTGACAGATTCACAGACCAGTAAACAGGAAAAGAAGCTAATATTGCTTTCTGGCTACCTGAAAGATTTCCCAAAAATGTCAAAGTCATCGTATCAGCTCGGAGGCATTCAGAAAGTATTCAACACTTGGAGAGAATCGGTTGTTAACTAATCGATATCAAAACCGATATGGGTATTGCTGATGCTATGCACAACGATATCAAAGAAAGAGTGACCTGCCTCACTGAATAAATGGCAAATAGGTATCAACTTGCTCTTGATGAGATTATGGTGAGAGTCGCCAAGACTAATAATATTTATTCCTTCCTTGAGTTCTATTCTGGAGTTTTCTTACCGAAAGATGCATCTGTTGAATGGACAGAGAGTCTTGAAAAAAGAATAGATGTTTCAAGCGTGTAATCAGTAGGAAATATAAATGAACTCTTTAACTTTGTCATTGAACACAGTACAGAAAATTTAGCTCTTCAGGGAAAATTTGAATCCGCTTTGGTGTTCCTTGCACTTGCTCAGAAAGGATTGACAGCCAAGGAGATGCAAATACTAAATAAATTCAACAATGAAGAATGGCTTCAATTCTTGGGAATTTTTGGCAGTGTTATTGTCAAGTATGAAGGAGTGTTTTTGATCAACTCCAGATGGCTGGTAGAAAGCGTCCTGGAAAGAGAAAGAAACAAAAAAGGTGAAGGATTCAACGAAGTCATCATGGGATGGCATGAAAGAATCGCTAGGGCTCTCGAAAGCACTTAAAACTCTATTCGCAAACTCGAAGAACAGGCTTATCATCTTTTCTGCTCCAAGAGCTACTTTAGACTCAAAGAGATGGTCTCCAACATTGAAAATTTTCTTCTCCTGTTCAACCCTCACAACAAGTATGAACTAAGCAGATACTGGCAAAAATTAGAAGAAAAAGGTTTCGATCCTGTCATAGAATACAACAAAGCTGTTGAAGGATTCAGCATGCATTATCACCCTTCAGATGAAAATATCTTCAGGATCATTGTTCAGATTTCACGATTTTTGAAAGAGTTTTGCGATTTTGAGACTTACGATACCCCCGCCTTCCGACACCCTTTCATTGAAGGAAACATGCTTGAGCTTAACAAAATTGGTCTTTTGTCTGAACTTTCAAGTCTTTAAATATATGTGGACAATTCTTTTAATCCCCCGAGTCACTTCGAGTCAGAGATAACCCTTGGACAACAAATTCAAGACCTCAAGGAAAAATATTTCTCCAAAGATATTGATAAATGTACCTGGATTGAAAAGAAAGTAGATAAAGTTGAGGTTGAGGATGCTGCCAATACCAAACACAAAAGAAAGAACGAGTTTCCAAAAATATTGAGTGAAATATAGCAGCTCAATGTTGACGTTCCCATGAACAGAAACAAGTTCAGACAAAATTACTTAAAAAACATCAAATAGTTCATGAAAAAGGAAGAAGATATGGTGTGGTCTAATAAAAATGAAGGAGGCTATTTGGACGTTGACGAACCTTCAGGATTGACTCCTTTTATGCCTCACCCCTTGACTTCATTTAGCTTCCAAAAAATAAAATAAAACTATAGACTCAGATAAATAAAGCCTTCCCTGTACTACTACAAAAGATGGATCTGGATCCAATTCCCTTGGATATGTATATCCCTCAACAACAATTACTCAACCACCCCATAACTCAAGAAAAATATCTAAGGTGACGACAATGATATTGTTGATGATGAGTACAAGTACACTAAACAATCTTTGATGGTGGCTATTGAAGCCAGATAAAAGAAGAGACAAATGTTTTCGAAAAAGGAAACGATGGAAAATACTAAGAGTAATTTCAGAAAGACTAACATGTTCCACATATCTAAATATCCTATGAGAAACGGTCATTCGACATTAAAAAATAGAAGTACGGCACAATTTGATTTTTCTCTGCAAGCATTGACCAAATAACTGGAAATCCGTCAGCCTCAAAAGACTCCCAGTGCAAAAAATGATAAAAGTTTCCTCACAGAACTCAAGTAAAATTACAGTCAATAAATGAAGTTCATCAATCTGAGACGGGAGTTTGAGTGCCCTCAAACTATAGGAGCCGAGGTTAATGAGATGCTTCCGAAAATGAAATGGGCTATCAAAGAACACACAAATTATGAACTTGAGTACATCAAGAGCAACATCGAAGAAAAGAAAAAAAAGCTAAATAAGCTCATATATGAAAATAAAAGATTGGGAGAAGTTTATCAGGAGTTGAGAATCAAATAATCTCTCACCAAAAAGAATATTCATGAACAAGAAGAAGAAAAAAGTGGGAAAAAGAGCAAGGCACTTGATGACCTTCTAAAGAAGAAAGATGAAGTCATCAATGAGTTCTGCAAAAGTATGCTCCAAAAAGAGCGATTGAAGATCGTTCTTAAGCTATGTTCATAGAACAAAACTCGAAATGAGGAATACTTGGCCTCATTGAACTACTTCCTTCAAAATTTGAAGAAAATGATCAACTACGAAAAAGATAACATGAAGTTGATCAGTGAAGATCTTGAAAATAAGAAGGCTTATCTTGAGAAGCAAAATAGCTTGGAGATATAGAATAATAAAAATCGGAGAGTTGTTGAAGAGGAAGCAAAAAGATACTTGGAAGAAAAGATCAATCTCGAAGAGCAAATTTAAAATATTCAAGAGACTATTTGGGAAGATATATAGGACCAGAAGGGTAAAATTTAAGATTCATTAAGTGGGCACATCAAATACCGATAATAAAAGAATCAAATCAAAGAACAAGAAAAAACAATCAGACATCTTGAGTAAAAACTGGAGAAAGTCAACAAATAATACAAGATGCTTCAGAATCTTTTCGACCTTGAATAGGGAGCAACGACTCCATCGACAAAAATGTCGCAGCTTCTTAAGGACAATGAGAGAAATAAACAGCTAAAGATCATATATTTCGAGAAAAAGAACAGACTCGAGGAACTACAAAGAGAGCTAATGAAAGTCAAAGAAGATAACGAGAGAGAAATCCAAAAGGAACTAAAGAAGATGAGTGCTAACAAGGTTGAAAAAAAATCTCATGAAATTAAGGAAACTTTCCAAGACCGGAAACTTGAGATTCTTCTTGACAACCTCTGCATTAAACTTGGAGTTTCAGACAGAAAGGACATCGTTGGAGTTCTTCAGAAAAAGCTTAATGAGAGAGTGGCAGCATGATACTTCTTGATTATTCATATTCATCATTTACCCAATCCCATATATTCAAACTATTTATGAATTATATTTTATAAAAATCACAAGTAAGCATTGACATCTCGGTAGAAAGACATCAACTTATGTAACATATATTAGAGCTCCTTGTAATATTTTACAATTGGCAAGTTCTGATTCAAAATCGGAACAACATTTGGTAGTTCATGTTCAATATTGGACATAAGCTAATTGAGTTAACTGACCACTTTATGCATATCTTAGTTTAGGTATTGCAAATAAAGCTTTTTGGAAGGTATGCTGTCGATAATTTTTTTCAGCAGATTGAAGTAATTGTTGATTTCATTATTTTTACGAGTAATAACCTCGCAAAGTTTAATGTTCTATATAAAAAATTATTTACCATTGATTAACAGGTATTTGAAAGATTTCTTTTGCGTTAGTATAGATCCATCCAATTGATATTCTATAAGCTCATCGACTTGATCGATTAAAACAGTTTTTCAATCTCTTCTCTAATTTTTTTGCTTTCCTCACCTGCAATTTTCTTTCCTTCTTGAGTATTTTTGATGGTTGAACTTTGAAGAGAATGTGCCATCATAATCATTTATTACTCCGTTCTCTTGTATCGATCAGCACCTCTTCTCAATAATTAACTCTCTGTTTCTGGTGCTAACTTCTTTCTCTCTTTGAATTTCTTATAGTACTGTTCCTATTATTACTTGAGGGTCTCTAAGTGTTTTTAAAGCTCTTTCAATTGGATATTTTTTTACAAACAAATCCGATTTTTTTCGAGGCTTTCTTTTTCGATTTGATCAAGTGCTTATTGTTTTTATTTAATCGTCGCTTCAATAGCATTTATTTTTCTTCCAAAACAGGCTAGCTCTTCTTGAGTATAGTGTTTCTCATGATGAAGGCACATCTGCCACTATAGACTAGTTTCTTCGATCTTCGGTTTCCACTTCAATTGCTGATGCACTATTTTAGAAGATATCGATAGATGTTAGTATTTATCTTTCGGTAAAATATTAACATTTATGCACTTTTCCATTTTCATTGGAATTATGATTTTTTGTGACTTGTGTTGATAAACAGTAAATTAAAGAGTATTTTCTATGGAAAATGACCCTCTGCATGTTGTTCTTTTCTTGCTGAACCATTTTTGGAAGGCCTCTAAAATAACAACTATTGTGTTATGGTTTAGACTAAGTTTCTTCTATAAGGTTTCCTTAGAATCGAAGCTCTTGATTTTCGCAAAATATTATTGTAAAAAAAGCTAGATGTGACTGTTTGAGCATAGATCTCTCGATTATGTGTGTTCCTGTACTCCTCTGCCGTTTTCATAATTCATCTTATGAACTTTATTCTTGGAGATGGCTTCTTTCGGGGCGCTCACTGATCGTCTGTTTATTAGGATTCGAACTCTTTTGTTACTTTAGTTTCTTATCTTTGGGGCCTTCATATTATTCTATTTTTCTTCCATTTAGGTAAGCCTAGCCCTTCCCACTATTTCTCCAAGTGTATCAAAAAATTCTTCATTTTTTTGATTAATAGATTGAGATACGCTTGGAAACTTTGTTCTAGGTTCATCTCTATTCAGAATCAATTTCTTTTTGTTTGTTTGATAATTCTTCTCCATATATATTCTGATCAATTATAATTTCAAAATCTAAAAAATGTAATTTATCCTGAGTTTGAATAACGCCTACGTTATGCAATGAATTTACTATTATCTAAGCATATTATTTGTATCCTTGTATATGCATCTCCGTTGTTTAAGCTTCATCTATATTTGAACATCATCTTCAAGAGTCAAAGGATTCTAATAGAGACCTTGATTATATAAACGATCAAGAACATCTTTGAGAAGACATTGTATCTGTCAGACTCAAGATAAAATATTTTATACTGTAATTTTATCGAAAAAAATAGAGAGAAATTATAATCTATTGGAAAGAGATAGCTTATCAGTAATCAAAAATGATTATCTTGTCGATGATTGGTTTAATTGTATTAATCACTATCTCATTCATCTATTTTGCTTACTAATCAACCTTCTCATCCCTGACAGGCATTCCTAAATATGTTTGACAAAAGACGATGAAACAAAAAAAACTACCTGAAAACATACAAAGATAGTCGTTATAATATTTCCCAACTCTAGCCTTGTAGTTTGCTATAAAAAAGTATTTGGAATATAGGAAAACCTTGAAATCTGATCTTTTTCTAAGAAAATTGAATGAGTTGCACATAAGTATAAATATCACCATTCTAGGTCTTTATTCATCGATTCACCTGCTACTTCCTGCCAGAGATTCAAGAGCTGACCATTCACTTCGTTTCTTCTCAATGCTAAGGTTAATTTTTCTTCAAAATTTTGGAACTTAAACTCATAAAAAGTATCAAGTCCCAGCATGATAGCCACTCTTTTCATACATATAAGTATCTTCAAAGCTTTATCTGCTTATCCAATCATTTCCAGACGGTGTTGAATTGTTGAAGGTAGAGACCCTGACAAAATTTCAAAGAAGAACCCTGCTTTGACCTGCTAATGATGCTGAATGAAGAATCTTCTAGCCAAGGAATTACCAAATACATGATCTATTGACTCTTTAAGATATAATTCTTGATTATTATCTCTATTGATAGCCAAGCTGATGGCTTAGTAGGCCTTATTCATCTTATCTTCAGAAATTTACAGCTTGGGTTATCTGATTAAAATCCTCATAAACTTGCTTAAATTCAATTCTTAAGCTATCTATTGGTTTGCCAGAACCACAGTCACGACAAATTCCCAATATTGGACATATTGAGTTGACTCAATTTAATTATAATTAAAGTACCTCACCAGAAATTTGCCCAGATAAGTCAGCATTTCTTTGTCGTTCTTTACTATCTCCAAGGATATTTTTCTTAGAAGCTCCAAGACCTATCTCATGGTGTCTCTGGAGTTGAATTTATGGAGATTCGGGATCAGTTTTAAAATAATTTTTCCATCTATCTCACCACATTTCCACATATAACTCAGAAGTAAGATGATGCCCTTCTCACTGCTACACAAGAGGGAGGGACAGCTAAGGCAGATCTAGATGAGCTTGCTTTGAGCCAGGGCAGTCATTAACAGGGATCTATCCTTTGCTAGTTGCATGCACCTGCCAACCAACCATATGACATGATCGACGACTCTTGGAGAACTTCTTAGATTATTGTCTTTCAGCAAGTGCCAGCTGAGGCTTGTCATTAGGGAGTTCTTCGATGGCGTTTTAATTTTTTTGGCAAATCGAAAGATAACATTAAGTATCTGGATGAGTAATGTAAAAGGTATTCCTTGAGACTATGTTTGTTCTGTCATACAGCACAGCAAAAAATCAGCATGTTATTGATAGAATTTGATTCTTAAAGGAGTACCGTCATTTTCGCTGAGATTGTCGATAAAGTTTTAAAATTAACTGCAAACAGCAGCTTCTTTTGCCTCTCCCTTCATTTTACAGTAGGCATGGTATTTCTTGATCAGAAGATTTATATTTTCCATTGCGTTGAATATTATTATATCTCGATTTGTCAGACTCTTGTAAATACCGCAAATCTTTTTAATGCTTGACCTTAAAACTATCTTTTCGCCTTTCTGGGAGAAGAAATAGTCTAGCCAGTTAAGCTTTAGCACTCTCCAGTAGCCTACAACCCTTTTTATACCCAATCTAAGGCCAAGCCATAGCCTTCTTTTATTTTTAAAATGAGAGTACAAGTCGCATTTTTACTCTAAAAGTTTAATTATGTATTCCTATTCCTTTTTTTGTGTTAGTTACACTCATCAAATACTGAAAATGACCCTCTTTGACCGAAAACAAACTACTTCAGATGTGTTTTAAAACTCTTTTTTTGAGAGAACTTAATAACATTACTGGTGTAAGCTCAATACTTGATAAGGCCTCACAAGACCTCTTTATTCTTTCTAACTAGTCAACTTTCTATAGTTTGATGCCTTGCTGTTGATTTCTATAATGATTTTTAAAAAATTCAAAAGTAAGCCACATCGATGAAAAAACATCCGAAAAGGAGCTCAGACTTCTGTTTTATTTCTCACAAGCTAACCCTCCCTTAGTTTTAATACACATTTATCAACTTTTGACATTGAAAGCTGGGGAATAACATCAAGGATTTCAAATAAAAAGATTAAGATATTGAAAAAGTCCTCAAAAAGAGAGTATTGGACCTTCGCAAGGGTAAATATAGTGTTGTGATTGCTGGCGAGTTTTATTATCGTTATCTTATCATCGGGAAATGCCTTCTTTTTAAAACATAAATGTTTTTTGGTCGCCTTTTCAACAATCAAACATGTTTTCTACATTTGGATGTCATTTATGAACTCTGGGGACATTTTGCGAAGCCCTAGACATAAACTCTTAGTCTTCTTTTGAATATTACTAAGCTATCGATTTTACATACACAAGCATACACAACGGTTTCCATAAAAATCATTGAATATATACATGCAGTAAAGCAAAAGTTAGAGAATCAAAAAGTTAAGATAAATGTAGTGCTACTTTTTGATTTAATTGTTTTAATATGGAGAAGTCATAAGAAGGTGCTCAAGTCCATCCACTTTAATCAATCATCGGAAATCGAGCAAAGTTCATCACAAACGATGGTAGAGTTTTTGTTGGAGTACTAAAAGGTCTCGACCAAGCCTTGAATTGTATCATAAGTGAGGCAGAAGAAAGAGTCTACTCCGAAAATGATGGAGTTCAGATCCACGCCCTTGGAACATACTTTATCAGAGGAGATTCCATAGTCGCTTTAGGTTAATTTGACGAGACTGAATAATAATTATAAGAGTTAAGCGAAGTCAGAGCTAAGCCTTTAGCTTTTTAGTTATGATACTAATCCCAGTTAGATATTGGATTCACTTATAAAAGTTTAATGTTGAAAGCCTGCCAGTGTTCCTCCGTCTGCTCAATCATCCGGGGTGTCAAATGCAGGCGATAAACAAGTGAGAACCTATCAATCCTTCATGCCCTTCATGACATGCAGGAAGACAAACCTCCAATATTCAATCATCTGCATCATCAGAATAAAAACATCATAAGCCAGAGGTCACTTTATACATTAGAGGCAGTGTGCATAGTTAGGACGCCTGAATTGAACATCTCTTCTCGGCATCCGAAGTTCTTCCCAAGTGATGTGTCTAATTTGTTCTATCTATTTGGCACATTTTTGAAAACGTCTCTCCATCCTGTTCAACAGATATTTTTCCTAAAGCTACATATTCTATAGTTTAATCAAATTTTTCATATTTTCATCGTCAAGATAAGAATCTGATAATTCTTTCAATATATGTAGTTCAGTCTTATCGAGTTTTGAATGAGTTATGTATGAATCTCTATCTTTTGATGATTTGATTTGAGAGATTGACTTATCTAAGAAATTCTTGCTTTATTACTTTAGTTCAGGTTAGCGGAATGAACTCTGTTTCGAAGAAAGTTTCTAATGGCGTGAAGGAAATTGACAAGAAAATGAGTTCTGAGGGTTTACTTGCTTTTTAAAACTTTTAGCTGATACTTGGCTGACAACAGATGTGTTATTTTTAATTGATGTGAAGTCTGAGAGGTCATATCCCTGAGGTTTTGGCTTATTTTTTGAAATTAACTCAGGAGAAACGATACTCGATTCATGAGAATTTTCCTTAATAACAGCCAATGTTTTGGTCTTAGAATGGTTTAAATTGACGTCTTATATATCCTCACTATCTTCTATATTTCTCATTTTGCTGATACTTTCTTCCTAACTTGATACATCTGGCAATGAATCCTCACTCTAATCAATAGAAGGAGATTCTACCTTGACTGCTGATTGTTTAATTTCTTTTTTGTTGCTATCTTTCTTCTATTTGATTTTGCTGCCTACCTTTTCGACTACCTTTTGAGCAATTTTAACTGATTTAGGTTTAGTCATATCAACTAGAGCTTTCACTACTTTCTTGGGAGTCACCTCAGTTTCTGACACTTTCTTCTTGATTGCACTTCCAAACCCTTTGCTATTCGAAACATTCATTTTGCTTGCGCTGGGACTCAGATTGCTCTATTAATCTTCTGATGGTTTTTTCTTATTCATACTTGGAAGGCTGTTCAAAATTGGTTGCCTGTTTCTTCTTTATGCTTATCCATCAGGGTCAGCTAAAAATTAGTTCAATTATGCCATGATT
>Ga0210025_1004105_pt1 | contig 12666 bp, 9 predicted proteins | sample CryGeyme20150102_FD_183989 | JGI IMG/M metagenome (GOLD analysis project Ga0210025, IMG submission 183989) | Groundwater microbial communities from Crystal Geyser aquifers in Utah, USA - Crystal Geyser metaG 2015-0102 (SPAdes) (version 2) | ecosystem: Environmental > Aquatic > Deep subsurface >...
TAAAAAAACACGGTAATTGGCAGCTTCTAAATTTTCAATGGAAATAATTCGAGCTTGATACCCAATCAAACGAAAAGAGATGGCGCTATTTTTAGTAAATCCAGTAAGTTGAACCTTTCCATCAGCATTTGTAGAACCATAAGATGTTTTTTGATGTTGAAAAACACTCACCGATTCCAAGGGTTTTTTGGTTTCAGAGTCTAACACTGTGACAATTTGGGCCGAAATTGATGAGTACTGAGTAAACAGAACAAAGAGTATCAGTAAAAATCTAATCATTAATTAAAAATAAATTGAATTGATAGAAAGTATAGAATTGTAAAATACGGGTTGTAAGAGGTGCAAAATATCGCATTAAAATGCTATTGCTTTCGCTAAATTTGCAAAAAAAGAATTGAGGAATTTTGAATCTCGGATTTCGGATTTCGATTTAAAAATGAAGAAAAATGAAAGTTAGGATTACGAAGATTGAAGCTAAATTTTTGGTAAAATATCAATCCATTCTAAGTTAACATCAAAATTCTGCAATCCCATATAAACCCCTATCAAATTAAGTCTGTTGTCTAAAAATACACAGCTGATTAAGTTTTAACTCTAAATCCACACCCCAAAAAATCTAACTCGTCCGTAGCCAATCAAGAAAAGCTTCTTTACTCGAAGCACTTAAAGGAATTGAATTTTTTCCAAATTGAATCAGATTTCCATCAATGCGTTCAATTGCTTTTCGTTGAATGATATATGATTTATGTACTCGAAAAAACAAGGCTGAAGGCAATTTTTCGTAAAACGATTTCATGGTTTCTTGAATCAAATAATTCTTTTCTGGAGTGAAAATCTTTAAATAATCGCCCATTCCTTCAATATAAATTACACTTTCTAAATCAAGTAAAACCCAAGTTTTGTCAACACGAATAAGTAGAGAGTTATTCTGCGAAACCTCGAGTTTCTTTTGTTTAATACGACTTAAACTTCGAAAAAAACGATCATACGAAATCGGTTTGAGCAGATAATCAGAAACATTCAACTCATAACTTTCACTCACATAAGAAGAATAAGCCGAAGTAATCACGATTGCCGTTTTTTCTTGAATTGTACTGTTTTGCAACCATTGAATTCCGCTCAAAAGAGGCATTTCAATATCAAGAAAAAGAATATCCGCACAATTATGTTGAAACCAAATGGATGCTTTTATTGCTGAGTCGAATTCCGCAACTAACTCAAGCTCAGGCGTTTCTGAGATATAATCACGCAAAATTTCACGAGCTAAAGGCTCATCATCAACAATAACTGCTTTCATCTTTTGGGGATTATTTGTGCGTTCTTGATTTCACAATGAATACTAAACAAATTATCAGTTTCTTGAACAGAAAATGTAAACTGATCTCCGTAATTGTTTTTTAAGCGTTCCTGAACTAAATCAAGTCCTAATCCTTTGCGTTGATTATCATTTCCCATTTTTAAGTATGTATTTGAAGCAGAAAAATGAAGTTCATTGTTTTTTTGCTCAAGTTGGATTGAAATTTTTGCACCTTCAACTTGATGAACAAATTTGAATGCGTTTTCAATTAAAGGTTGAAAAATAAGTGGAGGAATTAGAAAATCTGGGTTTTCTGCATCAAAATTCAATGAAAGTTCAACATAAGAAGCCAAGCGCTTTTTTTGAAATTGACAATAATGCTGCAAGAATTCAAATTCTTTTGAAATCGGAATTAGTTCTAACGATCCTGAATCGATGCTGTATCGTAAGAGTTCAGAAAGTTCCAAGATAGCATTCGGCGCTTCTTCCGACTTTTTACGACTCAATCCATAAATCGTGTTCAAAGCATTAAATAAAAAATGCGGTTGAATCTGTGATCGAAGCATTGATTCTCGATAATGCTGTTCAACTAACTTCAATTCGTTCAAGTCCCGCTCAATAGATAACTTTTGCTTATGTTCTAAAATGCCGAACTGAATAATTCCAAGCATGATAAACGGCAATAGCAATAAAATTTGTCCAAAAAGTGAAAAGGGAGAAACGAAATAGAATCCAATAGTCGAAGTGAAATCAATGAGTTCAACTAAAATATAATTTAGCAAAAAACCAACACCTCCTGCGAGAAACAGGAGGTACTTTCTATTCTGTTTAAATCCGAAAAATGTAATTGAATAGCTTAAAAATAGTCCAGGTAGATGGAATACTGCGATAAGGATATCGATTTCATTCGGAAAAGTTGATCCAGGGTTGACTAAAAAAATCAGCAATAAAAGACTCAGTAAGAAAATCAGAAATAAATAAAAACGATTCATTTCACTGTTTGATTAGAATTTTAGCGGAATCAAAAGCACGAGAATCTTCGCCATATTTCTTTACAAAACTTTGAAGTTCATCCGTTCCGGCTGTGATTAGAATTCCAGCATCAGCTTGTTCGTGTTTTATCCTAACTTGATTATTTTCAATCATATCTCGAATCCATCTCGAATTAAACGGTAAAATTTTTAAAGAATCCGAGTTATACTCAACTTTCCAAATAGTATGAACTGGAAAAAGATGTGATTGAGCAAATGGCAATTTAGTTTTAAAGTCGGGAAGATACATATCTAAGTAAGTTGCGGTTCCAAGCTTGAGGAATCCTCCAGCGTATTCAACGGTATCTGTGTCTTGAATAATCCGCATTAAGTATATGTTTTTAAAATCATCATCTTCTTTTGCTCCAGGGTTGACTTCAAAAGTCCATTCATACGTTTTCCCATTGTCTTTCATAATCCAAGTCGTTTCTAAGCCTGGTAAAATAATGAGATCTTTCCCGTGATAAAGTGGATAAAGTGTTGGTAAACAACCAGATAGGAAAATAAGGGCAAGAGATATTAGAGTAATTTTTTTCATAAAATGTTGATTTAGTTTGAGATTACCCAAAAACTAGAGTTGAAGCAAGGCAGTTCAAATTTTTATCGACATAAGTTGAGTTTTTGCCGACAAGAAAAGAAAAAAAGTCATTTCGACTGGAGATGAGCCGAGAATCAAAATCAAAGGAAATTACTCAAACGAATCGAAATGGAGAAACCTTCGAAATAAAATCAGAATTGCACAAAAAGAAGTGATCTTTACAAATAGCATAAAATGGAAAAAGTGTTATTTCTAAATAGCACTTTTTAAAAAACATTTCACTTCATAGTTCTATGAATCGAGCAAAAAATCAAAACAAAGTGTATTCATTTTAACGCAAATCAAAGTAATGCAATCAAAAGAGAAATACTAAATATCAAATCCAAAAATCAAGCAAGCTCAAATCAAAAAAAAACCCTAAAATTTCTATCCCACGCAAATCGCCAAATTGCCTATTTTTGACTTATAAAACGTCTGTATAAAGAAAGAAGGAACAATGAGCTCAACACCTGATAAGAATTTTACAAAATCCGATTGGGATAAATCAGCAGAAAAAGCACTAAAAGGAAAGGCATCTGAAACACTAAACAGATTGACTCCAGAGGGATTCCCAATTCAAGCTTTATACAGTAGCGAAGATCTTGAAAAAAGAGGATTTAAGGAAAGTTTTCCAGGTTTATTTCCATTTACTCGCGGACCTTATCCGACCATGTTTACTCAGCGTCCGTGGACCATTCGTCAATATGCTGGATTTTCTACAGCGGAAGAATCGAATGCGTTTTATCGTAAAAATTTAGCAGCTGGACAAAAAGGCCTTTCCGTTGCTTTCGATTTAGCAACACATCGCGGTTATGATTCTGATCATCCAAGAGTTGTTGGCGATGTTGGAAAAGCAGGCGTTGCCATTGATTCCATCGAAGACATGAAGATTCTTTTTGATGGAATTCCATTAGATAAAATGTCCGTTTCCATGACCATGAACGGCGCTGTAATTCCAATTCTTGCCGGATATATCGTAGCAGCTGAAGAGCAAGGTGTAAAGCCAGAATTATTATCAGGAACCATTCAAAACGATATTTTGAAAGAATTCATGGTTCGCAATACGTACATTTATCCGCCCAAGCCATCCATGCGTATAGTTGCTGATATTATTGAATATACAAGCAAATTTATGCCGAAATTCAACTCGATTTCGATTTCGGGATATCACATGCAAGAAGCCGGTGCAGATAGCGCTTTGGAATTGGCATTCACCTTGGCCGACGGATTAGAATATGTGAAAACAGCAGTTGAAAAAGGCTTGAATGTTGATGATTTCGCACCGAGACTTTCCTTCTTCTTCGCTATTGGAATGAACTTTTTGATGGAAGTGAGCAAATTACGTGCGGCTCGTTTGCTTTGGGCAGAACTCATGAAAGAACGTTTTTCTCCCAAAAGTGATAAATCGCTGATGCTCAGAACTCATTGTCAGACATCAGGTTGGTCGCTTACGGCGCAAGATCCGATGAACAATGTGATCCGCACAACAATCGAAGCAATGGCTGGTGTTTTAGGTGGAACGCAATCTTTACACACAAATTCTTTTGATGAAGCGATTTCTCTTCCAACAGCAACATCATCACGAATTGCAAGAAATACGCAGATAATTATTGCGGAAGAAACTGATATTACCCACACAATAGATCCATTCGCAGGTTCTTATGCGGTTGAATCAATGACCTTAGATTTAGCAGAAAAAGCGAGAGAAATCATTCAGAAAATGGATGAACTTGGCGGAATGTCGAAAGCCATTGAGTTGGGTTATCCAAAAAGAATGATTGAAGAATCCGCTGCAAAAAAACAGGCTAGAATAGATAAAGGTGATCTAACTATAGTTGGAGTAAATAAATTTCAGTTGAAAAATGAAGATCCAGTTGAAATTTTAGACATAGATAATACAGGAGTTAGAGATTCTCAAATCGCAAGAATCAATAAAATAAAAGCTGAACGGAATTCTGAAAAAGTAGAACAGATTTTAGCAAAAATTACAGAAGCGTGTAAATCTGGTGAAGGAAATTTATTAGATTTAGCGGTTGAAGCAACCCGTTTACGTGCAACCTTAGGAGAAATTTCAATGGCAATGGAAACTGAATACGGAAGACATCGCGCCGATACAAGTTCGATTTCTGGTGTGTACGAAAGTGTCTATCAGGGAAATGCTGAGTATGATGCCGTGAAAGCAGAAATCGATGCATTTGCGAAAGAAGAAGGCAGAAGACCTAGAATTTTGGTCGCAAAAATGGGACAAGATGGCCACGACCGTGGCGCAAAAGTAGTCTCAACCGCCTTCGCCGATATGGGTTTTGATGTTGATATTGGTCCTTTGTTTTCAACTCCAGAAGAAGTCGTAAAAATGGCTATCGAAAATGATGTTCACGTAATCGGTGCATCAAGTTTAGCGGCAGGTCACAAGACACTCGTTCCAAAATTAATAGAATTACTAAAATACGAACAAGCAGATGATATTTTAGTAGTTGCAGGAGGCGTAATTCCAGCTCAAGATTATGAGTTTCTTTACGAAAAAGGAGTTAGCGCTATTTTTGGTCCTGGAACGAATATTCCTCAAGCTGCAAGAGAAGTAATTAAAAAAATTCGCGAACGACGAGTTTAACGTGTTTTCAAATTCGGCGAAAAAATGAACCGAAGCAAATCTCGATAATTTCTCCCTCGTGATGAATGAATTTCAGAGTTCGTGAGATCAATCGGAGGGAGAGTGAAAGGGTGGTAAGTTGTTATTATTAAAATAGTTGCAATTGCCAATTCTCTCGTTATTACTCCAATTTGAGTTCAGTTTTTTTGAATTCAATCATATTGGAGTGAGAAGAAGTTCCGACTTGACCAAAATACTAAAGCCTGAGTGTTTCTCGAATTTTTCCCTTTTGAATGAATTTCTGTGATCGCTAGGTCAATCGGAAGACTGAACTCCGAAAGATATCGGAGTTCGGTACTAATAAAACTTTATTCCAAATTATTAAGAGGGTGATAAATTATTATTTTTATTCAATTTTGTAATGACTACCCACTCGAATAAAATCCAAAGAGCCTTAAACCGTTGTTACGCGAACTTTTTTCGTTTTCAAGCGAGTACTATCCAAAACTTTTATCAACTTATTTATTTCTGATTCAACGACAGCCACGTAAGCGCAATCTTGTTTAATTTCAATTAAACCAAGTAAATCATTATTCAATTTTCCTTGTTTTAGGAAAAATCCTGCAATATCTCCCTTTGAAATTTTATCTTTTCTACCACCAGAAATATGCAAGGTTTTCCATGAAACTCTTGGTTCAGGTTTTCCAGATTTTAACTGAACAACAGGAGCATCTTTAATAAAATCAGGAAGATTCTCTTTTTCAGATTTCAATAAAAAAGCAACGCCATCTTTTTTCATCCGAGCAGTACGGCCATTACGATGCGTAAATTCGTCTTTCTTTTTGGGCAATTCATAATGTATAATAAAACGGATTTCAGGAATATCGATTCCACGTGCCGCTAAATCCGTTGCCAATAAAAACTGAGAAGTTCCATTTCTGAATTTGATTAAGGCTCTTTCACGATCAATCTGCTCTAATCCACCATGAAAAACGCCATATTTCAAACGGTTTTTCAACAAAATATCAATCACTTGTTGAATACTTTCCTTGAAATTGCAAAAAATAATCCCTTGATTATTCCCCTGATGTTTAAGCGTTTCGATCAGAGCATCATCTTTTTTTCCAGCAGTGTATTCAATCGTTTTGAGCTCTAATTGAGATAATTCTTCATGCAAATAATTGATTTCAACAGGATTTCTAAGGCGCACAAACGAAGGAATCGCTAAACCTAAAGTCGCAGAAGTTAAAATGCGTTTTTTCACCTTTGGCAATAATGCAATCAAGGCTTTCATTTCTTCTTCAAACCCGATTTCCAAAGATTTATCAAATTCGTCTAGAATAAGAGTCGTTAGATGTTGCGTTGAAAACTGTTCATTCTTTAAGTGATCTAAAACTCTTCCAGGAGTTCCGATTAAAATAGCAGGAAGATGTTCAATTTCTGTGCGGTCTTTATAACTCGAACGTCCGCCATAAACGGCATTTACTTTATATCCAGAACCCATATTACGAACTACCGTCTCAATTTGAATCGCTAATTCTCGAGATGGAACAATGATAAGTGCTTGAATTTCATCAAGTTCAACATCTAATGTAGAAATGATTGGTAAAAGAAAAGCAAGCGTTTTTCCGGTGCCAGTTGGAGATAATAAAACGACATCACATTGTTCGGAAATAACTTGTAAAGCTTCTTCTTGCATAGGGTTAAGTTTCTTAATACTCAATTTTGCAAGAATTTCAGATTGATTTTTTAAAGTAGAATTCATGGCTAAAGGTACGGTAAAAACAAAGAAAACAGCGAGAAAAGTAATTTATAGGATTCGCAGTCCTGAACCACAAAATAGCGACTGAGTCCTCGCAGGTGCTTAATAAAAAAAGTCAGCGTCCACGCTGACAACAAAAAAAAGCCGTCATCTCGACCAAAGATGAGCCCAAAAATATTCAAAAACAAGAAACGTGAACGAATCGACGTGGAGAGATCTACTGATAAAATTCTGAATTCTCAATTTTTAATTTTGAAGTAACTTTAAAAAAAAACGTCATCTCGACCAAAGATGAGCCCAAAACTCTTTAAAATCAAGAAACGTGAACGAATCGACGTGGAGAGATCTACTGATAAAATCCAAACTAAAAAGAAAATTTCACTAAACTATACTAAAAATCAGTAAAAATTATTTAGTATTTTGAAGTATAAATTTAACTTACAATCTTTCCAAAATCATTATGAAACTCTTTATTCTTTCTCTTTTATTTATTGGGTTTACTCAACTAAGTTTTTCTCAAAACAAACTTCGAATAGTGGGCGAAGCCAAATTCTTACCAGGCGAATTAATAGATCAATCTATTCGTGATATAAATGGTGATATCGCGGCAGGTATTCGAATTAAAACAGATTTAAAAGGTTTAGCTTTTGAAGCAAGAAATGGAGTGGTAAAACTAAATACGAAACCGGGCGAATATTTTCTTTTTGTACAGCCAAGTGAAAGAGTCATTCGAGTAATGGTTAGTGAATATATTCCGTTGGATATTTATTTGAATTCCATTGGCATTCTACTCAAATCTGGGCAAACTTGGGAAATTACAGTTTCTGGTGATAAAGAAATTCCAGAAGATTTATCTGCAATTGTTGCAATTAAAAAGCAACAAGATGCTGATAAATTAAGACGAGAAGATGAAGAACGAAGAATTAGATCATTAGCACTTGAAAAGCAATCAGAAATCCTTGAGGCAGAAAAGCAAAAAATTCGCGAAGAAGATGCATTAAGACAGGAAGAAGAGCAAAAAAAAGCCGATGCACAAGCCCGTTACGATGCTGAGAATTCCAAATCTAAAGCACCAATAACAAATTTAACTTTAAATCAAACACTCGCCAAATGGAGTGAATTAAATTCTAAAGGGAAAAAAAGACAAAATGAATTAGAAGAATTACAAGCAAAAGCAATTAAGTTAGCTGTAAATGAATCTCCGAAAGATGAATTTGAATCTCAATCTGAATATGAAAACAGATTAAAAAGTAATGCAAGTAAGCGCAGCGTAATCGAAAGTGAATACGAAGAATTGATTTCTAATGCATGGGCGCCAATAAAAGAAGAAATGACCGAGTTAAGTAAACTACAATTTGCGCCAAGTACGCTTGAAATAAATTTAGGTTCGTATGATGCAGAACAAAAAAGTTTTCCAACTATTGCCATTAAAGCAACGATTGAAAAAGATATTGTTGTTAATAACAAAACAACAAAAAAAGCAGAAGTACTCAATTATTTAAGTTCTGCTAAAATGGAACCTTCCGTTGCTCGTTTATTTCGACAATCTGAAAAAATATTAATTCATAACATTTATTTATATGTAGATCTTGATGGAAAACAAAAGCTTAACCAGAATGTGGAAGTAAAAGAACCACTAGAGAATATTAAAGTGAATTTGAAATTACGAGAGGGAATTATAAACTCAATAAGTATGATATTTGAGTTAATTCCCGAACAGTCATTTTATATGGGCAAATATGAAGTAACTCAGAAAGAGTGGAAGGCAATAATGGGAAATAATCCGAGTAGCTTCAAAGGCGATAATTTACCTGTAGAAAATGTAAGTTGGAAGGATGTTCAAGAGTTTATTAAAAAACTTAACCAAAAAGAGGATGGAAATAAGTATCGTCTCCCAACAGAAGTGGAGTGGGAATATGCAGCACGTGCCGGAACCAGCACCAATTGGAGTTTTGGAGATGATGAAAATAAATTAAAAGAGTATGCTTGGTATGATCAAAACTCCAATTCACAAACACATCCTGTAGGACAAAAGAAGCCTAATGGATTTGGTTTATATGATGTACACGGAAATGTATGGGAGTGGGTTCAGGATTCAGATGGCTCGCGCCGCGTGGGCCGCGGTGGCAGTTGGTTCGATGGCGCTGGGAGCGCGCGCTCTGCGTTTCGGATGAGCAACGGTCCCGACGGCAGGCTCAGCGACATAGGCTTCCGCCTCGTGCGCCTCCAGTAAACAGTGGATATTCATCCATTCTTTAAGCAAAAAAAAGAGTATCCTGTTTGTTAGCCGGTATGCCCAAAGCGGAGCGGGCATACCTGCTAATAAACAGATAAGCGACGAACCTTGTCGAACGAATGAATTAGAAAACCCGCTTTGCGGGTCGAATTTTAATTACGAAAAACGAATGGTAATTGGAATTTAATAGTGAATTATTATCCATTAAATAAAATTGATTACGGTGTTTGTTGCGTAACGTAGAGATGCGATGCATCGTGTCTCTACATAACGCGGTCAAACCCGAAAAAGGCAATTTTGAATGATCAATCTATTTTTTAAAATCATTTTTTAAACCCATGCAAATTAAATTATTTACCATTCCACCATTCCGGTGCGAGTATCCACTCGTACCATTTTCACAAACTTTAGTCAAAGCCACCCAACCCAAAGGAGCATACGCTCCAAGATGGACTAAAACATGGCATAAACAAAATATTTAGTTAATTTAATTCAACAGAGCATAATCAAGCCATTAAAATAAAGTTAAAAATTATGAGCAGGAAATATAAATTTCATGATCAAACCAAACCCTACTTTGTTAGCTTTGCAGTAGTTGAATTGGATTGATGTTTTTGTACGATTTGAATACTCAAAAATTATTTTAGAAAGCTTAGCCTATTGCATGAAGCATAAGGGAATGCTTGTTTATTCTTGGTGCATCATGCCATCGCATATACATTTGATTTTTGGAACCAATGATTTACCAATGCAAGATGTATTGCGTGATTTAAAACGACATACTTCGAAAGCACTAAAAGAAAAAATAAGTTGTAATTCTCAAGAAAGTAGAAGGGAATGGATGCTTCATTTTTTCAAAAAAGCAGGTAGTGATCGTTCGAATAATTCGGATTGGCAGTTTTGGCAACAGAATAATCACCCTATTGAATTAGATAGTCATGAAATAATAGAACAAAAACTCAATTACATTCATGAAAATCCGGTGAAAGCAGGTTTTGTTGAAAATCCAGAAGACTGGCTATTGAGTAGCGCAAAAGATTATGCCGGAAAGAAAGGCTTACTTGATGGGCTTATTGTTGATTAATCAAATTGCGCGAGTAAATACTCGCTCTTGTTTTTTGGCACGAGTGAATACTCGCGCCATATTTGGATGTGTTTTAAATTCTATTAACTTTAATCAGAAATAGACAAAAAATAGGGACTCAAAAATTCATTTCCGTTTGGTTTCAATTGCAATCAAAAAACAAATCGAATATATTTCACTGTTTTTATTAATCTTAATATAATGTATAGCTACATGGCTAAGATCTTATTTATTATAACATTTTTGGGAATGGGTATCGTTTCTACTCTTCATGCTCAGATCGAGATTTCAGAAATACCAAACATAAAACGAAGCCCAGAATACTATTGGGGAGAATACACAGCGCCATCGCGCCGAGAAGCCGAAGAAAAAGCCTTAGCCGATCTTACGAAAATGATTTCAGTTCGCATTCAATCCACGGTAGATATGGCAACAACAGAAAATGCTGAAAGGTTGAACAAAGATTTTTCTAATATTGTAAAATCGTATTCTTCTGCAACCTTACGAAACGTAAAAACCTTCGGTTTGCCTCCCGATAAAGGGCAATTTTATGTATTTCGCTATATAGAAAAAACAGAAGTAGAAGCCGTGTTTAACGAGCGTAAAACATTGGTAGGCAATATGTACGAGAAAGGTTTGGAGTCAATCGAATCAGGTAATCTTAATCAGGGATTAAAACTATTTTATCATGCAATAATTTTATTACAATCTATTCCAGATAGCCGTTATGAAGTTCATGGAAAAGAGCTTTCTGTAGAATTACCCTCACTAATCAATGAAGTTATCAATCAAATACAGTTTGTTGTGCTTGGTGATCAAAATGTTGCAGAAAAGGAACGTGAAATTGAGATTCAAGCCAAAGGGAAAAAATATCCAATCACATCACTCTCCGTGAGTTATTGGGATGGGCAAGATCAAAATACTATTCTATTTGTTGAGGGTAAAACTAGCTTAAAACTATATGGTTCAGCCACTCAATTAAAATCGATTTCTTTTACCATCAATACACAATATTACGAAAGTCGTAAAGAAATTAAAGAAGTAGCAGAATTGTGGGATTTCGTACAGAAGCCCTTTATCCTATCAGAGAAAAAGATTGATTTCAAAAAAGATTTGGTAAGTAAAAAACAGAAAACAAGTTCTACATCTCCGTTACAAACATGGGTAATTCCTGCCATCAAGACAGAATCCTTAAACATGAGCACAGAACTACTAAGTGATTATGCAAATCAGATAAAAACGATCTCAATTGGTTTAGAAAAAAAAGAAAAAGTGGAATTAAAAGATTCTTTTTTAGCTGAAAAAGTTCAACAAATAACCAAGTACAATCAAATTCGTTTTACCACATCTCAAGGCGAAGTCTTCGCCAATAAAACATGGGAAGGGACAGAAGTTCGCCCCTTAAAAGCGCTAAACCGATTTAATCGAATTAAATTAGAATCACCAGAAGTTCTTGTGTACGACTTTGGGACGAACAATGAATTAAATGATGTCAATTTTGGTGTTTTTCCCAATTTGTATGCAGGATTTCAAGATCAATCGCGAGGAAATGCCGAAGATTGGGAACAGAGACAAGTAATTATTAAGTTTATGGAACGATATCGTACCGGATTTTTAACAAGAGATGCGGTCTTTATAAGCAAAATGTTTTCTGATGATGCCGTTGTGATTGTTGGACGTGTTTTAAAACCAGGAGAGAAAGCAAATCCCTATCAATACGTTCCTGAAGGCAAACTGCAACCAAATGTAGAATATGTGAAATTAACCAAGCAAGAATATGTAGATCGTCAAAAAAAGTTATTTACCCTAAATCAGGATATGTTTTTAGGATTTTCGAGTTTCACCATCAATCGGACAAATAATCAGCCAGGAGTGTTTGGCGTAAGTTTAAGACAACATTATCAAGCAGATACTTATGCTGATGAAGGTAATTTATTTCTTTTGGTGGATTTTAATGGGGAAGAACCACAGATTTATGTAAGAGCATGGCAACCCAATGAATGGAATCCAGATGCCTTAATTAATTTGTCGAATTTTAAGGTATTGAAATAGGGTTTAGTTTTACCAAAATGTATTGAACGGGAAATAA
>Ga0210025_1004114_pt1 | contig 12648 bp, 9 predicted proteins | sample CryGeyme20150102_FD_183989 | JGI IMG/M metagenome (GOLD analysis project Ga0210025, IMG submission 183989) | Groundwater microbial communities from Crystal Geyser aquifers in Utah, USA - Crystal Geyser metaG 2015-0102 (SPAdes) (version 2) | ecosystem: Environmental > Aquatic > Deep subsurface >...
ACTGTTCATAATACATAAGCCCCAAAAAGTTATTTTGGCCAAAACTACCCCGGGATATTTTTTTTCCATATCCCGGGATGGTTTTCCAAATCCCGGGGTCGCCATATCCCTCGTTTGGTGATAACACATGTTTGTTTCGTTTTTCCACACTATCTATTCCTTATTGTTTTCACCTTAGTAACTGGTAGACTAGCAACTACCAACAGCAAACTTTGTTGTGCGTGTATTAATAAAAATCGCACTTCCTTTATTCTGTTCATAGTTCTATTCTCTAAAAATGAAGCTAACTCCACGCGCACAAATCCTGGTCTTCACTGGCCTCGCATTAGTACGGCAATGTTCTGCATTTCTTTCTCGCTCCTCTTCTGGCCGACGGCATGGGCTTTTCAGCATCAGTGAATGGCGTGACCTGATATTCGACTTTCCAGGTACTGGCGATGACCGAAGGATAGGGACGGAGTCTGGTGCGCCTCCGAGAGAAATCAATATCTTGCCTTTTCCTTACGACCAAGTATTATTGCAAGGTGAAACTAAACAGCTCCGGTTATACGAAGACAGATTCACCAAACTCTTTGAGAATACAATGGAAAAACACTGTGGAATTGTGGCTATGGGCTTACTGGCAAATACAGGCATTGTCTCCAAGACGCTTCTGTGCGAGATTGAAGCATACAACAGAATGGAGGGGTTTGGTATCTTTGTTACGATTAGAGTCGTAGGAAGGGCAGAGCTGATTGAAGTGACGCAGCAAGAGCCGTTCATCAAAGCAGTGTGCTTAGAGATGAGCGATAAAATACCACCGAATTTGGAACTTCCGAATCTGCTAGCTCAAGGTATTGAGGAGTCCATGAAAAATCTTTCTAAAATGGAAGCGTTGCTTTTTAAAAAAGCTGAAGAGACCGAGGAAGGCGCAGGAGGAGGAGAGATGCAGCGTCGCATCAATATTGCCAAATTGGTATGTCATATTTTTTCGATTCCACTATTCCACTTGGCATGTTGTTGTATATTTTCACAATCTAGGCGTTCACATCGCGTCTATTGCTTTCCCCGATACTTCTGTAATGTAGGATGATCGCTTTTATGAAGAATTGGATGGTGACGATGACGATGATCAAGAGACGGATCGGCTCAGCCGATTCCATACAGCGTATCGAACGGCGCTTGCTACAGATACACAGGGTTACAGTATTACTGCTACAGATGAAAATTCTACGGGAAAAACTCCACAAGAGCTGACGGCTATCAGCTGGGCAGCCTTTCAAGCAGACCTGGTACCGGAAATGAATCCAACCCACCGTATCCAAGCCTTGGATACTGACGATTTATTTGATCGCTTGAAGCTAGCTTCGCATATGATGAAGCAAAAAGAGGCAGAGCTTAGGCAGGAACTTGTTAAAGCAGGCATTGAAATGGACGGAGAAGAGGGCTAAAAGAAATTGAAAAGATTTTGAATGTTTGAAGTAACTTCCTTTTGAAATTAGATAGTTGCAAATTTCATCATTCCTTAATCCTCCTTGCTTCGCAGCAATGCCCGCATGGAGCTTCGGAATTCTGTTTCTGTTCTATAAGCAATCGCGAGCGTGCCAGCATAGCAGACAACTCCTATTCCGATGTGCCTCATTGCAAGAAAGTACCATGTAATGGTACCCTTGACATTGTCTCTTGTGTCGAGCAATGCCAGCGAGGCATTCGTAGCAGCCGCAGATGTCCCAAAAGAGAGCATGACCATCCAATGGGGGCACATCTTTTTCATCAAGCCGCTCATTTTGGACACTACTGAAAGGGCCTTGCCTTTTTCCGTTCTTTCTTTATCAAAATAAGCTGCAGCAAAGTGCACTGAATACAGCGATCTCATCACCATGGCTACACAATTGGCTGCAACAAGTCCAATAGTCCCAAATTTGTCAACACATACAGGAGCAAAGACAGCAAATGTGAGACCAACTACTGTATGCATCAACCCCATTCGACCAATTTCTCCGCCGCTAGTGGCCACTCCAAAAATGAATGCTTCAGTCATGCCATTCCATGCTAGGAAGGCTGTATATATACAAAAGGCACTCAAGACAGCAACTGCTTCTTTATTTGATCCCCACTTGCTTCCCGCCATGATATTTAAGAGTATAGATGTGTAATTGGTAGCCAGGCAGCTAAAGGTAAATCCTATGTAAAGAACCAGTTTGATCAATACCAAGTAGGATTGCTTGATTCTTCGTGAATTATCTTTTCGTGCCGAGTGTAGTCGGCTCCAGAGGAGCCGTGCATTTTCTTCCAAAGGCTGAAGTAGAAAGCGAGCTGCCAACCCCCCGTAGGCACTTCCCATGGCGTAGATGCCTTGATTGTATCCATCACTCAAGGTGCTCAATACTATTCTATCTCCTTCCGTCAAGAGGTGTTTGAAGAGACCTTGTACTGTAAATAGCAGTGTCATATAGCATGTACGACCATCAAAGCCTCCTTTTACAGGAAAAGTTAAGTGTGGCCACATTTTGGTGTACAAGAAGACTGCATAAACTAATGCGTAGGACAGCTGGGCGACCCCGAAAGCCCATATGGGCCATTCTGGTAGCCATCGTTTCAATGCCACCACAGTGACAAGTGTTTTGCACAAAGTGGCAGTGCCTTCGGCGGATACTCGTAAGGAAACATTCATTTGTCGCAGACTCTGCAATACGGCTGGCTCGGCAATTCCTTCAATCCACGCTGCGAAACAGTAGAGTACACCTCCTAGTCGGAAATCTTCGTCTGTTAATGCATTTGACAAGTGCCAAAGCAACGCCATGGTAGCCGCCAGAGTGGATACTGGTATGCACAACCATGCCACATTCCAATTGTCGACTTCCAAATTTCTTGTCAAAGATAAACGAAAACCTTCTCGACTCACGAAGAGCGTAGTGGACAACAATAATTCCAATTGAATGGAGGCTTTTCCTAGCGCAGCAACGTCGTCCTTCATCAAGCGAAAAGCTACTTGTGTACAACCAAATGAGAATAATCGCACCACCATATTAGAGAGTGCTCCATATGCAGCTTTCCGAGCAGCCATGCTGTCATCGGTTTGGCTTTGGCTGGTTGTCATTGTTTATCTGTTTATCTGTTTCTATTGAGGGAAACGTAGGTTACACAAGGTACAAGGTCGTCTTTTCAGGATCGAGCTGTGCGCTTAAGGCGTGACGGGTGTCACCTTTTGGCTTTTGGCAGCTGCAGCTGACTTTTTGCCTGCAGTAGTATGAGTCCTGAGAAAAGACACTGCGATATCTGAAGCCACTACTACTACGAATAGCTTTTTCTCTTTTCAATAGTTTTGGATTATGCTTCTGTATTCTGTATGAGTGGCATTCTGTGTTCTGCACTCGGCACCTCGGCACTAGACTACTCTACGCATGTATTGCTTGTCGTACGTTGGCGTATGTAGACTACTTAGACTATTACTATTAGTAGTAGTGTACTGTGATGTTGCTTCTTCATCAGATGTTGTCGAGAAAATTACGTACATGATAACAACAGTAATGTTAAGGTTCAGGAAGAGACGGTACTATCTAGTATTCTGTACTCAACAATGAAATAGGAGATTTTTAAGGAGTACTCAAAATATTGAAATGCTCCTAATTGGCAAACGCTCCTAATGAAAAAGGAAATGCTCCTAATTGTCAAAGCAAATGCTCCTATTTCCATATCAAATGCTCCTAATTTGAAAACAAATGCTCCTGGTAATTAAAAAAATGCTCCTAGATCAAAGAGATAATAGCTAGAAAACGAATTTTTAATGCTCTTAATGGCAAATCAAATGCTCCTAATTCCAAATCAAACGCTCTTAATTAAAAATCAAACGCTCCTAATTGCAACTCTCCTCTAAATGCTCCTAATTGCAAGGAAACTCTCCTAATTGCCAAAAATGAAAACTAAATGCTCCTAAATGAAAACCCAAATGCTCCTAATTAAATACTTGTCATACTACTGTTTCTTCCAGAGAAACAAACAAACAAACATGCCGTCTCTCCACTCTCCATTATTATCTTCGAATTATCTTTGTCCCTGTCTCTCAACTGCTTTGGCTTCCACTTCAAGTGCGACAAAGAAGTCTTGACAGCAATGCTAGAGCACTATACACACAGTCGGCGCTCGGAAAAGAGGCCCGAGATCAACACCAGGGTGGATCTGCAATTTCCGTCAGTGGTAATCAATCCGGTACGATTTGCGCACTGCAGACCTGCAATCTGTCTGGCTAGAAGAAATGAAACTGCATTCTTTCATCTTGAATCTCATTCCAGAAAACTTTTCTTTTGATCTTCGATAGACCTCCGCTGCTCGTAAAAAGAAACAAAAGCAAAAAGAAACGTATCGTTTCCTAGCCGCACTGTCATTTTGCTTGGTCATGGTCTTTCATCTAATCAATCGCACTGTCTTGCGGCTTCCACCCCCCAAAGTTATGCTTGATTTTTCCAACGTGAAGAGCATCGAAGATTTGTCCCTAGAACCAATAGAGCAATGGTGTTTAGTTGGGGAGCATGATGCGTGTCACTGCAACAACCCGCTTCTACCTGAGGGACGCCAAGAAGACGCACGATGGGAAAAGACGCACCATGCCAACAAGAACGCTATGCAAGCCAGGGACTTGGACGATCTTGATGTAATTTTCTTAGGGGATTCTATTACAGAAGGCTGGCAGGGTCATTTCTACAGTCGTCCTGACGAGCGAGTTAATGGAGCCCGGCGTGAATTTCAATCGTTGTTTTCGAAAAAGCACAAGGCCAAGTACGAAGGCATTCCTCAAGGTATTTCGGCAGACACTATCCCCAACTTATTGTGGCGAATACAGAATGGAGAGATACGGACTTATTCCGAGTTTTCTGACAAACCTAGTGCTCGACTTACTGCTACTCCACTTGTCTTTTGGGTCTTGATTGGAACCAACGACTTGGGAAACACGAATTGCTCGCCGGATATTATTGTACTTGGCATCATACGCATCGTCGAGGAATTGAGAGCACGTGAGCCTACTGCACTTGTAGTCATAAATGGATTGCTTCCTCGAACACACGATACCAGCAGCGGCTATGTCATGCAAAGTGCGGGCAAGAAACCAATTCTCTGGCCAGCTATCAAGTCCATAAACGAGCAACTCCAACGATATGCCACCAAACGAGAACAAGTACATTATTACGATTGTAGTCACATCTTTTTGAAGAATTACACAGTCACAGATGACGCACTTCGTATCGATCGAAGCCTTATGTCTGACTTTGTCCACCCGAATGCCGCAGGTTATCGAGCCTGGGGAGCAGATATTGTGAACAAGCTGGATTCTCTTCTTGATCTAGACTCATGAGACCTTCAGCAGCCAGCCAATCAATTGATCAATCAATCCAACAATCAATCCAACAAACAAACAAATTCAAATAAACAAAGGCACACACCAGAGCTCTACTAGAAATGACGAAATGATAAGAATTCATATGAAATTTCAGATCTGAGAACAAACAAATCATTGTTTCCGAAAAGGTGCACGGAAGCCATTAGTCTATCAGCACATTTTTCAAAGTACTCGAGCTTGGAACAGATAGAAAGCAGAATATTTCGAAACAGCTGAATGGTTACAACACCCTCTGCTCTGGCGATAGCCTCTCAAGAAATTGGCCAACTCATTGAAAGTGGCCCCCTTGAGATAAACCTGCCAAGCAAATCTTCCCAACCCTCTACAGCTTTTGTCGTCTTGAGCTGCAAAAGTAGACTAGATTCTATTTGTTGGAATCGGGTTTCTCTCATTTGTAGCCGTACACATAATACATATTTCCATGGTTGCGCTTTCAATGCCATGCCATCCTAGTGGTTGTTTGGATGCCATAGAAGAGTGATCCAGATGTAAGGAAGCCACGAGGAGGAGTAAAGAAATTATTTGGTCTGCCCAGGCTACTTCTGGTAATCTCATCAACTTGTAAGTACTTGTAGTGCAGAATAGAAAAGCCATACATTGCAACATATTATTAGAATAATATGGCCCAATACACATATGGCCACATATATGGCCCGGGTGGCAGATTCGTTCCCACCCAAACAGTTCTTCGGGCGTCGATAAAATAAATATTTTTCGTACCAGTATGAAACAAGGCTGCTTGCATTTGACCGCAAAAACCTGCAACAAAGCAAACAAGCCACAGACATCCAGACCATCCTACTCTAGTCTAGTATCATCAAGGAAACAGATAAGCTAAGCGTCTCCATCGTCTCTTAGAAAAGGTCGAATTAAAGATAAAGCGTATTTTCTAACTCGATTTTGAATCAAAAGCATCGCATCAAGAAGTCCGATTTACAATTTTTTTTCTGGCAGCGAAAGTCAATTCTATTCCTAAATCCACAAGAAATAATAACAAATCCCAGCAGCAACTATGTCGGACGATCAGGTAGCCCAATTTCTTAGTTTTACGGGCGGGGCCGATCCTGAACAAGCTGCGAGCTATCTAGAAATGAGTGGAGGTGATTTAGACACGGCCGTGAGTTTGTACATGGAACACAACAGTGGAGCCGTCGCCGGGACTGGTGCCGGAGGTGGCTTTGGCGATGCCGCCATGCCGGCACCCACTCATGAGGTCCGAGCTCCCGATGCCACGCGGACCATGCGATTAATGGACGATCCAAACGACATGATGATGGGAGGCCATCCAGCTCAACATCCTGCCTATCAACTTATGAATGCCATGATGGATGAGCAATTGGCCCAATCAGCCTTTGCCTCGGCGCCCACAGCAGCTTCTGCTCGAAATGCTCGGGAGCAAATAAATGCAGCGGCAGAAGGCAAACAAAATGATGATGACGACGAAGGATACGATTATGGATCAGATGCGGACGACAATGGTATGGATGAAGACGAAGATGACGACGACGAAGTGGAAATTGTAGGAGGATCGGCGCCCCCGGCTCCTGCGCGACTGTCGGACATGTTTGCCCCGCCTGACCATCTCATACACAAGGCGGGTGGCTTTCAGGGGGCTCGTACTTCCGCCAAAGAATCCAAGCGTTGGCTTTTGGTCAATCTGCAGCGAGATTCCGAATTTTCTTGCCATGCCTTGAATCGAGACGTCTGGAGAGACGAATTGGTTGAGAATTTGGTTCGCGAGGGATTTATCTTTTGGCAAACTGTACGTCATAATTGAATGGTGGCTCTTCACTCAATAAATTTTGCATCATGCGTTGCAACACATCGAATGTCTTTTTTTTGTTTTTTAATATTTTTTCTCGTTCCTCTCCCCACTACTTGTCGCAGATGGACATGACTGCCGAGGGACGAACTTACTCGGAGCGCTACCAGGTACAAGATTATCCACATCTTGCTATCATCGACGTGAGTGTACTAGGAGCTTTTTGTGTGATCGTGCTTTCTTCCTTTATATGTGATATCCAACGAGCAAACTACTCATTCTCTACTATCCGCATAAACAGCCCCGCACTGGTCGATTGCTGTGGCGTAAGGAAGGTTGGACGCAAGAGAAACCATTGACGGCGGAAGCCTTTGCGGAAATTGCGATGGATTTTTGCTCTCGCAACTCGTTTGATCGTCCGCCAACGGCGCGACTACCCAATTCCAATGGATCTTCAGCTTCTTCTCGCCCGATCAAACGTCCCATGAACCAAATGTCCGAGGATGAACAGGTGCAAGCAGCCATGAGAGCCAGCCTGGGAGACAACAATACCAACAAGGACAATGAAAAAGACCAGAAAATGGCCGGCGGCGATGACGACGACGAAGTCGAAGTAGTAGAAAATCCCGACACGAAGCCTGCGGCAACCGAAGCTGTGGAGGACAAGAAGGTGGAATCTACCTTCATTCAAGACTTGCTGGCGATAGATGTCGGAGATGAACCCGCCAAGGGTGCCCGGATGCAGTTACGAATGCCTGATGGAAAGCGCATGGTGCGCAAATTTGCTCCGGCAGCAACAGTCCGGACAATTTATGCCTTTCTTGCTCAATCCACGGAAGAGGCTAACAGCGATCGTCGTGAATTTACTTTAATGGTCGGGTTCCCGCATCGAGATCTTGTCACTGACATGGACAACACCATTGAAAGTTGTAAGCTTGCGGGTGAAGCCATTTCAATGCATTGGAAATGAGTGTATGCAGCATGATTTTCAGTACAGTGCTGATACACTTTCGACCTTCGAACCTACTGCAAAGACAGCGGTTCTAGTGGTGTAATCTGACTATAGGTCTGCTCCCTTTTACCATACACGTACAGGCAATTGCATACGATGTTTTACGTAGGTTGTAAATAGGGCTTAAATACATGCTACCGGGAAACTACTTTCCTTTTCCTTCATAATGTAAGGGAAATGGGTCAAATCGTTCGAAGAAGGGGTTTTCTTCCTGTTTCTCTTCAAATTAATGAACATTTTTGCCTGCTGGAGCGTTGATGTAGCGATATGTGTACTCGCACCCCAGATAGACGGCGTAAATAACAGCTGCCTTCCCCGCTCCTGGAAATGGATTCTTCCACAAGTTCAGGAATTTGGGATGGCGACGCCAGGCATCTTGGCTTTGAAATACCATCTTTGTCAAATAATATCTATGATTGGCGGTATCGACCTGCAAATGTCAGGACGACATATAGTATGGTACGAGGCGGTGAGAATAATTTCAAATAAAGAATGAGAGACTGCAAACTGCGAAAACATGACATTAAAGTCATCTTATTCAAAACGAAGGGAAGCGAAATCGCCAACGAAATCAATATCTCGGCCGACGATGATTGTTGTCACTCTTCAGTAAAAGAGCTTTTCCTTATTCAAAGCTATTTCTGGGATGCACTCCTTTGCACTCACCTGGTGCCTCCTTCACAGTGTGAATTGATTATTTTTATTTTTGGGTAGGCTACTCTAGCTAGTGTAGACCTATTAGCTCGAGCACTCCGTAGAGAGCTTGATGCTGCTGCTGTTTGCAACGAACTAAAATTGGACAAGCGCACAGACCATCACTAATTTGCACCTTACTGCTGTGTGCTCCCTCTCTCGTCATTTAGCGTGCTGTACGAGTAGCTACTACTACTACTACTACTACTACTACTACTAGAAGTAGTAGCTACTAGCTAGCTAGTACTAACAATAATAGGAGGAGTACCGGCCGTACTACTGGTGGAGTATTACGTACACTAGTAGGTCTAGCTAGTACAGTAGTAGCCAGAGTAATATGGTCTCTAGCTTTTTTTTAAGCGCGAAGCTCTGCTTACTATTGAGAAGTAAAAGTCCTGTCTAGTACCTGGTAGTATCAAATTTAAAATAACACTCTTGTTGCTCCGAATAGCTACTTAGTAGTAGTCGCACTTGTACTAGTAGTCTAGTACTACTATCGGCAGTTTTAAATGCTACTCGAGTATTATTATAACAATATCTAAATAGACGCTCATCTAGCTAATAATACTGAAAGGAAACTGGAAAAACCTTTCCAATTTCAAGCAAAAGTCATTTTAAGGGCTTGTTGCTGATGAGCCGAGCGTCCGCGGTCCTCGGCGCCGGAGGCAATTTTATTCTACTTCTTGCCAGCAACATGACTTGTAGAGACTTCACCAATGCTCCACCCATACTATCACCTGGCGAGCTACTAGCACTGAAATGTTAGGCTTGTACACTACGAAAGCCTATCGGGAACCATCCAAAAGTTGCGCGCAATTTAGGATTCTCATCGTTTCTATATTTTGACTTTAGTTATTATTCATTCATAGTGATTGGCTCTTCTACGAAACCACAAAGTTGCAGAAAAAGTGATTCTGTATTCAAAAAAGGTTAGCAAGGTCATCACCAACTGTTCTTGTTGCGCATGATGTTTGTGCTTGAACGGTTGTGATGAGATAGCTCACCAGAGACCACCGATCCGGAGATTGATACGGGCGAATGTTGAGCTGACATTTTCTTCACAAAGATATTACCATTGCTAGTCTTGCCTTGTTCTTCTTGAATAATCTTCTTATTGTGCAAGGCGCATTCTTCACTGCGTTCGTAAAGATCCCACAGTCGGTTACGCGCGGCCGGCAAGTCTACGATTTGGTGCAGGCCCAACCTCTTAGCCGACTTGCGAATTTCCACTTCCAATCGATTGTTGGGTCCAAACATACCTTCCAGAGCATTCATTATGGCTGCAATACCAACACTGCTTGGCTTAATGGCGACAAAGAAGTAATCGCAGACAGCCAAATCGCAGAAGAAGGACGAGACATCATAGATATCGTCCATGTCTGAAGCAGAAACCTCAAATGGGAAGTCCACAAAGACATAATCCAGGAGAAGAGTAGAGAATGCCAGTGATGTTGGAGGATGTAATTGCCACGAGAGAGTTTGCAGAATGTAGTTTTCCATACCTGCAACATCGGCCATTTCAAACTCTCCTCGGCTCAAATCGCTCAAGATTCCAAGTTCACCAAGTTTGCAAGGATGCAACAGTTTGACAGCCAAGTTAAGTGTTGTTGTAGCAGCAAGTTTGAAGCTCGTCCTATCGCATCTGCACTTGGCCAAGAATCGATCGAGAAATGAGATAGAGAGAGCCACAACTTCTCGATCAATACGAAAGTAGTCCACCACGCGAAAAGACCATTCAACAATTTGTTCTCGGCAGTACTCATCAATACGAGTCTCCGGTGTTGTCTCCTTTTTTGGGAATCGCCCTTTCTTAATTTGGTAGACATCAGGCTGCCAAGGTGTCATGCTGAGATAATCTACACAAACGTAGGTTCCATCTCCTTCTCGACGGAGCATAGCCTGAATAGAATCGCCCGTCATTCCTTTTTCAATGGCATCTTGTCGCATAGCCGATTGGCTCGACCCCATACTGGAGGAATGGCGGTATTTCCGGGTGGATTTCTGGTTTGACTTGGATCGCTTCGATCTTTTCCGAGAACTCATGGTTAATTTCAACATCTTCGCTTGAGCAATTGGTGATACTAACAATGGTTAACGACGTGTTACAGTTATTTGCCCTGCTATGACCATCAATGGTTTGACGATTTGGTGGTGAAGAATGTAAGCAATATCTTTCCAAAAAGAACCTTGTAAGAGATTTCCGTGATGTTGTGATTGTGGTTGACTGGGCTTCTGAAAGTAAAAGTTAGTTGTGCGTGAAATACAGAATACAGATCACCGACAGGAGTCAAAATTTCTGGAACAGTGTTTGTACAGAAATTTTTATAGTGCTGACGAATAATAGGCGAGCAAAAAAGGTAGCCCAAGCGACTTCTCAGCAAACACACGGGCAAGAAAAATCTGGCTACAAAAAATGGCCACCGGATCGTCAAACAATCCTAATTGTACAGTCTAGCCAGACATAGCTAGCTAGTAGTGGGTAGTCAACAGGATACTTGGATAAGCGTCATCAATCTCTTCCTCGTCGTTTTATCGTCGAATCGATTCTACAATGGAAAATCAAAATAGTGCATGCATACAGTTTTAGCAAGCGTTTTCTATGCAGCTAAAACAAAAAAAATGCTGCTGCGGATGATATGATTTTCCATCCATGATCGAAGCTATGACAGGTAGTCAGGTCAGTAAAGTTCTTTTCTTTGCACGAGCGAGTACGTGCTACTACTTGCTCTGCTCCGATAGTAAAAAGAATCATTGACAGTCAGCACACTAAGTCCTGTCCTTTACCAACCGTTACTACTAGCACCTACTACTACTAGACAATGCTAATGCCGTCTAGTAGAAGCGTTACGGTTTTCTAGCTATTCGCATACAGTAGCAGTGAAAGTCAAAACGCTCTCGAAGTCCTGTCCTTGACAGACCAACCACTAGCTAGACAATGCTTTTGCCAGCTTGCTACTACTAGAAGTTTTTTGGTTTTCTAGCTGCTCGCATACATACAGTAGCTTGGAGATGCGTTCTCGAATATTAACCAAGTACGAGTTGCAGTTGAAATACTTGAGTTTTTGTTCTTTCAACCAAGTAGTCTACTAGTAAAACGAGTTAACTCGAATGTTTATTTTTTCGCCAACCACTCTAACAGTGGGTGGCCTTTGAAAGTTTTATTAGTCTGCTACTGATAAATATGTAGCTTACTATTTTGGAAGCAGAGTACTGAAAATTTGTATAGTCACTCCTAGCAGAGGGAGCTCAGACCTCACATTCCGATAGTGATAAATATTTAGCTTACTATTTAAAAGTGGAGTACTGAAGATTTCTATAGTCAGACTTAAGGCGAGGTCTGTGGACCTCGACTACACCAGTGAGGATGTGAATACCAAATTTGTAGCACAGACCTCAGACCTCAGGTGGATATTCTTGACACTAAAAAAAGGAGTGGTTGGCAGGGCCCTGGTTGCTTTCATCAAAGAACTACCAAGGAATTTGACCTGGAGTTCAGTCCCTACTACTACTTTTCTTATGGTGTACTACTGGAGTACTACTGCTCCTACTAGTAGCTAGCTAGAGAAGTAGGAGTAGTAGCTAAGCTAGAGTAGCACTACCACTCTAGCTAGTATGTACAGTAGTAGTAGTAGTAGTCTAGACTACTAGTACTACTGCTGCTACCTACACTAGTAGGGTAGAGGACTAGTACTACTAGTAGTAGTAGCAGTAGCTGGAGATACATACTAGACGAGTGCTGCTGATGAATGTTACCGCTGGATGACTGTTAACGTTTGAGGGATTCTTGACATTTAACTAGTACACATG
>Ga0210025_1004130_pt1 | contig 12625 bp, 10 predicted proteins | sample CryGeyme20150102_FD_183989 | JGI IMG/M metagenome (GOLD analysis project Ga0210025, IMG submission 183989) | Groundwater microbial communities from Crystal Geyser aquifers in Utah, USA - Crystal Geyser metaG 2015-0102 (SPAdes) (version 2) | ecosystem: Environmental > Aquatic > Deep subsurface >...
TGGATTTGGTAGCTCATATACTCATTCGATCCCTCCATCGTTCAACGCAAAACAGTCAAACATTGTGGGGGAAGGCAAAGGAGGCTGGAATTTTCGATCTAGAAATGGCGCCCGTGGAAGTCGAAACACGCAAGGGACCCCAAATGGTCGACACGGACGAACATCCTCGTCCCGAAACAACGTTGGAAAAAATTGCTGGACTCAAGCCAGTCTTCAAAAAGGATGGAGCCGTCACCGCAGCCAATGCCAGTGGCATCTGCGATGGTGCTGGAGCCGTCCTGGTGGCTTCGGAAGAAGCAGTCAAAGAATATAATTTGACACCCTTGGCACGAATAGTATCGTACGGCGTTACAGGCTGCGATCCTACCATTATGGGCATTGGCCCCGTCACGGCTATTCAACAAGCACTTGCAAAGGCTGGGCTTACCTTGGGCGATGTCGATCGGGTGGAAATCAACGAAGCCTTTGCCGCGCAATTTTTGGCTTGTGCCAAGGAATTGGATCTGGACATGAACAAAACAAATTTGCACGGAGGAGCGATTTGTCTAGGACACCCATTGGGTGCCTCTGGAAGTCGTATCATGGCACATTTGGCCAATGAATTTCACCAGCCCGGCAATACAGCTAACATTCATGTAGGTTCAGCCTGTATTGGTGGAGGACAAGGCATAGCCATTATCATGGAGCGAGCATAGATAGAGCTCATTTGCGTGGCTTGTTGCAATGCAACTACACATAGTGCACTGAATCATTGTTAATACTCAGTGCTCAGTAATAATACTAATAATAAAAAAAATCGAACAGATAGATAACAGATTCGGGTTATTCATGCTTTAATGTTGTCGACATAGCAAATGTGCGTTCTTTTTTGGAAAGATTTTTGACCTTTTTTGACATCAGGTCAAAATTGTGAAGATTGACGATTAAAGCAAACGCAAGACACTTGGTTCAATTTTAGCCGCTCTGTACAGAACCTATACCTCGCTACATCAATGATTTAAGCCATGCCAGGAATATTTATAGTCGCAGCAAAGCGAACTCCCTTCGGCAGCTTTGGAGGATCGTTGAAATCCATGACACCAACTCAGTTGGGCGTTGTGGCTGCCAAAGCTGCACTTGCCCAAGGTACTGTCGATCCCTCCATTGTAGATGCATCAATCTGGGGTAACATCAATCCGAGTGCTCCTGATGCAGCTTATGTATCCCGACACATTGCTCTAAAATCTGGTTGTCATGAGACTATCACAGCTCTTACATTGAATCGTGCTTGTGGTAGTGGCTTCGAGAGTGTCATCCAGGGATTCAACTCTATAAAAATCGGCGACGCGAGAGTGTCTCTATGTGGCGGGACAGAAAATATGTCAATGGCTCCTCTACAAATTGACGGGAATGATGTCCGATGGGGGCTACCATTAGGGAAAGGTTTGACGGTACGAGATGGACTTTGGAGTGGATTAAATGACGACTATATACAGCTGTCGATGGGCATGACCGCCGAGAATTTAGCCGACAAGTATGGAATTAGCCGACAAGAATGCGATGAATTTGCTTTGCGGAGTCAGCAACGGTGGAAAGCTGCCAAGGATGCAGGTCTTTTCGATGCTGAAATGGCAAACATTGAATTGCAGACTCACAAGGGCACGCAGGTATTAGATAGTGATGAACACCCAAGACCAGAAGTAACCCTCGAAAAGCTGTCTAAATTGCGACCAGTATTTAAGAAAGACGGAGTTGTAACCGCGGCAAATGCATCTGGGATTTGTGACGGGGCAGGTGCCATTATTCTGGCATCAGAGGAGGTTGTCAAGGAACATAATTTAAAGCCACTAGCAAGGGTTGTTTCTTATGGAATCACTGGTTGTGATCCAAATATTATGGGAATTGGCCCTGTTGGAGCAATCCGCAAAGCCCTTGAAAGAGCCAGTCTTTCGCTCGATGACATGGACCGCGTTGAGATTAACGAAGCATTTGCAGCCCAGTTCATAAGTTGTGCGACCGAGCTTCAACTGGACATGGAGAAAGCCAATATTAATGGTGGTGCCATTAGTTTGGGCCATCCTACGGGAGCTTCAGGTATATTTACACTCTGCTGCATTGTGTTCACTGCCTTTCTTTTTCTGATAAGCCTTCCCTTCGTATCCATTTCCTCCTCCCTCCCAAATTGCATCGAATTTATTCATTAAAAGGAAGTCGCATAGTAGCGCATTTGGCAAATGATTTTCACCAGGAAAGCAGTACTTCCAAGCTGTCCATTGGATCTGCGTGTATTGGAGGCGGCCAAGGCATTGCCGTTCTTCTCGAAAAAGCATAAATAATTCTCACATCGGCGAAACTTAAGCTTTTTTAGAGGGAGTCTTCGTCATAATTTCTGATAGTAAGGTCCCCAGTCCCTAGTCAAGGCGGCGATGCGTTAGCCTGTTTACGGAGAGGCTTCGTCATCTTTTCCTGTCGTAAAGTACCTACTCAAGGCAATAGCGTCCATGGTCACGGCAAAATAGCAGGGCCCTGTAATGCTGCTAATGCCTAATTGTTGGTATTTATCGCCCCCGATCAGTCGAGCAATAGCTTTCCAGGAGTCCGGTATGTTGGCCAGTGGAAAATAGTCGGTGGCTTGTGGAAGGTAAGTCCAAATATGGTTGGCTACAAAGGGCAATTCGGACAAGGGACCACCAATGGAGGTAACTGCAGCTGCTAAAAGGGCTGCAAAACTGCCATCCAATACATACCATTGCATCAACGCGGCAAACATCAATACCGCATAATTGGCTTGAGCAGTCGACGGTAAAACGGAAACAAGGCTGTCAAATGGCTGGTGGAGTTCCAAGTATTGGCTCGCTTTGATGATTGCAGCAGTTGTCAAAACAGCAACAACGGCTCGGGTTTGGAGCCGGTTTTTGTTGGATGGGGAGTCGACCAATGTGAGACTTTCATTTCGCCGATCGATAGCAGCATTTAAAATCCACTGAAATACGCGCGGAAGAATATCTCCTAAGACTACATAGGCAAATCCCAACAACAGCGGTACAGACCAGCTTGACGAAAGCAGATATTCTTGTTCGAGAAATGTTTTCAGGCCTGGCAAAGCCTCCGGCCATGACACATGGATGGGGGCGAATTCATACCGCAAAAGACATTGATTGTGAAGACTGTCAACGATTGGCCCAACTGTTGCTCCAAAGACAAATAGTTTTGCAGATGCTAGTGGCCGCAAGGGGGGTAGCATGGACTTCATATTCGAAAATACTATTTGTTAACAGTAGTTGTTGTTGTTGTTGTTTGTTGTTGTTTGAGGAGGAGAGGCGGGTCTACTAGTACTAGTACTAGTACTAGAGACCTAGCTAGTGGTACAGGATACAGTCCAGCAGTTTATTTTAGGCGTGAAAAACGGGTTGAATGAGAGCGTGAAACGTCACACATCTGACTCAATGTCATTTTTTGTGACAGTTTGATTCGCTTGGTGATACCTGGTACCAGGTAGTGGTACCCGGTAGCAAGCGGAACAAAGCTACTGGAGAGGAGGCGCTGCATGTGCAAAGACTACTACCACCACCTACCGGTAAGTGGTACCGTACTCGGAGTATCAGGTACTAGGTAGTATTAACAAATGCGTCTTTTCCCAGTAAGAACTTCGGGGCGCTTCCAGAATACCGTACTCCGTGGGCGCTGGCTAGAGTGGAACCTTCATCATTACCTCGTGGTCACGTCACCACGACGACACCAAATTGTGGGTTTCTTTGGTTGCAGTTGTGTCTGGAATCTGGTACATAGATTTCTACCAGGTAGCATTCACGTTCGTGGTTCCTGGTGCGAAGGAGGAGCTGCTTGAAGATGGGCTTTTCTTAAGTAGGCATTAGCGTGCTGCGCACAGTATGAGAGAGCTCGATTCAATTGTGGCGCTCTCATTATCGAAGTTGGTAGAAGTCCGCCACACAATACACAATATCTTAGGCCAATACCTGCTGCTACTAATGCACTTCAACTGGTGAGATGAAAATGAGCCTGCAGCTTCTGTTTCGATTTCTCGTGGTCTCCACTACTTGCAAAGAGCGACAGTGAATTTTCATTTTAGGTTTATATAAACAAAATAACGTATCAAGATGTGAAGACACTCCGCGGTACTCCTCTGAACACTCTCAACGGTGTACCTGGTACCTGTTATTATTTCCTCACAGTTTCAGTAGTATTGAGCAACTAACCGCAACAAAATACCACTTCTACTAGAGTAAAAAATCAGAAAAAATTATTAATTAAAGTACTCTAGTCGTTGCCACTCGTACTGTACGTAGTATTCTTGTTAGTGAAAGTAAACCAGTTAAGACGTCATCCCCAGTGAGAGTTAAGGCAACTTCTCCAGTGATCAAGCACAACGAAATACTCGTAATTATGACCGATCCAATATCCATTGAACGAATCTCACTTCGTTCCCCTTCCCCCCCACCCTCATACACCCTCACGGGTCAAACGTTCCTTTCCACACAAACTCAGAAAAATCCCTTTACATTGATATGAGTTGCTTAGCAATTAAGCCATGCAATGGCAGACAGAGTCGCGCGTCGAATAGACAGAAGAAAAGAAATAAAACAGCACGGAAATTGCCAAAAGAAGAGGAACAACGACGACAGCCACTGTTTCGATTTCGATCCCCTTTAGATCCCGATGCCGAGTTTCATGTCGTTCTGGCCCGCAAATCTCTATGGAAACGACGCTTGGAAAGTATGCTGCAGCGTTATCCTAGTGACAAAGACCTTGATTGCAGCGATAGTGACAACGATGAAAGCATTGTCAATGATGAGGATAGAACGTGGATCATGGATAGCTCACAAAGTAGCTACACATCAACCAAAGATCGATGGGGAGAAAGCAGTTGTCGGTCACTACCCAATGTGCCTTGTAGAAATGATGATGGCATCGATGACGAAGATGAGCTCAGTTTGGGCGCCGCTTCGTGTCCACAGTTCAACCGATGGGGACAAGAATCTACCCACAGACATAGGTCGACCGCCGTCGACCAAGGTAGAAGCGCTGTTGATAAAGCACTAAGGCCACCTTCCCGGTCTGCGTCTCCAATCGGTATGGCAGACGAATCTCTCCAGGATCATTCAGATGAGAGCCAGTCGCCTGCTTACCCAGTGGCTTGGCTCGAAAACTTTTACTCAACAGTTACAGAGATTCGGAGAGATGGAATTTGCTCCAAAATAGAAAATATTCGAGCACAGCGTGCATCTACGGCAGCCTAATCACAAATTGTTAGAATAATAACAGCTGGATAGCCAGCCGACTTGATGAAGAAATAATACTCCATACTGTTTATCAAGACCAATGTTCCTATTAATACATAATGGGAACTATCTCCGCCAAATCTCCTTGTAGCGCTTTCAAAGCCACGCGTTTCTTTGCCTTCGCATAGATATGGTTAGGGCTCTTATTTCCTATGATGATTGTTACCTATTCCGGGTTTTTATATTAGATCCGGTTTTTATATTAGATCTTCGAGAATACTTTTCCATATCGGGCAAAGCGACAAAATAAATAGGAGCTGGTAGTTCATGTTGACCGGTCCACCAATTTGGTTACATAAATAGGGAGATCCGCCCAATTAGATTCATCGTCGCGTTTCCTACATGCTGATTTATTTTTACAGGCTTCTTTTGCTGAATATAGTTGTAAGGCAGCTCGATGTCGTCACTATAGTAGGTTGCATCCTCAAATGAAATACTAACCTAGCATTGAGCTCCATTGCGTTTAGGTTGGGCCGTGGTAGACAGGTAGAATTTCTGCGTATTCATTTTTCTTTTTCTTGCAAAACAACGCTTTCATCAATACAAAACACGCTTACAACAAACCAGGATGTCCGGTACCACTGTAAATGTCTCTCTTGTAGCTATGGTATCTGCAATCATGCTTGCAAATTTATCGTTCTTGCCAATTTGTCTCTTGCCAACAAACACTGCTATTTATGCGTACTCCGCGTACGTAGTGAAGTATCGCGTGAGTATTTTTCTCCCTTTCCTACGTACAGTAGTAGCTAATAGTTCAAGTACTACTCTAGTAGTAGTAGCGTCGTACTTCAGTTAGTAGCAGCAGTAGCGTACTACTCGTACTACAGTAGCTTCTTGAATAGCTTTGATTTTAACGTTTATCTGCTGTAATTAATGACATGCGTGACTCAACTCTGATAAATCAGAAAGCCAACCAAGACGAAGATTTTGGTCAACAGATCTTGCCTGGATCATGCAACTGGGTTTCGTTCATTCTTGGATTCAAAAAATGATCGGAGTGAACACATTACTATGTAGTTGTAGATCTTGCAATGTAATTCAATTATCCCCTCTTGTGCAACTTTTACACAATAATGTCATAAAAATAGAATTGGAAATCTAGCTACGATGAAACTGTATCTTGTCTTACTCACTTTGTTCGCTGCTGCCTCAGGAGATTCAGTGGCAGCCATCGAAAACGATGGCCGAGGTCTGCGAAGCGGTAAAGAAAATCATGATGAACGCGAGCTGCAGATCAGTGGCGGTGTCGACACCCCCATTGGTGGAGGTAGCTTTTCTGCATGCTTTTCCGAAGTGTCGACCGTCGAAGTGCTCGGAAAAGGATCGGTGGCTATGCGTGACTTGTCCGTTGGTGATCACATCCTCACGGGCAATTCCTACCAGCCCGTTTATGCTTTCGCTCACCTCGACCGAAGAAGCAAGGCGGAATTTCTTCGCATCGAAACAGATGCTACTAGCTCTGCTCTGGAAATCACAAAAAATCATTTGCTCTATGTCGACGGAGCTGCTGCTGGTCCCGTTCGGGCTGGATCGGTCAAGGTTGGAGACGTGCTTTCTGGAGGCGCACAAGTGACCAAGATTGACACTGTCCAGAGAATGGGAGTGTACGCTCCGTTGACTCCCGACGGTGTCCTCCTTGTGAACGGAATCAAGGCCTCGTCGTATGTCTCTCTTCCACAGGTCCAAGACCACGCTCTGTTTGGTGGTGACCGGGTTGCTGCGTTTTCGCATTTTGGAATTTCTCCCTTCCGCCTCCTCTGTAACAATCTAGCGTTGTGCCAATCCTACAACCAGGAGGGTATTCCTCAACCTCTTGCTGCGCTCTGGGGGTTCTTTGACTGGTTTATGGCACAGTCCGCTGGTGTTCAGGTTGCTTCGATCGTCGTTTACCTGCTTGTTGCTGTCGTGTCCTGGACATTGGAATGTGTCCTGCTAATGGTCGGAGGAACGTTTTCATTCGTTGGTGCTGCTCGGATTCTGGTTACCTTGTCGACTTTGGAATATTTTCGTCGACGCAACTCATTCTTGGCTTCGCCAATGAAAAGTCTCAAGTAAGCGATATCAGTCAGAGATAAAGTTTCGCCACTCATGTAATAAGGTGGATGGTAATGTACAAGGTCATTCCTGCCTAAAACCACTACTAGGACAGTCCAACAATTAATACTATAAAGCAAAACAATTTGCATGTTAAAAAATAATCAAAACTATTCAGTGTTACATCGGAGATCAACACTGCTGCCGTGTAGGAAGGAGAAGTATTCGATCAGCTTTTCCCGTATGCTAGTTCTGAGTTCAGCACGGCAAAAGCTGTGCTCCATTGAAGCCATTACAATTCGCTCTAGTTCACGGGGTGCAACCATCCATGCTCTCGCTAAAAGCAGCAATTCTTGTGTTGCACTCGTATGAAACACCCCCGGATCGTCGGTGCATATTGAGATGGGGTACTTTTGGTCTAGCCAGTACGGTAGCTGAGGATGATGCTGCAATCCATCAATCAAGTTTCCACTTTTGTGTTTGGCCAAGTCTAACGTCATCACATTCGAAGTGGGACACGTCTCTACGGGAATTTTATGTCGATCCATCAATTCGGATCGTAGTGCTGGTGATAAAAGTAAAGCATGTCCCAGTCGATCTGGTTGGAACTGAAAGATGGCATCGACTTCTTCGAATGCTTTTCGTCGGAGAGGATCATTGTCGGCGTTGCTTTCTCCGACAGGCATTTCGGCTGCGAAATGATTTTGATGAGGAATGGGGTATCGAGAGTAAAAATATGTTTGTTTTAGAGACACACACACACACACTCAAACAGAATATGACGGATATACAACAAACAGAAACAATCAGATGTGTTGCATGAGAAGGTACGGTACCACAATGAATCGTCAATTTAAGTCCAGCGTGCCGTGCTCGGGACATGCTTGGCAAAAAATTCCGAACGTCATTTCGCATTGGATTCCCACCAATGTCCATCCCTACAACCAATGAATTCGATTGTTGAAAGAGCTCTATAGCCAAATCGACATTCTCCTCTGCTTCTTGTACCGAACCTGATCGATCAATGGATACAATGAACCGTGTTTTGAGTGGCATTCTGACAAGAGTGTTGTTGTCAGCAGATAATAATAATGATGATGATGATGATGATGATTGTCGTTCCAATTTATATCGCTCTTCTTCTTGTTTTTCAAAGTCTGTCATGACCGATAAGATTGTTTCAACGTAACCTTTCTTGGTCAGATCTTTCAGGCGCTTGGGCGTAGATCTTAGTTCGAGATACACAACGTGATGTGCTGCAAAATCTTCCAATGCTTCTCTCGTGATGCGCTCCAAAGATGCTCGATCATTGACACATTTTGGGATTTCGGCAAACATTTCAAAGCAATCCATCAACGAACGAGGCTTTTTGTTGTACATGTTCGCAACCGACAAGTCGTCGTCTATAACAGCAGTAGTCGCAGCAGCAGTAGTCGCAGCCGTAATAGCAGTAGTAGCCGTAGTAGCTGTACTACTGTTTGACGAAGGATCGTGACCAAAGTGCGTCGAGCTGAGGGTGACATTTCGTTCCTTGGCCAGAGCAAACAAGGTTTCTTCACGGATGCAGCCGTTCAGATGAGCATGCAGTTCCACTTTCGGCATTGCTGAAACAAACCGTTGTAGTTCCTCGTCTTTCTTCATAATTGTATTGTTTTATGGCTTCCAAAAGTTATTATTGGGTGTTGGATATATATTGAATGTTGAATGTTGGATGTGCAAGAATAAGCCAAAAATGGGAGGAGGTTTTTTTGTCGACGTCTAGCTTTAACCCTATATTGACACGACAAGACACCCAAAAAGCTTTTGCTTTCATTCGTTTCATTCATTCATCGATCACACTCTCGCCATTCATCATAAACAGTCAGTATTCATCCCACAAATACCACAAGTAAAAGACTTCATCAAGTATTATTATAAAGTAATTTGTGTGTTTGTACTTAGTGCTCAGCATCAATCTTCACTTTGACAGACCATCCCTGCCAAAGAGATGAACGAAAACACGAAGAATGCTAAAAAGAAGAAAAAGAAATCCTGGGGGTCAAGAAACTTTGGTGACAACAAGCGGCGAAAAGCTAAAAATAAGAATAAGAATAATGACAGTACTACGAAACATCACGATTGCGATTCTCAAAGCAATGATCCTTCTCGAGACAGAGACAACGTTCCACTAGACGAAGCTGCTGCAGCAGGTTCGAATCGGAAACGGCGACGTCGAAAGAAACAGACCAGTGGACGACATGACATGAATGACATTCATCAAACACGGTCGTCCAGTGGTCAGCAATCAGCAGCAGCAGCAGCAGCAGCAGCAGCAGCAGCAGCAGACAACAATCATGCCATGGTTCGTAGTATCGAAGAACAACTCCAACGGCAACGTGAAAAACAACAACAACAGCGAAAACGTAAAGAGGCAGCACAGGAATCAAACTTAGAGCCACATCGCAGTAGTAAACCCGTCGCTGTGCTTGGAGATTACAGATACGATCCTGACAGACAATCCTATTTTCACAAGAAAGATGTTCCGCACATTAAAAGACAGAAAGATTCATCAGAGGACTCTACAACAATTCGATCGTTGCAAACCAACCAGTTTTCAAACCAATATTTTCAAACGACGAGTACCTATACGAATTGGCCATCATTTCTATCATTGGCTTATCTTGCCGAGACTTGTCCATCTTCGTTTCGTCGCAGGGTGATGCGTGATGTTGTGGGAAGCCGACGTCTTTTTCACAACCTGACAATCCCTTGTTCCAACAGTCCAAACACCTCAACAACAACAACAACAACAACATCAGTACATCATTTCGACGGAGATAATGATCTGGTATGCAAGTATTTTTTACATCCCTCCTGTTCCACGTTTGACGTAACCGAGCGTCCGCACGACAGCATACTTACTATTTCAACCATTGGTGATAAGGACAAAATTCATGGACAAACGGTTGCACATTCTGGACAACAAGGACTATTCCTGTCGTTTCATGAACCCATGCGCAAAGATATTCTTTGTCTAAAGCATATCACAAGTCCGTACCAACCCAATCTGATGTATGCCACCTGTTTGTGTTATTCCCCTCGCTTTCATAAGTTTACAAGCTTACACATGTTAAAACCCGAGACTTCTACAAGTGTGCAAGTGATAACGACACAACTGAAAAGCGAGAACAACAATGATCTAGATGGATTCAAAGATTTTGTGCTCTTTGACAACGACAAGATCATGTTTACACCCCGGAAAAAGAATAATATGGGAGATGCAGATTTTGTCGTGGCGTCGCTAGACAAGATTTTAGGACGACCGCAGCCCGTAGGTCAGCGAGACGATTTTTGTTATGAAACCAGCCTGCCACAGTTCTCAGAATCACCTGTACTGTGTATGCAAGCAGATCCCGGGCCTTTCTTTTCCAACAAGCTTATTGCCATGGGACACAGGAATGGGACCGTTTCAATTTGGGATTCTGGATCCAATCAGATAAATATGAGCACCAGTTGCTCCAGTCGAAATCTTTCCACGACGTTTGGAAGCACCACATCTATTGTCTGGCTGTCCAATGGATATCAGCTTTTGGCCAGAGGATCCATGGGAAACTGTCATCTATATGATGTTCGACGAATGGGCAGAACAAGCAAAAATAATACTGGATCTTCTCGGAAAAACTGTTCTGATCCAGCTTTGCTTTGGGAACTCAAAATGCCTCCTACCTACCACAACATCCGATCAAAAATGGCACTGTATTGCAATGGGATTACCGTGGATCCCGCAGAGAGCGTAGCCATCGCGCCGTTACTTACTCCTAAAAGCGAAGAACCTGGCTTTGGGTTTTGGTCGTTGATGACTGGTCGTTGGATTGGGCAGAAGCAACTTGTACCGGACGACCAAACACCAGCGAATGAGAAGCCACCACCATACCTAGAACTTTGCCAAAGAACAACGTCGGCCTGCACACGTAAATCGTCTTCTGAGAACGAATTTATCATAAAGGACGTAAGAAAAAGGAACAAATTTGGAATCTGGTTCAAGTGTGGTCGAGAGGTAGTACCAAAGAACAGCAGCACTGTTCCTGGGCGAGCGGTGAAATTTGGGTCGATTTATCACATGGCTCTGTCTGCCGACGGAGAATAAATGCACATGTACTATCTTTGTACCTAGCTTCCTCTTTGGCACTTCATCAATGGAGCTTTGCCGGTATCATATTGGATCATTTTGCTATCTCTAGTAAAACATTACTGTAATTTATACTGCGTCACAAGCATTATCCCAAAAATGTGAAGGTCCGATCGTCGTCATCTGCATCTTCCACCTCGACATCATTTTGGTTGAAACCCTCTGCTTTTCCTGGCATCAGCCCACGCGAATAGAAAAAGTCTACAAGCTGGTCGGGAATTTCATCGAGCACGGCCTCTGTCAGTGCGTTGAAGCTTTTGTAGTCGTTGAAGCGCACAAATTTGGTAATGTCTCGACCTGACTCTACTGTTGGATCGTGCTCGTCCAGAAATGCCATTCCCTTGAAGTCTGCTTCGCCAATTCCGACTATCACTACCGAGAGGGGATCTGAGCTAGCTTCGATCAATTGTTGTTTGGTAGCCTTTACGTTTTCAATGTTGCCAGCCGTTAGAATCAGTAGAATTGTATATGACATTTTACCCTCCTCTTGAGATACCTCCTGTTGTAACGACGGAACGGGAGAGATGATAAGATGAAGAAATTAAGGCTTTGTTAACAAAAACGAAAGGTACTGATACCTTGGGGTAAAACCGTAGAGCACATGTTGGACGTACCTGTTCGTGTCGAGCGTAGGAAGCAGCCGTCTGTATGACTTCAGTAAACTTTGTTGGGTAACTCATGGTCAGAGGCGTTCGGAACACTCCTCGGTAGGCGTCCATTATTCCTTGTACACCTTCGACTTCAACTTCGCTTCCACATTGGAAGCAATGCCGTACTATGTTATTGTACTTAGCGCCAAAGCCCCACACAGGAAACTTTTGATCGGAATCATACTTGGCGAGGATAGATCCGACGGCAAAGATTGCTTTTTCATAATCGTTCCATTCTTTGGATTCTGGCGGGTGAAAGTAATGTGGCGTCCCTTCTTGTCGGGGGTCACCATTCGATGCTGTAAAATCAATGGCCACGGCAAGGCTGATCTGGCAGCCTCCAGACAGGTAATCGACAAACTCAGGCTTGGGCGGTGCTTTGGGGTTCTTTTCCGGCGCAGCAGACGCAACTGAATCCACCCCGTTGCTGGCCTCCACCTCCTTGCCACTAGCAGATTCAGCAGCGCCTTCACCTTTGACATATTCGGCAGCTA
>Ga0210025_1004147_pt1 | contig 12576 bp, 11 predicted proteins | sample CryGeyme20150102_FD_183989 | JGI IMG/M metagenome (GOLD analysis project Ga0210025, IMG submission 183989) | Groundwater microbial communities from Crystal Geyser aquifers in Utah, USA - Crystal Geyser metaG 2015-0102 (SPAdes) (version 2) | ecosystem: Environmental > Aquatic > Deep subsurface >...
CATTTTCTATGATAACGCTGTTTCCTGCAGGAAGTTGTATTTCTTGTTTGTCAAAAGTTACACGCACAAGACCCTCATAACAAGCTATATGAAAATGATTTTCTCTGCTTTGCACATTAAATTGTGTGCCCATAACACTTACGATACCTTGGCCAGTTACTACATCAAACTTTTTGCCTTTGGCAACTTTAAAAAAGGCTTCTCCCTTTAAGGATAAAGACCTTTTTTTATTCCAAGAGTTTTTGTTGTAAATTACTTTAGAATCTGCATTTAAAACCACTTCAGAATTGTCGGGCAATGTCAAGTTTTTCTTTTCTGCTACATGCGATGTTACAGAAACATCCAGATGTGTAACATAAAGATATCCTGCAAATAACAAAGCAAAAATAGCGGCATACTGTATAATAGATCTAAGAAGAGGAAGGGAAATAACCTTTGTTTGTTTCTGGGTATTTTCATTAAGCTTCTGCCAAACACGTTCTCTATTAAATGCAGGAGTCTGCATTGTGGAAGTAGTGGAGGCGATTTTTAAATAATCACGATATATATCTGTGGCTTGCAATGTTTCCATTTCAGCATCTGATATTTCGTTATTTAAAAACTTATGTAGTAATTTTTCGTTCATTTCCTTTTATTTATCTTTATGTGAAACAGGCAAAACCTAAATAACCCTACTTTACTAAGCTAAATGTTTTTTATTTCCTTCCGAAGAGATTCTAATGCTTGACTCATTCGTTTTTCTACTGCCTTTACAGAAATGTCTAATATTTCTGCAATTTCTCGATATTTTTTTCCTTCAATCCTATTCATTAAAAAAGCAATTCGTTGACCTTCTGTTAAATTTGCTAAAGCTTTTTGTAATTTTTTTTCAAATTCCTTTTCTTCTAAAAGGTATTCAGGGGTTTGATTATTAACGTTTGGACCAGTTTTTTCGGCATAGTTTAGCACTACTTTTTTATGGGCAATTTCATTTAAAAAGGAATTATTACAAACGGTATATAAAAATGATTTGGCTTTTGCCTGTGGAACCTTAGCACAGTTTTCCCATAATTTAATAAATGCTTCTTGTACTAAATCTTCTGCTTGTGAAGAATCACCACATTTAAAATAAATGAAATTATAAATGGAAGTGGAAAGGTTTTGAAACAACTTATTGTAAATGCTATCTTTACAAACGTTATCTTCTTCAATCATGGACTTTGTTAATTTTATACAAATATATTTAAAAGTTTTTAAAAAAGTAGGTAGGGTAATTTTTATCTTTACTGTTCTAATTGTAAATGTTGACGAACTATGAAAATTTTTACTACTCCAATTCTTGTTATCTTACTAATGAGTTTTGTTTTTTTCTCTTGTCAAAAAGAGGAATCTGAGTTTATTGATACTACTCCCGTAGATACAATAACTGCAAATTCTGTTTTGGCAACTTTGCTACAAAATGCTTCTCAAAATAGCGGAAGTATTGATGATTTTATTGATGGCACTCCTTGTTCCTCTATTCAATTTCCTTATCAAGTAATTATTAATGGACAAACCATTATCATCACAGACGCTACTGACTTGGCTGGTATTGCAAATACAACATCCCCAATTACTATTGTATTTCCTATAACCGTTGTGTTTGAAGATTTTTCAACACTTTTAGTAATCAATCAACAAGAGCTTGATGCTCTCGTTATTTTATGCCAATCATTAGATGACTCTATTAGTTGTTTAGATATCGTTTACCCGATAACTTTTTTTGTTTTTAATTCTAACAATGAACAAACAGGAACGGTAGTAATTACAAGTGATGCACAACTTTTTATTTTCTTAACAACCCTAGAAGATGGCCTGTTTTTAGCTATTGATTATCCGATAACTGTTATTTTATCTGATGGAACTAGCGTGGTGGTAACCAGTAATAACCAACTGCAAGACCTTATTGAAAATTGCGTAGATATTATAATAGACGACAATCCACTACCCATAGAATTAGAAACCGTATTGACAACCGATAGCTGGTTTGTTTCCTTTTTCTTTGATGATCAGGATGAAACATCAGATTTTGCAGGGTATGAATTTGTATTCCATACCGATGGAACAGCTAGTGTTACATTAGATGCAGTTTCAACTCCAGGCACGTGGTCTGTGACTTCTTCAAGTGAAGGTCAATTAAAATTAATATTGAATTTTGGACTTAATTTTCCATTAGACGAATTAGAGGAAGACTGGAAAGTTATTGAATTTTCAAATGAGCTCATTCGTTTGTTTGATATTAGTGGAGGTGATGGAAGTACCGATTATTTAACTTTTTCTAGAACACCTACCACAGGAGGTGGAGGTGGAAGTGCTGAAGCGCAACAATTAAGAGATATTTTAATCGATGGAAACTGGTTTGTAGCCCAATATCTTGATGATGGAATAGATGATGAAACCTCTGATTTTAATTCTTTTAGTTTTAATTTTATGGAAAGTGGGGTAGTGGCAGCTTCCAATACTAGCGGCACCCTTAATGGCACTTGGTTTGTTACTGGTACCGATGGTAATTTAAAACTCGTATTAAATTTTAATAATGTTAATCCTCTAGACGATTTAGATGACGACTGGATGGTAATAGATTTTCAAAATAATCAAGTACGACTTCGTGAGGATAATAATAGCAATGCGGATTTATTGACTTTTGAAAAATTGTAAAATGAATAAATTAAAAATAATTTTATGAATCATAATTTTTTTCTGACAATTTTAGCATTGGTGTCTATGAGCTTGCTATCCTTATCATGCTCAAATGATGGGAATACAAGCAATACAAACAGTGAAAATGTAGGACAACTTCAAGATGCAATCATACAAGGTAGTTGGAAAATAACTCGTTTTATTGAAGATGGTGTAAATCAAACCAGTAATTATAACGGTTTTAATTTTACTTTTAATACAAATGGTACTGTACTCGCTACAAATGGATCTAACCCTGTAAACGGCACTTGGACAACAAGTGTTAGCAGCAGTGGAACTCCAAAATTTGTATTAAATTTTAATATTTCAAATGGCCCTTTTGATGAAATAAGTGAAGATTGGAACATTGAAGCCGTTTCAAGTACCCTGATAGACTTAAAACACGTGAGTGGAGGCGATGGCAGTATAGACTTATTGTTATTTACAAAAAATTAGTTTTTCCCTTTTTTATCCCCAGTTTTTTTGTGTCAAACCACTCTGCTTATTCAGCAGGGTGGTTTTTATTTTCCATAGGACCACGAAAATGAATAATAAGTCCATTCAGAAAATTTCGTAGAAACTGGTCGCCACATTCCATATATTTTGGGTGGTCTTCTTTTCTAAAAAGGGCACCAAGCTCAGATTTTGAAACTTTAAAATCCACCAACTCCATTATTTTTGCAATATCATCATTAGTGAGTTTTAGTGCTACACGCAATTTTTTTAAAATATCGTTGTTTGTCATCTTTATTTTTCTGTAAAAGTTTACAAATTAAAGTTATTTTTTATTGTACAGTTCTTTTCCTGCAGCTTCATAAGTGTCACCACTTACCCAAAATGGTGTTTTTGGGTTGTTACCGATTAGTCTTCCTGAAAGCACATAGGCTTTAAAAAACTTCACTAAATAATCAAAATCTATAGAATCAGCCTCATCGCTTGGCTGGTGGTAATGGTCCGTTACATTTCCAGAAAAAGAAGTAAACCCTAACGAATAAGTTGGTGCAGGAATTCCTTTTGCAGCAAAATGCACATTATCACTTCTATCAAAAAGATTTTGTTCAGGTGCAGGGTCATCCTTAGCTTGTAAGCCAAAAGCCGAAGCTGCTACTTTTATATCATTTTCGGCAGTGGTTCTTCCTAGGCCTACAACGGTAATAATGCTAGTATCATTATATCCGGCATTATCACTATTAAAACAATAGACCATTTGGTTTAAAGCAATTAAGGGGTTTTCTACATAATATTTACTTCCCAAAAGTCCTTTTTCTTCTCCTGTAAATAAAATAAAAAGAGCACTCCGTTTGGTGGGATACTTAGCAAGGTTTTCTGCCATACTCAAGACAGTGGTTACGCCCACAGCATTGTCTCTAGCACCGTTGTAGATGGAATCGCCAGTTGCATCTGGTTTGCCTATGCCCACATGGTCATAATGTCCGGAATAAATGATGTATTCATTTTTTAGTTTAGGATCGGTACCTTCGACCATTGCAATTACATTTCGGGAAATTATTTTTTCTTTTTTAATACCTGAGATTGTGATTTCAACAACGTTTTTTTTGTTAGATGCGATAGAGTTAGCAATAGCATTATTAGTGTCTAGCACCCAGAAATAGTTAAAATCTTCTTTTTCTTCGTCTTTTTCTACTAAACCTATTCTATTTTCGGAATAAGCATGGTCTATAAAACTCCATATTGCAGGGTTGATATTCGCCAACTCAACAATGGCCACAGCGCCATGTTTTTTAGCCAAAGCTTTTTTCTGTTCTATTAGTCCAAACATTTCTCGAGCAGAATCTATCGTTTCACTTCCGGCTTTTACATATACTAGCTTTCCTTTTACATCTTGTCCCTCATAATCTTTTTCAAGACCGTAGTTTACATACACAGCAGCACCGTCATAACTAAAGTTTCCTCCTTCTATGGGAGCAGGAGGTGCATGCTCTTCACCATTTATATGAATACTTCGTTTGGTTGCCGCAATAGTTTTTGATAGTGGTACGTTCTGAAAAAAGCCATCAGCATTGGGCACTTGTTTTGCACCATAGGCATGCAACTGATTGGCTAAATATTGTGCTGCAATTTTTCCTTCATTAGTTCCTGTTTCTCGACCTCGCATTTCATCGCTAGCAAGAAAATAGATGTGTGCTTCAATTTTGTTTTTTGTGATAAGTGAGGAGGCTATTTCTTTATCAGTTTGGGCAAATGAAATTAAAGAAATGAAAAGTATAAGTAATGTTAAAATGTATTTATTCATCGAATGATTTTTAGAATAACAAACTTAACCAAATAGAAGAAATAATAACCTGGTATTAAGAACTTTTTAGAATATTTTTTAATGGAATTGAAAAAAGAAAAATACCACAGCCGCCCATTCTTTTTTTATATTTTTAGCATAACCTATAGTACTATAGCTACTATTTTGGATTGTGCCGTCTTCTTTTACATAACCTATTGTGGAATAACTACTATTTTGCACGTTACCATCTTCTTTTACATATCCAACTGTGCTGTAATTGGAATTTTGAATAGTGCCGTCATTTTTTATATAGCCAATTGTGCTGTAACTAGCGTTTTGAATAGTTCCATTTTCTTTTATATAACCTACAGTACTGTAACTGCTATTTTGTATGGTTCCATCCATTTTTATGTATCCCGTAGTGCTGTAACTGCTGTTTTGTATGGTTTGTGCAGTACTATTGTAAATGGTAAAAATAAATACCAATGTAAAAAGGAATAATTTCATTGCTTTATGTGTTGTGGCTTATTACAATTTAATATCAAGTACTTTGCCATAAATGTTTACAATTGATATTTCTTAAAACAAGGTTTCTTTGATTCTTTAAAAATTCTAAAAATAGGTATAAAAAAATACATCCAAAGCTTTAAAAGCTAAAGATGTATTTTATGAATATTATTAAGGTTGAGCAAAGTATAAACCAATAAAGGTTTATTTTATCATCTCATAACTACGTTTAATAAATGCTGTCAATTCTTCTCCTTTTAACAAGTTTTGCGATAGTCGCGCAAGATCTAACGCTTGCGTGATTAGGCGTTCTTGTTTTTTCTTGGTTTTTGTATTTAGAATTTCAATTACTAATTCGTGATTAGTATTCACAACAAGATTATACATTTCGGGCATATTTCCCATCCCAAACATGCCGCCACCGCCGGTTTGACTCATTTCTTTCATTCGTCGCATAAACTCTGGTTGTGTGATGATAAACGGACTCGCATTACTATCCATAGCCTCTAGCTGTACACTGAATTTTTGTTTTGGCACAATTTCTTCTAGGATAGTTTTTAAGGTAGTTTTTTCTTCCTCATTTAGCTTTGATATAGCTTCGTCATCTTTCTTGATGAGGTTGTCTATATGGTCGCCATCAACCCTTACAAAACTTACTTTTTCTTTTTCGCTTTCTAGTTTTTGAATTAAGTGCGAAACGATAGGCGAGTCCAAAAGCAAAACTTCATAGCCTTTTTCTTTAGCAGCTTCAATATAGGCGTGTTGTTCGTCTTTATTACTTGCATATAGAATTACCAACTTTCCGTCTTTATCGGTTTGAGTATCTTTTATTTTTTCTTGCAGTTCTTCAAAAGTGAAATAAGTACCATCTACCGTTGGGTATAAAGCAAATTTATTTGATTTTTCAAAGAATTTATCTTCAGAAAGCATGCCATACTCGATGACAATCTTAATATCATTCCATTTCTTTTCAAAATCTTCACGATTGTCGTTGAATAGAGAAGTTAATTTATCGGCTACTTTTCTTGTGATGTAGCTGGATATTTTTTTAACGGCACCATCAGCTTGTAAATAGCTTCTAGAAACGTTTAAAGGAATATCCGGTGAGTCAATAACCCCGCGAAGCATGGTTAAAAATTCAGGAACGATTCCTTCCACATTATCGGTTACATAAACCTGATTTTGGTATAACTGAATGCGGTCTTTTTGCATATTCATATCCTGGCCTAATCGTGGGAAATATAAAATTCCGGTTAGGTTAAAAGGATAATCTACGTTTAGGTGAATATTAAAAAGTGGCTCTTCAAATTGCATAGGATACAACTCTCTATAGAAACTTTTATAATCTTCTTCATTTAAATCGGCAGGTTGCTTTGTCCACGCAGGATTTGGGTTATTGATGATATTATCAATCTCTACTTTTTCTTTTTTGTCGCCTTCTTTTGTATCTTCTTTCGCCACATTTGCCTCTTTGGTTCCAAATTTAATTGGGATAGGCATAAACTTGTTGTATTTATGCAGTAAACTGTCAATGCGACCTTCTTCTAAGAATTCGGTCGAATCGTCAGCTATATGCAAAATAATTTCGGTGCCTCGTTCTGTTTTGTCTGTTTCTTCTAGGGTATATTCTGGTGAGCCATCACAAGTCCATCGTGCTGCAGGTTCGTCTTTATAGGATTTAGTGAGAATTTCCACTTTACTTGCCACCATAAAGGCGGAATAGAAGCCCAAGCCAAAATGCCCTATAATTCCTGTATCTTTGCCATTTTTTTCTTTGTATTTTTCTAAAAATTCTTCTGCTCCAGAAAAAGCAATCTGGTTTATATATTTTTCAACCTCGTCCTTGGTCATTCCAATTCCTTGGTCAATAATGTGTAATTGCTTGTTTTCTTTGTCAATTTTCACTTCAATTTTTGGAGAGCCATAATCCACTTTGGCTTCGCCAATGTTTGTCAAGTGTTTCAATTTTAAAGTTGCATCTGTTGCATTCGAAATAAGCTCACGAAGGAAAATCTCGTGGTCGCTGTATAAAAACTTTTTAATTAACGGAAAGATATTCTCTACCGATACATTAATGTTTCCTGTTGCCATAATTTGTTTTGTTTAATACTGTTTCATACACTAAGGCAAAAAAAGTACCAAGTAAGGTGTGGGTGACAAGATGGCATTTAAGGAAATTAAAACGATAAGGTCTTTTAACCTGTTATAAAATTTTAAAATTGAATTAATTTTTTGGTAATCGTATGTGCCTTTGATAAGGTACATACGGTTTCTTATTTTTGGTGGGTTTATCCAAATTATTTTATACGATTTTTTATGTAACGCCTAAAATGAATTCATTATAATGACATTTTATTTTGCTGCTTTGAAACTAAATCCTTAAAGCATTGAAAAATTCAATATTTAACAAAACTTTCTGTTTAACTAATCATCTATTTACATTAAACATTTAGTATCTTTGATTTCTGATATTATTATAAAATTAGAAAAAACCAGTACGCTATGGCTGCAACAAAAAAAACAAAAACTAAAATGAAAGCTGAGGTTATTAATGACAAAATAACACAACAATATGTAATTGATATGTACATAAATTATGTACTGGACCAGGAACAAGCGCCAAAATCAGTTTATAAATTTGCGAGAGACAACGGTTTTTCAGAAGCCGAATTTTATCAATTTTTTGGCTCTTTTGATGGTTTAAAAGCTGCTATTTGGACTACATTTTTTGAAATGACTATGGATTTGGCTCATAAAAACAAAAATTATGAGTCCAATACCAATCAGGAAAAAATGCTAACGTTTTTCTTTACCTTTTTTGAATTGCTTACGGCAAACCGCAGTTATGTGCTATTCACGTTAAAAGAACACACTGAAATACTGAAAAACATGCAGCAACTTTCTGGATTGCGTAAAAAAATTAAAGTATTTGCCACAGACTTAATCGAGAATAAAAATGACGAAAAACAGTTAAAAATTTTAAAACAACCTGCTATTATTTTTTCAGAAGGGGCTTGGTTACAGACCATTTTTATTTTAAAATTTTGGATGGATGACAATTCGCCTGCATTTGAGAAAACAGATTTGGTTATTGAGAAATCTGTTAGAGCAATCTTTGAAGTGTTTGCCACGTCACCAATAGAAAGTGTGATTGATTTTGGTAAGTTTCTTTGGAAAGAAAAAATGGCATAACATTTTTGAAATAAAAGATTAAAAAGGCGTTGTTACCTAATTTTTTTTAAGTTAAAAACACCACTTTTAATCTTTCCTTTAATCTTCGAAACAATTGTAAGGGTAAAGAATAGCAATTTTTTTTAAATAAAAAGTACCCATAAATTTATGTATATAAGTAATTCATGAAAACATTAGATTCCATTCCTACAGGAAAAATTAAACGTGCTTCTCAATTGGTAAAAACCGGGGTAAAAGTTGGTGGTAACTACTTAAGATATTATGGTGAAAAATTTGTAAACCCCGAGTTAACAAAAGATAAATTAAACGAGAATAATGCCGAAGATATTTACGATAGTTTAAAGAGTTTGAAAGGAAGTGCTTTAAAAGTTGCGCAAATGTTGAGCATGGAAAAAAACATTATGCCAAAAGCCTATGTTGAAAAATTTTCTTTGGCGCAGTTTCAGGTACCGCCACTTTCTGCTCCGCTTGTGCGAAAAACTTTTAAAAAATATTTGGGTCAGGAGCCAGAAGCCTTGTTTGATACCTTTGAAGCAGACTCAGTAAATGCGGCTAGCATAGGACAAGTGCATCGTGCTACCTTAAACGGTAAGCAACTGGCTGTGAAAATTCAATACCCTGGAATTGCTGAAAGTATAAGCAGTGACCTTGCATTGGTAAAACCCGTTGCCCTTAAAATGTTTAATATTAAAGCCAAAGATTCTGATAAATATTTCAAAGAGGTAGAAGATAAGCTCATGGAGGAGACAGATTATAACCTCGAGCTACAACAAAGCCATGAAATCACAGAAGCCTGTGCTCACATTCCTAACTTAAAGTTTCCTAAATATTTTGAAAACCTTTCCAGTGAACGCATACTCACAATGGATTGGATGGATGGCGAACACCTTTCTGAATTTACAAAGCGCAATACAGATAAAGTGCTGGCAGACAAAATAGGTCAAACACTTTGGGATTTTTATATGTATCAAATGCACGTTTTAAAAAGTGTACATGCAGATCCACATCCTGGAAATTTTTTGGTAAGTAAAGAGTTTCAATTAATTGCTATCGATTTTGGATGCATAAAACGGATACCTGAAGAATTTTATGTACCCTACTTTGAGTTAGCAAAACCCGAATGTATAAATAACCCAGAGCTATTTATGGAACGAATGTTCGCTTTAGAAATTTTACGTGCAGAAGATACCCCTGAAGAATTGAAGTTCTTTTCCGAACTTTTTCATGAAATGTTGAGTTTGTTTACCCTTCCATTTCACAGGGATACTTTTGATTTTTCAGATCCTGTTTTCTTTGAAAAAATTGCGCATTTGAGTGAAAAATATTCAAAAGACACAGAAATTAGAAAAATGGATGGTAACCGGGGTTCTAAACATTTTTTATATATTAATAGAACTTTTTTTGGGTTGTATAATTTAATGAATGATTTGGGATCAAAGGTGCAAATTAATGCATATATAAAATACATAAATTTATAGTGGAATAGTTTTTTTGAAAGCAAAAAGAACCACTTAATTTTTTTTGAAATGATATTTAATATAAATCGTTCATAGAAAAATACATTAGAAAAAAATTAACAAAACTTTCTGTTTATTTATTTGATTTAAATATTAAACAAAGTTATTTTTATAGTCTATAAAATATCTGTGTGGGAATCAAAATTGCTATGAATCCTTAGAAAATATTTTCAAGCACAATTAATTTTATTTATTGGTTAGGTTGTTGAAGAGGCAAATTTCTTTTATATGAAATTTGCCTTTTTTTTGCGTTTTGAAAGTCACTTCAGTAACCACCTTTTTTGAACAATTTTCACAATTGCTCACAATCTTTGTCTTTTATTATTTGTTATAATCTAGATAAGCCCGATAGATTTAGAATGGGCAATAGCCTCTTTGCTATTTTTAAAATACATAGTAGCAATTTGTAAACTTTCAATTGTTTGTAAAGAGGTTTTTATGGAGGGTTTTTGTTTTATTCCAGTTTGTCTAATATAAACAGCTTTAATACTTAAAGGAAATATTTTAACGATACGTTCATAAACAAAAACATCTTTTTGTGAATCATCTCCTAAAAGTACGTACTTTATATTTGGGTAAAAACCGATTATATCTTTGATTTTTTCAAATTTATGATTGGAGTATCCCGAGCCGGAAAACAAAAAACTTCCAAGGCCAGCCTTGATTTTTTTAAGTTTAATTATCGCTTTAGGTAATTGATGTATTTTAGCAAAATCATTAATAAATTCATATAAATTCCATTCGCTGTTTGAAACATAAAAAAAGGAATTAAAGGAATCTTGTTGATGACCAAAAGAACTTAGTGCTTTGTAATGTTCCACAACATCCTCAAATACTTTTCTTTTATGAATGTTTTTTAGAAGTAAGATGTATATTTTTTTAAAGAAATTGTTACTGTGGGAAATTAGAAATGTATCGTCAATATCTGAAATAATTCCGTAGCTGCTAATATGAGGTTTTAAAAGTTCACCTTTTCTTACAATGTTTAAATTTTTATAAGTACAGCTTACCTGATATTTGTGCCATCCACTTACTAAAAAAAAATCAAATGGAATTGTAAATCTAAAGTAACCATCCTCTAGTGTTTTGGTATTAACTTGTATTTCTTTAAAATTTAGTAGTACGTTAATATTGGTAATAGGCTTAATTCTGTACATATGAAAAATTGAAAATGCATGCCGAAATCCTTTTCTGTCTAAACGAAATTTATCAGGTGCATTGGAACGAAACACATGTCCATACACAACTAGTTGATTGTCATTTACATATCCCCTATATAATTTTAAATCTAATTTGTTCATTTTTTAATATTTATATATAACACGAAACGCAAGAACTTATTTAAATTTAGCATTAAATTTACAAATGATGAACTTTATTAAAAAAATTCTTTTTATTGTAAATCCTATTGCTGGTGATAAAGATAAAACGGAGAGTATTGCTCTTGTACAAAAATCTTGTGATTTTAGAAAAATAGAGATAATTACCTATTTTACTACTGGTTTTAATGACGAGGAACAAATTACGGCTTCAGTAAAAACAAACAATCCTGATCGTGTTATTGTTCTTGGGGGTGATGGAACAATACGTTTATTAGCAATGGTTTTAAAGGGAACGTCAATACCCATAGCAATACTTCCTGCAGGTTCAGCTAATGGTATGGCCGCAAGTTTAAACTTGCCTAAAAATATAGAACAACAACTGGAGTTGGCTTTTCAAAATAGCACAGTAACTATAGATCTTCTAAATCTCAATAATGAATTGTGTATGCATATTGCTGATTTAGGTATCAATGCAGAGCTTGTTAAAAACTATGAACTTGGTAAGATACGCGGAAAATTAGGCTATGCCTTGAAAACCATTCCTACTTTATGGAATAGTACCTATCCATTTACCTTTAAAATACATATAAATAATACCACTTTTGAAAGAAAAGGTGTTTTATTGGCTTTTGCTAATGCCAGAAATTATGGTACAGGAGCGACATTGAACCCTTTGGGGAGATTAAATGACGGCAAATTTGAGATAGTCATTTTTAAAAATCTTAATTTTATTCAAATGCTAAAGACATTAAACAGCATAAATGATTTTGACCCCGAAGTTGTTGAAATTATTTCAACAGAGAGAGCTATTGTGAAATGTAAAAAACCTGTACCCTTTCAAATGGATGGGGAATATATGGGCGAAACCAAAATGGTAAGAGCATCTTTATATCCCGAAAAATTATTGTTTGTAGTTCCGGATCCTATTATTGAAAAACCTTTTTTTAACTTAAAATCCTAAATTTTTTTATTTCCTGTTTCTGATTAATTCTAAAACACCATTAATAAAAGTTAAAGGATGTATTGGGTTTCCAGGAACATATAAATCAATGGTATGGGTTTCCAGAAAATGTCTGTTTAATGCTGGACTATCGGCAAAAATACC
>Ga0210025_1004149_pt1 | contig 12575 bp, 7 predicted proteins | sample CryGeyme20150102_FD_183989 | JGI IMG/M metagenome (GOLD analysis project Ga0210025, IMG submission 183989) | Groundwater microbial communities from Crystal Geyser aquifers in Utah, USA - Crystal Geyser metaG 2015-0102 (SPAdes) (version 2) | ecosystem: Environmental > Aquatic > Deep subsurface >...
AAGTACTTAGGAGAATGTGTTAGCCCTGTGGACTTAGTGCGAGTGTATCCCCCTGTAGGTTCTGGTACTTCTTCTACAGTCTCATTTGTAGTCTTATTTTTGGCGTCTATGGGCGTAGTAGACCGCCCTACCGCCGTAGTAGTACTTTGAGTACGAGTACAGTCGACTTTTCGTAACTCTTAAATCGTCGACCTACCTCTACTACTAATAGCTACTCGGAGTACTAGTCTAGTAGTAGTAGCTAATGTAGTACCTGGTAGTTGGCCATTCGGGCCTCTTGAAATACCGTAGCTACTACTACTATCAGTAGTACCGGTACTACTACTAGTAGCTACTATCGTAATATTAGTAGTCTACTACGGAGAAATTAAAATTTGGTTTTCACGTAAGCTACAATTTTTGAATTCAATAAAATTTAAAAAAATTCAGGAATAATCTTTTTCTTAACGGAACAACAAATTCCTATGCCATCACAAATTTATTTGTTTACACTGTGTACAGTGATATTTCGAATACACTTTCATTACGGTATACCGTATAACCAGATCATTTTATAAACCATTCAACTATGTCTCTCAATTACATGAAAGTATCTCTACTCCTGCTGGTGATTTCGGCATCATCAGCTAGTATGCCACAAGGAGTCTTTCTTCGTACAGCTGCTGCTGCTGCTGCAACTGACAGACGATTGGAAAATAATGATAATCAAATCGAACAACAATACGAAGGAGAAGATGATGATTACATGGGTTGTTTCTGTCCTTGCAATGTCGCTGAATCCAACACAGAGGGGGTCGTCGCAATGATTGCCCTAGACGAAAGCCTCTTGGGACCTGATGGAGATGATTACATCTGTGTCAGTGAAGCACAAAGTATCCAATACAACACCGACAACAGTGCCGTGTGTGACGAATCGTGTTATGATGACTTGATGGATGATGATTACATCTGTGTCAGTGAAGCACAAAGTATCCAATACAACACCGACAACAGTGCCGTGTGTGACGAATCGTGTTATGATGACTTGATGGATGATGAATATGATGGTGACGATGATTCATTGGGAGATGATGAATATGATGGTGACGATGATTCATTGGGAGATGATGAATATGATGGTGACGATGCCGAAGGCGGAGATGATGATGATGACGACGACGAAGAAGATTTCGAATAAGTAAACATTATGGTACAATTTGAAATTTCTAGAAATCCTCGCTTAAGATTGGCCTGCTGCATACAGCCAACCACCGCAACTCTTGTTGCAGAAGGAAATTGCTAGTTTCATACTTTATTGGTTAAAGACTTTGTATCTCCAAACATTGACACGGAAGAGATACGATTCTCCAGCTTTAGATTTTTTCATTGAGATGCCTCTGTTCTTACGCTCACTGCAAGAGACGTAGGCTCGTCAGCAGGTACTGTGAAGTCAGTCGTGAGCTGAAGGGTTAGCTAGAGCTCTGAAGGTAGGATCGGCAGTATCTGGGAGAGCCGCTAGTGTAGAAGGTGGCTCGATAGTAGCTAGGGCTTCAGTGGTAAGCTCGGTAGTGGCTAGCATGGCTATAGTGGTGGCGGCAATGGGTTCGTAGTCACAGCAGGAGATCCACTGATGATACTATCCTCCTCAGCTTGAACAGCAACCTCGTCCTGTTCAACAGCTTCGAAGAGCGCTTCTCCTTCAATACGCCCAAACACTCTCAAATTCCACGAGGATAGTAGAGACTGAATCCCGGCAGTGTCAATGCCACCGCCACAGTCGCAACATGCCTCCGTAAACGCAAAACCAGTTGAACTGTCCACAAGATCAATCGCCGACAAGTTGAACGCAGTCACAGCAGCAATGTCGTTCACCATGCCGTCAACACACACCTGCTTTCTCATATCATGACAGTCAAGGCTCTCATTTCCGTGGATTTTTACAACAAATGATTCATCGACACAGGCAGGACTACCAACAATCCAATCAACTATAACTAATTTCCATGCACCCTTGGGATTTTCCCCCCAAGTCTTGACAGACATCAATTCCCACACATTTGTACCTTGAGAAGTTTCACGACGGTTAGAAGGAAGAATGTTTGCCACCGTGCCTTGGGGAGACTCAAGAACAATTTGAAGCTCTCCTCTGCTAGGATGTTCCAAATCAAGATGCAAGACAACCGACTCGGTTATGAATCGTTCGTCGGCTTCGATGATGATAGAAGAAACAGCAGCATGGGCAGCAGATTCCCCAATGGGAAGATCAATAATGGAGGTCTGGTTAGAGACTATCATTTCAGGGCCAAAGTTTGTCCAATTTTTGGCAGCTTCAACAGCAGCGTATGTATCCATCCCACCAAAGCCATAGTAGGCGCTGTGGTGGTAACCGGCAGCATTCGTCGTCCATGACAAACTGTCCGGGTCATGCTTCACAGCAGTGTCGGCAAGAATTCCTTGCACGTCACGCCACGTTAGATCAGGGTTCGCCTGGAGGACAAGAGCAAGGGCCCCACCAACGGCAGGTGCAGCAAAACTCGTTCCAACTGAAATGTCATGACATCCTCCTCCTAAATTGGCAACAATGTTATTGGTGCTAAACTCGTAGTCGCCACCGGGTGCACTACAAAACAGTATGATTGTAAGCGTTTCGTTGGTAGGCAAGGTGTGAAGACGAGCAAACAGTTTCTATCCCCTACCTGATGAAGAGCGCTGCATCTCCTGTTGAGGAATAGGAGGCATGGAGCGAATCTTTACCCACGGCACCAACAGTAATGGTGTATCGAGAATTGAGATATCCCTGTAAATAAAGGGAGCGAAATTGAGTGTACAAGTGGCAGAAAGTATTTTAGCGACACAGAGAACGAAACAGACAAAGAACAAAAGAAAAGTATTTTATTCTGCACGAACCTCCATGTTAACGACTTCGCCTCTTTTGTATTCGTTTCCAGCAGCAAACACTAAAGAATAAATGGGAAAGATGAGAACAATAGTTACCATGACGAAGGACTGGTAGCCCGTAAAGAGAAAACGCAAGTAACAAACTACGAACCAAAAATGATACCCTTTCCGTCGCGTCCTTCCTGTATGGCAGTTTCAATAGTTGCAAGCTCTTCCTCGGGCAATTTATTGTAGGTGCATCGAGTATACAAGGAAAGATATTTTGTGCAGATCTGAACTTGGGTTTCGAAAGCAGCCCCGCAAAATGCGGATAGCAGCAAAGAGCAGTTCTTTGATAGCAGAGAAGGCTGTTCTCCGGTTTCGATACTATATAAAGGACACAATGTCTCAGTCGCTTGCAAACGTCTTCTGTTGCTGTTTATGTCTTCACAAGCATTATCATTCCATGAGTTGATGGAGATGTCCACTCCAGATTCTGTGTTGAGAGAGTGTCGTTATCCATGGTGTTAGTATGGTGCAAAGAAATGCAATGATACAGAGCAGCGATGAATTATTGGACGATACTGAAGTCTTTACCCAATGCTCTTGTGTAGGGCTCGTAGTAGAACCCTTCGAATGGCGCCAAAGACTCCTTTAGCAGAGGAAAATAGCAGGCCGAAAGTGTGGCATCTGGGGCAATGCCCACAGCACATTCATCGTTATTTCCACTGGCAGTAGCAATGCTTGCAACACCAGTTCCATGTTCAAATGGATGATAGCGTCCCAGAGGTGTGTGCATGGGGCACGATGCGTTGGCATCAAATTTAGATGCAAACTCACTATGATTTGCTTCCACTCCAGAGTCTACCACCTGGATATGAATACCTTCTCCAGTAAGACCTTGGTCCCAGACGGGCTGAACATTGAGAATGTTAAAAGACCATTCCATGGCATTGTAAAGAGGATCGGAGAATGCATTGTTTGAATTGGTCACACAGTTGACTGCTCCCGTCACAAAATCGTCAATGGTAGGACAGGCTGTCGTGCTTAAATTCAACAAAGGTGGAATATGATAGCCACAAAGAGCGTTTCCAGGGCACCAATGGCACCCTGGGCTGCTGCTGGTGCACTCCTCACAGCTCGTAAAGTGATGTGAATTGCATTCCTCTTGCTCAGCAGTCATTTCGACTGTTACCCCATCTGTAACTTCGACCACTTGCTGTCCCAAAGCGACAGCTACAAAAGCCATCACTAAAAGTGCCGAAGAGATTTCCATTGTAAGTCTACTCTGCGTACTGACAATGATTAACAAAAAATCTATTTCGTCGTCAGATGATGGAGGGATAAAAACAAAAGCAAAAGTCCGCTGTGACAAGATAATAATGACCGAGTTCGATTCGTCAAAAATAATCGTAAGAAAATTAGGAACTTTTCACTGTTGTTTCATGATTAATGACGGAGTTGATGAAAAATTGCGTACTGTAAGTAGGAGAGTACAGTACTGCAGTTCCATATTACAAGGATTAGATTGTGGAAGGTTATCACAGTAATATTATTACCAGGTACCTGGTAATAATACCATTCATAGCTACCACGTACTCGAGTAGGTACTGGTACCGTTGACAGCAAAAAATTGTAGCGTTCGTCAGCTTCAGCAGGTGCATTCCTCTTGTTGTTGGAAAAGCGTCGGAGTTCCACTTGGAGAGAATATTACATATTTTAGAATAAGATGCCAGCACTGATGGCTGCTGGCTTCGGCAGGCTCCGCGAGTGATGATATTTGAATGGGTTTGTGCCTAGTTGTTCTTACTCCTCAGTGCTCGCAGCAGCAAGCTGACCTGCCCAAATAAAAATGGTGCAGAGGGCATTTGTGAAGTCTTGGAGAGACAACTTTCGAGTATTCTCTGCAGATTGTTTCAGATAAAAGCAGCCGTAGCTTGTACTCCCACGCCCGGGGGAGACGCCCACCAAGACCTACCTACAGAGGTCCATGCTGTGCTAGAGCCGTGGTGTTGCTCACTCCTCCCTATTTCGTGCGGTGCTAGCTGAGCTCCGTGCTCCAGCTCAAGGAGGACAGTAAGTTTTGTGTTCGACACAATGAGTTATTCTGTGCTGCAGTGTCTCTGGTGGCTACAGTAGCTAGTAGCAGTGGCGCTATTTGGATGGTGGTGGTGGGAAAATGGTAGTACAGTACCGGTACGAATCAAGTACTAGTACTCTACTGTAGTACTCTAGCAGCTCTAGTAGTGACTACTACTGTACCCGCAAGGGCCTGTCCTTCACCAGAATTTTGCCAGGTGGAACCGAGAAACACCCAGATTCAACTTCTCAGTTGATTGCTGGGTGACGTTTGACGAAGGAGATGTATTATGTTTGTTGCCTCCTGAAAATCAAATCTGCAAATGAACAAAAAGAAAATTGCCACACGACGATAATAATAAAAACGCCCAAGGGATAATAGAATTGTGCGCAGTTGAAATTTCCGCATAAGCAACAAAAAACCGACTTTAAATTTACTCAGGCAGCACGTTCATCTACGAAGACTTTCCACCATCTAACCCTACCTATCCATTGAGGTTTGCAAACATCATGAAAATTACTTCAGGAGCAGTACTGCTTGCCTTGGCAGCCGCCATCGAGTTAAATCGATCAGATGCTGTATACACGGGCACACCAAACATGGCGGGACCATTATCATTTTCCAGTTCGCTGCTATCGAAGCAGTCGGGTTGGGGATTGTCCAATATCCGAGGAGGAGCTTCGATGCGTAAGATAGTGTGTAATGCAGTATACGTTTGTGATACGTTTAAAAGCACAGATTTGTCTCACACACACGTTATATTTGCGTATATTTCCTTTATCCTTCTCAATTTCTGGCTGCAGCCCCCATCGAAGGCGAAGGCGAAGAAGGAGCAAAGCCCAAGAAAAAGTCTAAAAAGAAGAAGAAATCAAAAGCTGCCAGCAAACAAGAAACGAAAAAATCAACTGCTTCCTTTGCGCAACAAGAATCGGATTTGTCAACAGCTATTCTAGGAGGTGCGGCCGGTAGAAACGCTATGCGCGTCTTTTCCTACTCGAGCGACGAAGGCCACTCTGTGGTGGGAATACCAGAAGAAACCCTCGAAGAAATGGGATTGTTTGAAGGCGATACAGTCTCGATCAAAGGAAAGCGCGGAAAAAAGACCATTGCCAGTGTTGCTGCTGTGTCGACTGCAGATGTTGCTTCTCTTGTAGATGGTGGTAGTGCTGGGGAGAGTCATCCTATTGGAATGTCGCTGGATGCCATGAAAAATGCCGGTGTTAGATCTGGCGATACTGTGACGGTTGTACCTACTCCCGACGTCAAATTCGGAAAGGCTGTTTTGATTCTTCCCTATCAAGATTCACTGGCGTCGGCCGGAGTTTCTGGTACTGCCGAAGATACAAAATTGTTTGACAATTATATCAAACCCTATTTTGATGGAAAGTTCCGAACGCTGCACAGAGGTGATTCTTTCTCAATCGATGGTCCTCTAGGAGTACTAGAATTTCAGTGTATTGAAATCGATTCGGTAGAAGTTGACGGTGACACAGCCTGTGTTGTAGTAGACGAAACCCTGATTGAATGCGATGGCGAGCCCATTGATCGTGACAATATGGATGATTTGGAAGGTGCTGGCTATGATATGATCGGAGGTGCTAGTAAACATTTAGCCGCTGTCCGAGAGCTTGTGGAACTTCCACTCCGTCATCCTGAGCTCTGGCGCAAACTCGGAATGAATCCTCCCCGCGGAGTCTTGTTGACTGGACCCTCTGGATGTGGTAAGACTGCGATGGCCCGAGCTGTGGCCGCTGAGACCGGAGCCTACTTTTTTGTTATTAATGGACCAGAAGTCATCTCTAAGCGTGCTGGAGAAAGTGAAACCAATCTGCGTCGTGCATTTGAAGATGCTGAAGCTAATGCCGAAGACTACAACGGTGCTATTATTTTCATTGACGAAATTGACTCGATCGCGCCCAGTCGTGAAAAGGCTGGTGGTGAAGTAGAAAAGCGAATTGTGTCACAGCTCCTAACTCTTATGGATGGTATGAAACCTACATCGAAGGTTGTTGTCATGGCAGCCACCAACAGACCTAATGTTATCGAGCCAGCTCTTCGACGTCCCGGACGATTCGATCGCGAGCTGGACATGGGAATTCCCGATGAACTTGGTCGCCTGGAAATTCTTCAAATCATGACACGTGACATGCGATTGGGAAGCGACGTCGATCTTGAGGTCTTGGCCCGTGGCACACACGGTTACGTAGGAGCTGATCTACAACAACTTTGTATGGAAGCCGCACTTGAATGTATCCGAAGTAAGATGGGGCTGATTGACTTTGACAAGGATCGTGTCGACAAACGCATCTTGGATAGTATTCTTGTCGAGGGTAAACATTTTGACCACGCTATGGGAATTGTACACCCGTCCTCGCTTCGAGAGAACCAAGTAGAAGTTCCTGATGTACACTGGGACGATGTTGGAGGTTTGGAAGACGTCAAGCGCGAGCTTCATGAAACTGTTCAGTACCCTGTGGAGCATGCCGATAAATACATCAAATTTGGAATGAGTCCCAGTAAAGGTGTGCTTTTTTACGGTCCACCTGGTTGTGGCAAAACACTCCTTGCCAAGGCCATTGCCAATGAGTGCGGGGCTAATTTTATCAGTATCAAGGGTCCTGAGTTGTTGACGCAATGGTTTGGAGAGAGCGAGGCTAATGTTCGTGAGCTTTTCGACAAAGCACGAGCTGCCAGCCCTTGTATTCTAATGTTCGACGAAATGGATTCTATTGCAAAGACCCGTGGTAGTGGTAAGTACCAAATGAAGTGTTTCAGTAAAAAGCTTTCGTTTTTCTTGCCTTCTTCTTTTGCTAAATCTATCAAACCTGGTGTTTTTCCGTATAATGTTAGGTGGAGCTGGAGGCGGCAGCGAAGCAGGAGACCGTGTGATCAATCAGATCTTGACAGAGATTGATGGTGTTGGTGCACGAAAGAATGTCTTTGTGATTGGAGCTACTAATCGTCCCGACATCCTTGATCCTGCTGTCATCCGTCCGGGACGTTTAGATCAATTGATCTACCTTCCTCTTCCTGATCTGAAGAGTCGCCTGGCTATTTTCAAAGCACAACTCCGCAAGGCCCCGCTTGACGAATCAGTAGATCTAGAAGTCCTTGCGCGGTCTACCAACGGCTTTAGTGGAGCTGATATCTCTGAAATTTGCACAACTGCGTCGAAGCTTGCCATCCGAGAAGCCATTCTTGCAGTCGAAGATCGAACGAAGAGAATCGAAGACGGAGAGATTGACGAGGACGATACTTCTTCGGGATCATCTGAAGTGAGTGGAAATATGCTCATTGGAAAAAGACACTTCAATTTTGCTATGAGTCGCGCACGTCGCAGTGTAACAGAGAAGGACCTTGCCTTGTTTGAAGAGTTTGCAGAGAAGCAAAAGGCAGGCAGAGGAGAAGCCGCCACAAACTTCAAGTTCGATGCTCCTTTGGCCGGCAGCAGCGCCAGTGTCGAAAACGAAGAAACCCCACAGGATGACTTGTACTCATAGGGAGTCGTGTAGCTACTAAGAAAACCAAATGGACCAAGCATTCATCTACTAAATAAATACAGTAGATACGAGTATCTCTCTGATCTGTTCTTGTGACAGTTTTATTATTTATCTTTGATCTGCTACAACTGATAGTAGTACTAAATTGCCTAATCGTTAGGAATAGTGTTATAGGGCCGTCTGTCGTCGCAAGGTTTGTTTTACGCTCACCTCTCCTCGCATGCGAAAGATACTGTACTAGTAGACCCTCTACTGCTACTAGCTAGTACTAGCTAGCTAGTAGTCTACTGTAGTACTAATAAGAGCTCTACTAAAGTGGCAGTCTACTACTCAGTCTACTACTAGTAGAGACCCATTCGAAAATAAACGTTGTACTCGACTACATTTTTTTGCCATGCAGCCTAACAATCCTTTTCAATAAGCTTTTTATAATCGTTGAATCATCAGAATTGACAGCTACAGTTCTGCAGCGCAGAAGGAGATCCTAGTAGTGCGTTAATCCCGCGGCAGCCTGTTTTGGATCAGTCCTCATTGCTAAGAATCTTTCGAGACCGAATGGTTGATTTGTCACACTACTGAAACATACTGCTAACTGCTAACTGGTACCAGTGATCAGTCAAAGTTCGAGCGTTTCTTTTCTTTCGTTTATTTGACGTCCGCAATGGATCACATTTTCCGACAAAATGCACTTATTAGACGGGGCATGGTAGTGGCTAGCCATGCAAGGCCGATGAATTTGCAACGAACCCTGCATTTACCTCCTAGAGTTCGACCGAACGGAGCAATCATCGGCACTCGAAGACCAAGAAGTAATCAAGGGCGTTTGTCGTGGTTGTCAACGTATCAAATTGCAGAGGTGAATAATTTGCAAAGCATCGCAACTGATAACAGCAAGCAGCAGCTTCTGGCATCCTATCTTCAAACAGACGACAAGGAACTGTTGCTAGAAGAAGCGCCAGAATCTCACTGTGCAGCGGAGGATATTCCCGAAACAGTAACAAACAAGTACGACATTAGTACGCTTCAAAAGAAAACACAACATTATCTAAATGAAGAAGTTTTTCCTGTCGGATCCTTTGACTTGGACTTGTTTGAGGAGGCTCGAGGATTGATTTGGGCGTGGAGTGAGCAGGGTAGCGCCGAGAGTGTCCAGCAATCCTTTCAACTGCTCAGACGGTTGGTGGACGAGCAAGGCTCCAATTTTCACCCAGATCTTAACGAAAAAAGTATAAGTCATCTGCTGAATACTCCAACCTTGAACACAGTCGTAAAGAACTGGTACACTTGCTGGCAACATTTAGACGAGATTGCCTTGGAAAATCTATCAAACGGAGGGTCGACAGGTATCCCTCGGCCACAAGATGTATTAGCGACAATTGAAAATCTGGCAGATAAATGTCCTAGTCTCGGTCCCCAAACGAAGTGTTATGCAATCATCATGAGAGCTATTTTGTATCGAATCAAAACGGTTGAGGAAGCAGAATACGTTGAATCCCTACTAACAAAAATGGTCAAGGGGTATCAAAGTGGTGATAATCGCAAGGCTCCCACTATTGTGGAATACAATATTGTAATCAGCGCCATGGCCAATGTTGCAAAACCGGAACGAGCAGAAGCCATCCTAAGAAGGCTCTGTGATGACTTCAAAGCTGGACTATCGAAACTTGCGCCGAATGCCTTTTCTTTCGGGTCAGTACTATTTGCATGGGGCTTTTCAAAACAAAAAGATGGAGGCCAGCGAGCACAAGATATACTGGATATGATGATTGATATGGGTGAACAAATGAACGACAAATCTTTGGCTCGTCCCAGTGCTCGCTGCTACAATAGTGTTCTGCAAGCTTGGTGCCGACCTCAAACACAGTCAGGAACGACTAACGCAGAACGCTTTTTACAGAGAATGCAAGAAGATTATCGCTTGGGAAACGATGAAGCGAGACCATCAGCAGAGTCTTATGGATTGATTATCCATAATTGGTCCCTCATGGGCTGCGCCGAGCAATCTGAGAAAGTTCTTCGTTTGTTGTGCAACGACTACAAAAGGAACGGAAACCACCTTGCAAAACCTACCAGTTTCCAATTTAATTCTGCAATCAGTGCTTGGCCAAGGTCGAGGGCTTCGCATGCCCTTGATCGAGCATTTTCTGTTTTTGATTACATGAAAGAGCTAGAAGTGGCACCAGATTCCGCCACTTTTGGTTGTCTGATGCTGTCTTTATCACGTTCCAACGATAGATTAGCGGGCGAGAAAGCTGAAAATCTGCTTAGAATGCAGCAAGAGTTATTCAAAGAGGGCAACGATGCCTGTAAATGCGATACGCTTCATTATAACGCGGCGATGCATTGCTGGAGCTTGGTTGGAAATGCTCCCAGAGCAATTAAACTGCTTAGTGAGCTGATACAAGAGCACAAAAGAGGGAATGTTAAAATTACTGATGAACGCCCATTCATTACAGCCTTTGCGGCGCTAGCGCGGTCGAAGGATCGCACTGCGGGAGAAAGAGGTGAAGTCATTTTTGACGAGATGGTGCAGATGTGCGATGCTGGTGAACTTGCCTTTGAACCATCGACCATTTGCTACACGGGATTACAAGGTTGCTGGGCAAGCGTTGAGCGACCAATATCAGGTGAAAAATGCGTGGCGCTATTAGGGAAATTGAAAGAAAAATATAATTCAGGTGAGGCCAGCATGAGGCCAGCAGAATCCAATTACAAAGTCGCTATTGACGCCTTCGCTAGAATAGGCCAGCCGGAACGAGCGGAAGAAATTTGGTATGAGATGCTGCAGGATTTTTTAAGTGGCAATTCGGACGCTAAACCGGGTAGCGAATCTTGCGTGGCTGTTATTGCGGCCTGGCTCACATCTAACGCCCCTGAAGCGATGCAAAGAGCACTCGATCTAATAGATCGAATAGCCGAAGTGGACCGTTCGGATGCGATTGAGCTGAAGATTGATTTAAACGATTACTATCTCCTACTTGACATATGCTCAAAGTCGGACAATCCCTGCGTTCTTGCTGGTGGAGAGGAAATTGTAAAAAAAATGAAAGTAGTTCATGCGGCTGGATTTGGGGCGGTTGGACCCGATACTCGGTGCTACAATATCGCTATCAATTGCTGGGGGAAACACGGAAGTGCGCAATGTGCCGAGGCCTTATTTTGGGATATGTACACAGATTTTCTGGAGAACGACAACAAGGCAGCAAAGCCAGATGTGTTCACTGTGTCGACTGTTCTAACGGCATGGAGGCGTTCCCACATCAGAAATGCACCCGAAAGGGCACAAGTATATTTTGAACGGATTCAGAAAATAATCGATACGGGAAAACTGGACCTCAAACTCGACGCCGCATGTTATGCTTCAATGCTGAACTGTCTAGCAAATGCTAATTCTGGCGATGCTACCGATGCTGCGGAACTCATTTTTTCAAAGCTGAAAAAGCAACACAGGGATTCAAAAGACAAGACTATTCAGCCAACCTATCATTTATACTACGCTTTTATTAAGTGTCTTGCAAATGTCGGAAGGATGGAAGGAGCGGAAGAAGTTTTGGTGGAAATGTATACGCTGTATCACAACGGACGAAAGGATTTAGAACCAAAGAATTATTTCTTCGCCCAGGCTTTGAATGGGTGGTTTCGGTTGGGCGGTGAAGAAGCACCCGAACGAGCTGATAAGCTCCTTCGGTGGATGGATTGTAACTTACCAAGATACGAAAGACCTGACTGCATGCAGTTTGTCAGTCTTCTGAGATGTTGGGCTCGGTCAAGGCATCCCGATTCTGGTAAACGGTGCGAATCGTTGCTCCATCAATGCGCTAATCGTTTCGGTTCTCACAGGCCTCTCATTAAAGATTGCTGCGCTGATGTTGTGTGTGCTCTAGCCAGAACCGGCAACCCTGACAGGGCGGAGAAACTTCTGGTTCGCATGTGTGATGACTATATCCAACACGAAAAAGGAAGCCCACCCGCAACACCGCATCTTCGTGCTTTTATATCAGTCCTAGCACATTTGAGAAAAACCTCATCCGGAAGTATAAGTTTACGAGCACTTCGCCTTGTTCAAACTTTACGGGACGTGGATGCTGACCACAAAACAACATGGAAATATAATAATGTTTTGGACGTCTGGGAGAATT
>Ga0210025_1004150_pt1 | contig 12575 bp, 4 predicted proteins | sample CryGeyme20150102_FD_183989 | JGI IMG/M metagenome (GOLD analysis project Ga0210025, IMG submission 183989) | Groundwater microbial communities from Crystal Geyser aquifers in Utah, USA - Crystal Geyser metaG 2015-0102 (SPAdes) (version 2) | ecosystem: Environmental > Aquatic > Deep subsurface >...
CATGAAGCTTGGTCACCTTCATGTAGGTATTGGTGCCTTTCAGCATCTCAGTGAAGTCAGAGTCCATCCTCAGTTGTGCCAAGTCTTTCTTGATGGTGGTTGAGGTGAGCCAGAAACTGAATACTATCTTGGTTGTGCCATCAGAGGGTTTGCCCCAGGTCATAGTTTTCATGGCAGTAAACTTGATGAACCATGGAGTATCTTTCTGGGCTTTGTGTAGGATGGTGGTCACAAGTGTGGGCTTAGTTTTGTTGTCAGCACTACTAAGCATGGCTTTGGGATCATGAGCCTGGAGTGTTTGCAAGATGAGTAATAGATCTGCAGTGGACCAGTTGTTGCCTTTGGTGGTTCGTTCAAAGGCTAGTCCAAATTCGTGGTTTGCATGCAGGGCTGGACCGGTTGTGGGAGCTTTCTTCTTGGCGTGGGTTGTGACCATGGTCCATGGTGATTCTATGGTCTTCTGGGTTGTTGCAGTTGGGTTGTCGTTGGGCTTGCTAATTTGGAGTGTTTCAACTGCTTGTGCCATAGTATCGTCAACAAAAAGAGGGTTGGGTTGAACTGTAGTGCCAGTGGTGCCAGAAGTGTTGTAGATAGTAGACGAGTCACAAGTTGTGCCTTTTGCTATTTTTTTTGGCATCGTAGGGTGGGCGCAAGGTATATTATCCTGGAGTGTGGTCGTATGAAAGGTATCATGGTATTGATCGTGTGGTGGCGTCGGCATCGTCGTAAGTAGGGTTGTTGTGGTTCTCGGAGCCGTAGGGTCGGCTGGTCTCATAGCTGCGTCCTTCGAGTTCGGCATGGTCAAGTTTGCCAGTTGCTGATCGCCTGTCGTTGTCGTTGTCGGTGTCGTGGCCTTGGTGGTGGTAAGTGTGATAGTGGGTTCTTTGGGTTCTTCTTCGGGAACTATATCACCATGTCGCTCCTCCGGTCCCGTGTCGTCGTCGGTGGTGTTGATCTCGTTGTCGGACATGAGCGTGTCTTGTGTCCCGAGGCTTGGTAACGTCGTTGTTGTTGGGGATGGGTCATCATGTCGATATTTGACCACCCTCGTCGCCTGGTGGTTCAGGGTCTCGTCCTTCTTGTCACCTCCGGTAGCCGATGCAACTTCCATATCAACAACAGCGGTACTAGGAGCCGTCTCCATCACGTCTCCTGTGGCGTCGGGGATTGCCTGTGGCTGCCGTCGCCGGGTAGGTCGTCCTCCCTGTCGCGTCGTCGAGGTTGTGGTGTGCGTGTATCGGGTTATGAGCCTTGTATTATGCCTGCTTATCTGCTGCTTAACGGCGTTGCGTTTAGGTCGACCTTTGGTTATATTACTATTGTTATTTAGTTTAGTTATGTTAGCAGTTGTTAACTTGTTATTTGGGTTGTCGAGGTTCTATATTACCACTTGGTAGTAGTAGTACAGCCAATTCCTTTTTCACTCGATTTTTTCTAGAATTGTAACCGGTATTCAATAAGTCGGTCGCAACCGAGTTATCGGTGAGGTACCAAAAGGCCTTCCGGTGTTGACAAAAGGAAGAACAGCTGCTACTTAAAAGCACGCTTAAAGGGTGTTCATCCTTGCGCTGGCACTGGATAACCGGTAGGTTAAGTCGGTCGCGACCGAGTTATCGGTGAGGTACCGAAAGGCCTTCCGGTGGTGTACGTCCATTTTTGATGAGACGATTGCGAATAAGTTTACCATAGGTTATTTAGTACGTGCTTTACATTTAGTACCTTTCCAAAGGCCTTCGTCCCATATTAGGATACAAATGAGGCACCGAAGGACAACACTACGTACCACTTTGTCTTATATTTGGATACATACAAATGAGGAGAACTACAATACAATTGTTTACTACTTCTTTCTCTACAAATTTAGAGACAAATTTGAACAAACGATTGAAATACAAATAAACATAAAATAAATATTAAAGTATAGAAGGCATTCTTGCAGATTGGATCACTCGTCTTGGATTTTCTCTAAGACCAAATCGTATTTCAATGGGATTCAACTTTGACCTTTCGTTTTCAGATAAAGATAATAACACATTTGAAAAATCTTTCGGGGTCATTCCTTTGAATTTATCAACAGATATCTTTTCAAATACACTGAAAGAGGGATCTCTTGTATACGTCCAATTGAATGAAATTTCCGTTAATTCATTTTCATAACAATCCTTTTGATCTTGATCCGACAAGTTGTTCCACCAAGCACATTGGATTAGATTCAATGTCTTTTTATTCTCAGGAACATTGAATATTAACTCCTCCATGGTCTCGGTAGAGGTAATTGGTCTATTCAATACGATGTAGAAATCCGAATAAGTGACTCTGATTGTGATGTATGACGATGCTCCTCCCTGTATTCGCTGACTGTTCTCTTCTCTTTTGGACTCACTTATTGTTTTGCCAAGTGTTTCCATCAATCTAATACTGCGCTCTTCCTTTTTCTTTTCATTTTCTGCAAGAAGCTGTTCGGTAGTTTTTTTTAGTTGTGGAAATGATCCATAACTATTAGGAATATGCGTATTCGTAGAAACCACAGCTCCTGCAAATTCTACATTGCCTGGTTCGAACACAGCTGGAGGAAGATCGGATAATTGTGGCCAGGTAGTATTGTCGTCATTTATACAGGGAAATGCCTCTGCAAAAGATAGGTTATTGTCGGGACCGTGGTTACTTGTTTGATGGGAGGCCCATTTGACGAGGTATTTGACATGTTCCAAAGATAGGGCATGAAAGAGTTCACTGTCGGGATTATTGTAGGACTTCTTGAATATTTCATTTAGCTTTCTTGTTTGGTCACCAAGTTCTTGTCTCTTTTGTAATTGAGCACGCTTGACAGCCTCCGCAGATGGCGAATAAAGTTTCTTTACATTGGATTCTTGCGAGAATAATAAGTCTTCATCATATTCCAATGCTACTTCGTCCTCGTCCTCTTCTTCGTCAACGACATTGGGTGTGTAAGGAGTGTCATCAGCATGAATAGTACCCAAAGAAAGAAAAATATCTACCGATTTTTCAGACCCCTTCTTCTTTTTGTTCTTTTTAAAAAGGTTTTCAGCCGCAGTCCACAAATCTTTGGTCGATTGTAAATGTATTACCGCTTTCTGAGAACGTTTCATTTGAATATAAAGCTTGGACATGCTTCCGATTTTGGTCTTCTTGTTCTTGTCCTGATAAATGGGAAGATTGTAAGCAAATTGTTTCACTTGACGTTGGACAAAACCAACACTGAGAGGTTTATCAAAAAGTTGTGGCTTCAAAGAAAACTTGTTTTGGACAGGGACCTCTGTATTTACTTTACCAATGTGAATGTAGTTATATCCTTGACTACCTTCTTTTGGTTTCTTTATGGTTGGTTCAATAATATTCACATTCAACGTAATATCCTGTCCAAAAATATACAGATTTGTCTCAGGCGAGGATGGTAGTATATCCTTTTGTTTTTTCATTCTTTTGGAAATGCATAAGACAAGGAGATGGAAGCAATTAATATTGTTCTCTATCTCACAGCAATCATCAACGTTGATTGTAATGCTGTTGGGAGGACCGTCATTATTTTCTTGTTCTGTACTACTATCCTCCCCCTCAATATTCTTTTCGACAACAACAGCTGGCTTTTTATTGGTAAAAAGGGCGTAGTCCCTGAGAGCTTCCTGCCAGTCTTCTTTTGCACCAAGGCCAGCCAATTTCTTGTATGCCAAATGATCAGGAATATCAGTGAAATATTTTTTCTTCATTTGACTTTTGCAATAGAAAATCTTGCAATTATTCTGTTTATGATATACCAATTCATGATCCATATTCTCGTTTAGAATTTTGTTGATAAAATGCTCCACGTTTGTTATTGTGGAATTGTAGTCGAGGTCAGTGTCAAAGGCTTTTGCTTGTTCATTATTCTTTCTAAATTTGTTGATAAGAAGAGACCTTCCTGCAAATCTAGTTGCACAACTAGGAGATGATGACACTATTTGAAGGACAACCCGAGGTTTCGATTCGCCATCCTTTACCTTCTTTTTCAAATATTTGTGAACCAATGTTGGACGTTTTAATGCAGCAATGGGTTTCCTTACCACGGTGGTGGTGGTGTTGGTGATTTTCGGTGAATCCAAGCAAACGACTTCTTTACATTTTTGTTGAGAAGAAGACTGACTTTTGATATCAATACTATCTCCAGGAGAGGCTGTTTTGGAAGAAGATCCTTTCGGTCGTGACGGCGGCGGTGCCTCCTTTACTTGTAGACGAGGCGGTGGTGATGGTGATGGTGATGTAGTATTGCTCCTATCACTTGATGATAACGAGAAGGGAGTGGTGGGTGTGACTTTGGCTTTTTTACGTTTACGTCGTTGCTCAACCCCCCGTTGGTGTGCAGCCCTTTCCAATTTATCTTTGCGCTTGTTCTTTTCAAATTCAATATTATCTTTTATCTTCTGTGTAATCTTTGGATTTCTGGAAGATCTCTTGTGATCACTAGAAGACGATCTAGTAGATCTTTTCTTCTCATTATCATCACGACCAGGAGGAGGCATCGTCTTGGTAGTCTCCTTCAAACAAAAATGTAGTGAAATCAAATCTATTTCCATTGGTGTATACATATAGAGAGGAACGGAGATGCATTTGATCGCAGAAATAGAGAGGGACGGTGATGCATTTGTTTACAAAAATAGAGAAGAACGGAGATGCATTTGTGCACAAATATAAAGAGAAATCATACCAAACCAAAGCAACCAGTATTAAGAATGATATTTGTATGCAAATATAGATAGAAAAGGGAGTGGATATGGGCATACGGTGTGAGGTCTTTCGTCAACACAAATACAAACAAATTTTGTTGATCATACTGTCCATCTAAAACAGGGGCTTACCGGATCTAATTCACTACTAGCAACTTGAAACTTGATGTCAATGTTGTTGGTATGGTATCTATAGACAAATTTGAAGCCTGCGCAAAGACCAACGACGACTTATTAATTGAAACCAAGGCACTTTTGTAAAATGACTCTTGAAAATGATTGTTTTTTTTTTGGCGATTTTTTTGTAAAATAGCGTTCTAATTCTGTATCTCTCCAAATATAGATAGATAACTACAACAGGCTGTTAGCTACTGTTGTTACAGAGATTTTAAGCTACTGTTGATGTTATTTGGTGGTCTATAGCTTGTGTTCTAGTAGCTTTTGTCAAGGAGTGAAGGTTGTTGTTGTTGTTCAAAAAGACACACACACTTTTTTTTTTCCTCGTGCGCGAGATTTCCTGTTGCCAGGTTTTTTGCAAAGTGCTGTATCTTTAAAGCAAGAATTTGTCAAAACAGAGTGTGAATGTGAACATGTTTCATTTTGCGAAGGCAAACCATGCGGAAGCAGGACAGACCAATAGTTTGAACGCCCGGGTGGAATATTTTGAAACACAATGAAGCTACCAGTTACAGTAGTAGTAGTAAATTATGTTGTACACTGTGGCTGGTGATGTGCTGGAGTAGACTAGTCTAGTTTTAATTATTTTTCTCCTCTCTAGCAAGTAGTTTGCGATGAAATACGGAGCATTGGATAAAATAATTATACTATGGACGTACTATGAGTAGTCTAGTACTTCGCGTTTGGTTGCAAATTTCCCATAGTCTACTAAACTTTCCTTTTTGATTTTCAACGAAGCTTTTGAATGCAGGACAGGACGAGCACATGTTCCAGAACTTCTGAATGCACACATGCTCGTTAAAAATTAATTTTTGCAGGTTTGTCATTTTTTCGTTTCTTATTTTCAAAAAAAATCTACACTGTGTATTACTGTATTATTATTGTTTTTACGCATAATATCAGCTCCGCGTCCACAACATCATCGAATCTGTTCTTCTCCAACACTTCTTCACTCTGACAGTAACTACAACGAGTAAAGTACAGTATTCCATTATATCGACAGAAACCATGGTTGATCCACCGGGAAGTCGTGGACACAAACCTTCGCCACTTGGACCGGAAAAAAAACTGAAAAATCCTTCACAACCACTTTCTCCTCCTACTCCTACTCCTTCTTCCAACAATAACAAGAAGAACAAGAACGCCCACAGAGAATTGCAAGATCGCCTGGAAAAATTAGTCAAGCATTTGCAACGTCAATTTGCAGCTCAACGTCCGTCTGAACAACACGGTAGCAGTACTGGTATTAGGAATGATAGTAATAGTAGTAATTTTTTGGTTCCACCACGACCACCAGATTTGGCAGCCTCAAATTTGGGTCGGGAATTAGCGGACGCCTTTTATCAAAGTTTTGATGTAACAGAAGATTTAGAACATATTCGAAAAAAAGTATTGCAGAGTCTGAAACAACGAGGCATCCATCCATCGTTACCGCATGCCTTTTTTGATACCTTGGTGACTTTGGAACGATCTTCCAACAACAACGATATTACTGATAGTAGTACCGCCACTACTATTACTAGGAGTGCTACCGAATGGCTACCAACCTTTTTGTTGGAATGTGAATCGACCATTTTGCAAGAACTACCCAACATTGGAAGTAGCAATTACGAAGAAGCGGAAATTAGTGGAGTCAATGAAACATTGTCTGCAGCCATGAGAGCCTTTGCGGCCTGTTCGTCGGTTCAAGCCATGCTGGCCCATCAACAACAACAACAACAAACTACATTGTCTTATCAGCAACCACTAAACGACAGGAGCGTTGTTTATTACAACAATGAGAGCATCAATACTACCTATCGTCGTCTTACATCCTCGGCATCTCGAACCCTTTTACTGCGAGAATTTTCTCGGGCCGTTAAAGATTTAAACCATATTCCTCGACATCTGAGTCCGCTCATGGCGTCTTGTGTGCTGGCACTATGGGCCACGCCTGATTCCGAAAAGATGTTGCTTTTACGAGAGATCTGGAGGACGTGTTGGGATACTATTTACGCCTCTAGTAATTTGGATCAATTTTGGGGTATTCTATATTGGATGACGGAAGCGTTACATATTTTCTTGCTCGTGCTCCCCTCGGCGACAAGACTATGTCGTGACGAACGTCCGGCCTGGCGAGAATTGGCTCAGGAGTGGTTCATGGTACTGGGAGATATGATTGCCTTTGTGGTACATGCGACACAGACAGATGACGACGATAACAGCAACAACCATAGTTCCGCCAAAGCCAAATCACGGAAAACTACCAGCAACTTGTCTTCCGAGCGCATGCTGGCCGAATGGTTGCTTCTCGTCTTGAACAGACTGTTGCCGCTCTTATCTACACAGGGAGCAGGATCCTACCGATTGTCACTGGAACCCTTTCTGGAACAACTGAATGGATTGATTGTGGAGATGGACGATTCGCTGGTGCAATTAAATACGTTGGTTGTCTTTCGACTGTCGACCATGGCGCTTACTACACCCCTTGTAGGAGAAACCAAGAGTATACTGACACTCTTTTCATATTTGCTGCCTTCGGAATCGGCCTTTGCTCGGGGCTTGACGAGCTCAGTCGGTGCTATTTACATGGATCATCCTTCTTGCCAACAAGCCGCCAAACATCTCTTGAAAACGGCTCAAGGAATGGATCAACAGCTCATGGGACTCTCGGATCGGACCAATACTTACAGCGTTGTTCAGTTATTAGAGGAAGGCGATGATGGCGAGGAAGTTTTGAAATTTTTGTCAAGCTGTGTCGATGCTTCTGAATTGGAAAATCTTTCCGCTGCTAAACAAGTTGAAGTCTTACTATTGGGCATTTCTTTGATGGAGATTGTAGGAAACGATGATCTACAATGTGCAGCTCGAAGCTTTGTCAAGAAATTACTGCAAAAGTATCCTCATTTAGGACTCTTACTCATGCCCAGTCTAATTGCCGATATTAATGCAGCTGCGGTCGAGAAAACACCAAACGATGTGCTGTCAAAAGTGCAGTTCTTGGCTGACAGTGTCACAGTGGATCCCACTTGTGCACAGCAAGCATGGAATCTGTTGGGCATTCAAATGCTGGAACCTGACAAACCGGTTGTGCTTCGCGTCATGATCCTTCGCCTGCTACCGCGATTGTGTCTTGCTAACAAACGACTATACCGTCGTGTCATGGATACGCTCGGGGCTCACCGGACTGGGAAACCAACTGGAGGGTCCGACCCGGAAGCATTGACACCGGATAGCATGACTATTCTAACAGAAGTGATAGATATTCGCATCGCTGTTGCGGCATCTATCACTGATTTGGCAAAAGATGATTTGATTCGGGATACTTCCGACTGCATTGGTTGGATTCAAGAGTTCTTGGTAGAAGACTATTCCAAGTCTCCTGAAAAAACATTGCTGGTACATTATGCAATCATGACGCTCCATTATCTGGTAATTGCTCATGAATTGGACTTTAATCTGGTTCTCAAAGTGTTGAAAAAAAAGCTTTGTCCTGTGACGAGCATTGACGATGTTCAACACTTACCGCCTGTCATCCAAGAGGCCCTAGCCTTGCTACTCGGCGATGGAGAATGTGACGGTGGCAGCAGTAGTGAGGAAGTGGACAAAGCTGACAACTTAGAGACTCCGGCTATATCAGCGCAGGTCGTGGGTGCCGTTCAAGTCTTGATAGATCTGGGCACTCAGTACGAAACTGTGAAGCCGGACGAAGGAACTTCTATGGAATTGATTGCCAGAATACGTCGAAATATCTATTATTCTTTATCAAGGTATTCGTTAGATGCGCTTGGGTTGGATGAGGATGGAATCAAGGCTGCCATCGCGTGGAAAGAACAAGTAAATGAGCGCAGTGATGAACCACCTGTGCTTGCGTCGCGATATGTATCTCTGCGGCAGCTAGCTGTAATCGGGATCCAACTTCCAGCTGGCGTGCGTGGTATGGTGGAAGACTTTGAAACCATCCTTAGGGAATTTACTTCCAAGATGTTACGATTTGAAGAAGAAGCTCTTTCGTCCTCCCTCTGGGCAACCAAAGGAACGCGACACCATGTGCAACAACGTCGCGGCGAGGCTGGCAAAGCATCGGCGAAAGAGGGTACTTCGTTGCCAGCTCCATCTAAGCTGCAGAGCATTCATAAGCAGATGCCTTCAGCTTCTTCAAGTCTTGCTCGCTTGCTGTGCTTTGAAGGAAAAGGACTTTCCAAATTCTTGGCGTTGGCAGGTGAAGTGTCGTTTGAAGAGCGAGAACCATCGACACTTGTATTTCTTGTACAAGCCTGGCTGAATTCTTGCTCGAGACTTTTAAGTCAGTTTCACGATGGTACCAGGGTAAAGGGTCTGAATCAAGCCTTGGAGGAAATCAAACGATGGGGCCAACATACGGGAAACAACGACGCTATGTATTTGACGATGGCAGCCATTTCTGTCTATTTTCCCAATTCGGATGACAAGGATGATGCACTGCTAGTTGAGCAGATCAGGATGGAAGTTTTCGAAGCTTTTAAAAGTTTGGATTTCCGCAACGCAGATATATCAAAGATATCGCTCTCGCTGATAGCCATCAACGCAGTACGAGATGGGAAGCACGAGCGTGCCTCCGACATCATGGGTGTACTAGAGCAGACTGTCAAGGGCTACGGAGGACAGCTAACATTTGGTGCCGCCTACGGGCTTGCATTGATTGCTCAAGCCGTTTGTAAAAAATCTGATCGAGTGCAAGCTTCATCCGCAGACGCGGTCAAATCGGGGATTGGTCGAGTGACTGGCTTCCTTGCGGAAGAGCTTCTCCAGTGTACTGAAGCGACAAATGACAGATGCGATGTCTTGGCAACACTGATTGCATGCCTTCAAAGTGGTGTTTCAACTCCTGGTCTTGTGAATTCTCTTGCCGATCTGGTTTCACAACAGTTCTCTATGATTCCAACAAAAATCGAAACAGCCAAGTATCTGTTCATAGCTTTGGGACTTTGCCTGCCTGCCTTATCACGCGTGAACGGAGATCTCTTGTTGGGAACTTTGTTCTTGTTGGAGAGGTTTCAGTGGGGCAGCGGAAAAGGTGTTGCATTGGTTCCCGTCCTCGCTGAAGCCAAGACAACAGGAGTACTTACAGAAGATGAATACAATGTGATCGTGACAGACTATTCCAGGCTATTCGAACAAGGGCGAGGTGGTTCCGGTGAAAATATGCATAGTGTGGAAGATTTGTTTTATGCTCTCAATGGAACTTCTGCCAAGCCATCGCCGGCTGTCATACGACAATTCCTGACACAAACCAGCCACACTCTCGATGATAGCAGAGTCATTTCTCCTATAATTAGTGCGGTCGTTTCGATTAGTTCGTTCCCTTGTTTGGGATTCGGAACCAAAGTCTTTAGCACGCCCCCGCAGTTGCGTGCAGAGATTTCGAGTTCTACTGTTGACAACGTTCTAGAAGTCCTGAAGATAGCTCTCGATGCCCATGTTGACTACTCAACATCTGATTATTCTCAAAATGCCGTCATGGTCATGGGATTGCTGGCTTCCATGAAAAATCAACCAAGTGACATCATCAGCTTGGCACCGACAAAAGAGAATGTCTCTCAGTCGCGTGCAACATCAAAATTGAAAAGTTTGAATCTCGATTTTGCCTTACTTCCTAGTGCACAACAAGGCACTGTATTAAGTGACATGATGCGGCTGATTCAGGATACTCACAAGAGCCATACAGCCGATATGGTGCGATTTGTGGAATGCTTGGAATTTCTCTCGTTGCCTGGCCATTTTGCAAAACATTTCTTGGAGCCTCTTATTAGCGAAGATAACGATCGCACCAAAGAAGGGTGTGTATCGTTGCTTGCTGCACAAATCTGTGGAAGGAGAAAGGCTGTCTTTGAAGGAAAAGACTTTACCAATATTGCTCTGCAAATTTGCATCATGCCGTTGGTCTCCTTTAACGCATTGCTGGGAAGTGGTAAAGCCTCTTTGCTTTTTGTGAAATGCCTCGAAGGGGTGGCAAGAGCATTGCCGACGGAGTTGGTGGAGAATGGCGCAGGTAATCTTTGGGAAGTCTGTCTATCTCTTTCCACAGACGAGACGGGGTTGTTAGTGAACTATCTCAAATCCATTCAAAACATCTTGAAAGGACAAAAAAAAGGCGAGAAACAAAGTCCTGCTTCACCCAAGACCATGACATTTCTGGAGCAATTCGTTTCCACTAAAATATTTTCGGATCTGCGTGAGTTGTCATGGTGTGCGTCTATCGGTGAAAACAATGCTGCCGAAGAAACCTCCATATTGAAGGCGTACGTTGCCTGTCTAAAGGAACTTCCTTTGGCATCTCTCGAACAATTCGATGTCTTTGCGTTTCAGGAAGATGATAGTTTCTCGGGAGAAGTGTTGCGGACACTTGTGATCTTAGAATTGGTCAAGGATCAGTATTTTAAGGATGATGCCCGGGCCACTCTCGAATATACCAAGGTTTTGGCATGGTTCTCGCGAAAGTTTGTCATGTCTGGGGCAGAACTGTACCTGGAAACTCTTCGGCGTATTTCCTGCGCCCTTGCTGCCGCCACCTCCATTCTGAGAGCGCCGGAGCGACGAGAAATCTTGCTTTTTGTTCTGGAACAGCTTTTGCTCTGTCAACCATCCGCTGCCGTAATTGGTCTAGATCTCCTCAGCATCTTACTGGCTTCGTGGTGCAGTGACGTTGCCACAGATGGCGACTTATCCATGGCCTACGTTTGCATCCACTCTACCGACAAGCTTCAGAGTCTTTCTGACAATGCTTTGGGTCAAATGTTTTCGTTTTTCCGACATGATTTATGTTTCAATCTGTCCACATACGGCCGCAAGGAAAAGATCAGTGCTATTATTGCCAATCAAGTGTGGCGGTTGTACACAACCTGGTCCCGTCATGACGCCGACCAAGAGGTATTGCAATGCCTCAAGCGAACCTTTATCTGTGGAAGTAGCAGTGAAACCAAAGAAGAGGACTTTGTCGCGTTGACATGTTCGATTCTTTTGCAAGCGAATAGCTTTCGATCCGTCCATGGTTTGTTGCGGTGATTTTTAAAGAATAGTGATCAATCGTTTTGGTAGAGTTACAATTTTCGTTTTCTACAAGACTAGACTAGTAAACTACAAGCTACAGAACTCGTCTCATGACCGTTTTTAAATAGACTAGACTAGATACCAATAGGGTCTTCTCCGTGCAATACTAGCTACTAGTCTACTTTGTACTCGAGTAGACCCTAGTACAGTATGTTGGCTGCTGGTGTAGTCTTAATACAACAAGATGGACGCCACCCTACTAGCTAGTACTAGTAGCAGCTAGTTGTTATCACCAAACAAGGGATATGGCAACCCCGGGATTTGGAAAACCATCCCGGGATATGGAAAAAAAAAATCCCGGGGTAGTTTTGGCCAACAGAACTTTTTGGGGCTTATGTATTATGAACAGTTATTTTTAACAGCAGTTGATCTAATTACTATCTCAGTGCGATTTTATTAAATTATGGTGCATTGGTGGTGCATTGGCTGTTAACAAAAATAAAATGGTCAAGCTCTTGTTTTAAGCTAGCATTTAACAGGTAGCTGCTGAACCCCTTGAATTAAATACGTGAATTAAATATTATACGATCTCCAATAATGTCATTATACGAATAAACGTATTCGTCTATTTGTCTATTCGTGTATTCGTCTATTCGTCATGTATTCGTG
>Ga0210025_1004161_pt1 | contig 12552 bp, 8 predicted proteins | sample CryGeyme20150102_FD_183989 | JGI IMG/M metagenome (GOLD analysis project Ga0210025, IMG submission 183989) | Groundwater microbial communities from Crystal Geyser aquifers in Utah, USA - Crystal Geyser metaG 2015-0102 (SPAdes) (version 2) | ecosystem: Environmental > Aquatic > Deep subsurface >...
TTGTCGAACAAAAAGCCCATGCCATTATGCTTTCCGACTGGCCCCAAATGGATGATACTAAGCCGCTTGTTACCAGCAGGGAGGCTGAGAGTACTTTTGAATGTTTTCAAGCTGTAACAAGAGGCATTCGTAATGCTCGAGCTGAATACAATGTGGAGCCTGGCAAGAAAATCAGCGCTTCAATTGTGGCCAGCTCTCCAATTCGCGAGGAAGTGCAGAAAGAAGTGGCCTCGTTGAATGCTTTGGCCAAACTCGATGCTGATTCGGTACAATTCTTCGAACCTGGGTCTGAGGCGGCGAGGAAGGCAGCCACAGATTCGGTTCAGCTGGTGATTCAGGATGGCGTTGAAGTCTTCCTGCCGCTTGCGGGTTTGATCGATCCCGAAAAGGAACGAAAGAGACTAGAAAAGCAGGACGATAAGCTTCGAAAAGAAATCCAAAAATTAGCCGGCAGGCTAAATTCGAGTGGCTTTTTGGACAAGGCTCCTGCAGCTGTAGTTGATAAGGCCAAGAACGAGCTTGCCGAGCTAGAGGACCAAGCAGCGAAGGTCAAAGCTAGCCTAGAGTGTCTTCCTGCACGAAAATATACTATGTGATAGCTGTTGAAATACCACCAAATGATAATTGAAATCGCAGAGGTTTTCACTGTTTCATAGTCTTCCTATCACAGGTACTTGGTTACTTGATGAAAATTGGCGGCGTTCAGCGCTTCCGACCATGCTACTAGTAGACAGGAGGAAGACAATGGCAAAAAGACGGGAAGGTGAAACAACGAGGACATTGTTTCCTATTTTTTTATAATCTGCATGTTTTGTAACAAAAACCTCCAGCTTTTGCACTTCTGGCAGACATCAATTCAATTCACCCAGCAAGCCCCAAATTTAACTGATTGATCTTTTCATAGCGCTGACCATTCACTTCGTTACATGTGAATACTTTTGTTGTTTAATTTCGCTCAATTTCTTTGTCAGGTATACATTGGAACGCCTGCTCTCGGCTAGGGCTGTCTTCTGTGCTTCAATTTGATCGTCTTTTCGCTGGTTGCTGCGTTCGAGTTTTTCAACAGATTTCTTCAAGTCCACCACCATTTTCTCGAGACCTTCCTGTCTTTTCTTGACGCTTCCATGATCTGACTGAGCCTGTTGTAGCGCCGAAGCAAAGCTAGTGGCAAACAAAAGACTGTCTGTTTGAGATCGTCTATTGGCACATGCTGCGTCTAAGTACTCGTTTAATGCTGACTGCACACTGAACTCTCGCCATCCAAATTCAACAACAACGGCATCTGCGCACCGTTTGCAGAGATCTGCTAATCGGATCCAATGTATAATTGTGTCTTTAGAATCCAGATCCTTTACTAATGCTGTAAAGCCAATGGCTGGTTCAGGGCCAATCCTCGGCATCGTGAGTGAATTGGTGAGATCTAGTAGATTGGCCGCTGAAATATGCCGAGGATGATGTTCGAGGTAAAGGTACACAACTTCGCTCAATACCAAGCTTGTGCTGTCACTCTTTGATTCTGAACAATTGAGCGACTCGATGAGTTCTTTCAGCAGATCTATAGGCAGTTGTAGCAGCGACTTGACACTGATCTCTTCAAAATGCTCTGAACACAACCTTTTGGCGGCCTCCGCCAATCTTTCATCTTTGTACTCGCGAGCATGCTTGAAGTAAATTGGCCCCGTCTTAAAGGATAAATCCCGCTGAATAAATTTGTTGATTGCTAGTGTGAGAGCCTCGCAGCCAAACAGACGGGACAAATGACGTAGTGATACGGCGTTGTTTGTGTTTGTGGTCTCCCCTATGCAGATGTTATGCTCATCTTCGCTCGAAGAACGGGATTTAGTGGAGTGCATTTGTATAGCAGTCATGGTCGAAGAAGCTGCAGTTGCCACTGTACTTCCACAACTCGAAGACGATATACTAGCTCCCGTGTAGAGATAGTCGAGGAAGTCCGGGAAATTCTTGGCGTCTTGTTCTTCCAAGTCAATCTTAGTTGAGCTGCTATTACTTGTAATGTCCTTTCGTTTTAAAAGCTTGCTCGGAGTTCCTTTTGAGGATCCAAACAGCATTCTAAAGTATTTGCTGCTCTGTGGTCCTTGACTGAGAATTTGTCTGTGAACGTAGTATGTTCGTGGCTTATGGTTCTTTGTTACAACAACGAGTCGCCAGTCCGATCTATTTGTTTTTGGATTCCCTCTCCATGATAAAATCATGCTTTCGTCGCTCTCATCTGAATCAGCTCCATAGAGGATTGTTTCATCATCCAAAGTAAAATAAGACTCTCCAACAACGTATTGGCCATCATTTTCGAAGCTTCCCATGTCGGATGCCATTCTGAACTCTAAAGCAGAAAACAAAGAAGGGAGACTAGAGAGTACGCAGTCGATAAATGCGATTCAATGCTTGGTTTATTGAAATACTTATTCTGGAGGTTTATTGTTTCCAAAATAATGCCTTCGGAAGGGGGAAAACATGTTTTGCGCTTCTCCTTCGCCAACAGAAAAAGTGTGAGCTTCCCATGATACTCTGCCGGAGCACGTTTTAGAGATACTGTACAGTACAGTAGTCCGTACTAATCAAGGCAGCACACCAGAAGTGGATTTCTGCATGACTCGACATCATCGGCAGTACTATCGCTTTTTTCTCCTTCTCAGTAATCGGCTTCTGTATTCCTTAATCTTCACTAGTACTAGACTACTGTAGCTAGCTACTAGTAGAGTAGAGTAATACGTACCAGGTAGCTACCTGGTACTACGGAGTAGAATACAGAATACTATCACCGAACAAAAAGCACGCTCTACTGCACAATTACACATGCGACCATGTCGAAGGCATCCTGCGCATCCACAGATCAGGTGATCGACACGCTCTGCTCTCCTCCCGAAGTATGCGGGAAAGATGCAGACCAAAACAAAGAAAAGCACATCTCCAAACAAATCACGGACGACAATGATAATTTCATTCAAAAGGTCCTCAAGCGGGACAAGCCCCTACTGGTGGGAATTGCGATGATGGTCATCTTGATACGTATCCCCTATCTCAAGTTTTTTTTATATCCCTTTGTTATTTTCTCGACTTGGATTCACGAAATGTGCCATGGCATGGCGGCGATTTTGGTCGGTGGAGGTGTGTCCAAATTAATGATTTATAAAGATGGTAGTGGCTTGTGTTATTCTTGGACAAGTGGAGAAGATTGGAAAAGAGCCATAGTCGCGAGCGCAGGATATTGCGGAACAGCATTGATGGGAAGTGCTATGCTCTTGTTTCGGCGTACGCGACGTGGACCAACTGTTGGTTTGATTGGTATGGGGATTGCCATGCTCCTTAGTTGTACCCTTTACATTCGCAATCTATTTGGTGTGATTGCCATTGCCTTTATAGGGTTTGGAACATTCGTAGCAGGATGGACTCTACCACCTCGTCGCGTCTTGTATCTATACAGCTTCATGGCTGCAATATGCTCGTTCAATGCACTGGACGCCATCAACGATCTCATGGATATCCAACCGGGACAGGCCTATGTAAATGGGCAAGAAAGTAGTACAGATGCTCATACAGTTGCTGACTTGATTGGTATGACGTATGGGTTTTGGGCTTTTCTGTGGTTGCTCTTCGGAATCCTCATGTCGGCACTTGGACTGTTTTTCCCCTTTGACGGGATAACGATCCTTCAAGAAAAGAGAAACCAGAGAAGGGCTGAAGAAAAGTTGTTGCCCCAACATGGAGGGCCCTCAATTGTTGGAACATCATACACTGCCATGGTAGAGCAAGAACCTCGGACACCTTCGACACCCCCAGCCATGAATCCTGATTATCAGCCGCAGCAATCCCAACAGCAACATTCTTGGGTGAAAACAGAAATACCTGTTGCGCAGGTAATCCATTATTAGATGTTGCAATGATTGAAGAAGTCGAGTCGACAGTAATAACACAACACCTATAAAGAGCACATGTGCCATTAGATCCGCAGCATAGCTACTTTTAAGTCGTACTATCCTACGTTCCGTCTTTTTCGTCGGAGTCTTTCACCTCGAAGAAGGCAACCCGTTTTTCTGGCTTGGGTTTAGCGCTGTCGATATTCATTCTCTCATGGTCATCGTCTTCGGCAAGCTCATCAAAACCGGGGGAGTATTCAATAAACGTTCCATTTTTAGAGAACGTCCCTGGGTGGATGATGCTGCAACCGCCAAAGATTTCCTCTTCCTCGCCTGATCCTCCCAGGATTAGGGCGTCTGGCAATGGATACAATCGGAGTGCATGGTCGTAATTCCAAAAAATTGGAGCATTCACAACGGGCATGAGATGGCCTTGTTGCAAAATCGTGCGCGCCATCTTCGAATGGGGCGTTACTTCGCGGCTATCAACCATTTCGTCGTCAGGTTCATTTTGCTCAAGTCGAATTTCATTTTGCAGGATCCAAGAAAGAGCATCGTGCCGGAAAAGCACCATTTCTTTGCCGTTTTGCAGGATTCGGCAGGGGTTGCTACCCCAATGGGCGTTTGGGATCTGGTGCGTTTGCATTGTTCTTTGAAGTCCAAGCGTCTCTTGATTCACTGGAACTTGAGGAAGGACACAGCTTTTGGTGTCGTTTGGACCGGGAACAAAGACAAAATGCGCATTATCTTTCAGGCTTTTAAACTTTCCCAAAATAGTAGCCAAATCCTCCCACCCTTCCTTTGTTTGAGTCTGGCAGGTAGACGAAAAATTACCCATGAAACAAAAGACTGGGAGATCAGCAGGTTTCCGCTTTTCGTACCTGTTGAACAAGTTCTCCAACATGATCAGAACCCTGGGCTGGTCTAAATGAACCTCCGATAGAACCACAAAGGTTGCATCTCTTTCGAACTGGCTGGAACATGGCAAGAAATAAGGATGCCGTACCTGCTGTTGAAGCCTTTGCATCGTCCTTTGCCTTTCCTCTACAAGAGGACCACCGACGGTTTCCACCTTCAAGATTCCATCTTCAAAAATTGCTTCAACAATCAGAATAGAGTTTTCAGTAATGTAGGTATCATCCATCGCTAAGGCATCAGCAAACGTAACCCGAACTCTCCCTGTCGTGTCTTCCAAGTAGAATTTGCCTTCCTCGACTTGCACCAGGATTCCCAATACTGTAATCAAATCACAGTTGGATTTTCCCAGCAGACTTTCAATGGGTGTGAGTGTGTGACAATCGTCTTCATTGCCGAAATCATCTGTACCTTTATATGTAATCGGCTTTTTGTGGAATTTTTCGTGACGTAGCATGCTCTGATGCACGAGAGCATAACGCTGTGCCATCACATTGATCTAATGGATGGAGAGAAGGTTTGAGGGTTTCCAGACAATCAGAAAAATTGATCAGCGGACAGCAGCAACAAAAAGTACAAAGCAAGTGACGTATGCCATCATCACCAACTTACTTTGTCAGCTGCATCTCCGAGCAAAGACCAACGTTTTTCTTCTACCCGAAAAGTCTTGCGCATGGAATCGTACACCAGTCGCGGGGTATCCATCGCGTTGATAATTTCCATATTATCTGTGACATTCTTTTTTTGTGGATTATAAATAGATTGAATCGTTTCCAACCACATGGCCTCTGTAAGGAGTTTCTCTCCCTTCCCAGTAGTGAATTCCATCTCTTCCAAGACCTCCTCGAAGGAATTCACTCCAGTCGCGTTGAAGTATTCGTGCATTGCTGTCAATGCTGCAGCATGCACCATCCAACCCCTGCTTTTGCACGCACGGACAATTTTCTTGCGGCTCAATACTTCGGCCATCTTTGATCTTGGTGTGTAACTTCGTTAACGTTTGTTTTTGATGTCTAAAAGCAAAACACAGTAATGATTAGAACATTCAACGTTCAACATTCAACATTCAGTGATCAATTAGACCTTGGGTCTAGTCTACTCGAGTATGTTTTTTTTGTTTCTCCATGATTGGCATTTTTTGCCGCCAAATTCATGATGGATGACACCCGGCCAAGTATTTTTCTAGGCTACTCCATCTACCAAATCCTACGCAGTAGCTACAGTACTAGTAGTACTACTACTAGCTTAGCACGGAAGTACTCAGAGTAATACTAGTCTAGTCGTAGTAGTAGTAGTAGTACTAGTACTACGTAGATTCTAGACTACTACTCCTACTACTAGCTAGAGTAGCTAGTAGTAGTAGGCTTGCTCTACTACTTCACTACTACTCGAGTAGCTAGTAGTAGTAGACTAGTAGACTAGAAGAATAGCTTATCGGAATATCGCGCTTCCAGCTAGCTCTAGTAGTAGCTACTAATAATAGTTAGCTACAGTAATTAGAGAGAGTAGTAGAGTAGTAGTTGGAGTGGTCATTTGTTTCAGGTAAACTTTGTCAATTCATTCGGCTTGTCGGCGGTATTGGCCACTTGATGTCCACTTAGTGCTAAGAAGTCGCAAATAATCGGCCGAGCGGAGGTCTAGCTGCTAGAACAGTGCAGAGCGGCACATGAAAACATGTTTTCTCGCCCTTGGAACCCTACTAGGCAAGGACTACCAAAATTGTTTTCAAGAGGGCATCTTAAGCAGTGCTAAAAAATAATGATTATGCGCAAAATTGGTACTCGGAGTAATCTAGTAGGCACCGCAAACCTCTGCTATAAACAACGTGTACACGTCGTTAGACGGGCGAGCACCTGCAATCACTGCATGAAGACTCAAAAATCCTACCCATAGAACATGAGACTATATAGAGCTGAAAGACATCTGGCTCTCCATAAAAATATTAAGGAGCAAACTAATAATATGACATCAAGAGATGCTAAGAATATCACCAAAACAGTCCGACCAATATTACTGGAAAGTGGAGATGAGTGATTTCTCAAGCAACGCGATGCACAATATAAAGGAGGGTAAATAATACACCGCGCGTAGCAAACTTCTACTCGCTTAGACGGAAATGGGCTTGTCCACCTTATTTCCATATTCATCAAGATAGACCCACTCCCCAGTCTTTTCGTCCACAAATTCAGTCCATTCTTTGTTCTGGGGAATCAAACCTTCGTATTTTTCGGGTTCATTTTGAGCCCATGTCTCCTTTCCGATAACATCCGTGACTTCGTGTCCTTGCATGGCTAGGATCTCTTCGCATTCCTTTCCAGGGTGCAACTCCAAGTGCTCTGTCTCAACAATGAGAGGAGGTTCTTGAAACTGATGCAGCGGTGGAGGAGACGAGAGGGTAAACTCGAGGGAATTCGCGATCAAAGGAATCACAACATTGTCACCGGGAGACAAACCCGACAATGCTGGGGCTGTGGAGGAGATGGACCGAGTGGCCGCTGAAATGATCGAGAAGAATCACCAGAGTGTTAGTGGTTCGACAATGTTAAAGGTTAAGTTAGAGCGGATTTGTAGAAAGACTGGGGTGGGAGATACAACTTGCTCAATAAATTTTATGCCAGGACGACCATGGTTGACAATTTATCAATTATACTCCCAGCTAGCAGAGCACATCTTTAAACTATACAAGATGTCATCAGCTGCGTAGAGCAAAATTACACAGGGCTTGGCAACCAAAATCAGTAGTAATCCACGAGTGTTTTTGTATCCTCGGCAAAGCCGACCCGTGGCATTTCACTATCTCTTCACTTACCAATTCGTAGTGCAGGAGTTGCAGCTCGACGAATGACGGTAGCCAACATAATAGAGATTCTTGTTGATATAATAAAAAGATACTGTAGTAAATATATATGACTGGTGTATTTGGTATTCGGTAGATACTAGCTAGTTAGTCTACTGTTGCTGGTAGACTGTTTTTTAGGGTACGTTTATTACGCGACAGCATCTGATCAAATTTCCTCTTTCTTCAACAGCTCTTGCGTACGCAGTACAGACGAAACCATACGAACTCTCATCAGGTGTGTGAGCTGCTTAACCAGTTCAGGAATTAACGAGACTCCCGGTTCTCGGAACAAAAACAATGATCACCGAAACTCGCCCTTCCTGCGCGTCTTTAGGTAGTGCACTTTTTTGCCTCTGTCTCTGGCTAGCACAACAGAAGAACACAAAGCTTAAATCCCCCCCAACCTAACAAAACGCAACCATGCACCACCACCACCAAGCTCAGCTGTTGTTGTTGAAGCAAAACACCACAACAATGATGACATCGGCGCAAAGGAGGCAACAGAATGAATACCTTGCTTGATTTTGCGGCCTGCCAGCACGAAACTAAACCTTTAAATGCTGCTGCTAATTAAAATAATGTGCCAGTTGCGTTTAGCAAGAGTTTCACGGCGACACTGTTTTTGTTCTCCTTCCTGCCTTCTTCTCTCCTCGTCGCGTTGACTTGCTTGCTTTTTTTGCACACACACAGTGTTTACAGCCAGCCGCTCAGAAAAAATCATCATCAACGCGTGCGTGTGCTTTTTTTTGTTGTTGTTGTTTGCTGGAAAAGGAAATCCTCCTGGCAGCAGCAGCGAGCCCTCCCCTCTTCTTGCTTCAGCACGGCGGCAGGCAGAGAAGAAATGAGTGTGATTTCACCAGAAGCAAGTTCGTCCGGCCGCCACCCGACACACGCGGCATCACACATCCGGCTGAGGTTCCTGAGGGTTTTTTACGAAAAAGATTGGCTAGCGTCCATGCCTTTGTTAAGAAGAAAAAAAAGCAGTGGCTGCTTGCTGCTGCTCGCTGTTGTTGTTAGCAGCGCTGCTCTCTGGTGTTGATAAGAAAAATTGGAATGATTGCTCAGCAGGCCAGTCTTGCTTTTGCTGTTTTGTTGGTTGTATCAAGTTTCTGCCTTTTTACAAGCGCCCCTGTCCTCGAAATTTTCATGCAGGTTTTCTCTCTCCTCTCTAGCCCTCTCAGAAAATTATTTACAGAGCAGGCAGGCAAAGGATGATATTTTTAGTATTATTTATTTACAAACAATATTCCACTGACTTTGTTAGATTGAGATTTCTGAAAGGATATTTTGTCATTCGCATTGCTTATTCATAGTAATTTTTTGGTTCTCTGCAAATTCAAAAAGATGGCAATTTAAATGACTCACTCTCTCTTTCTTTCTCTTCCATCTTAGACAACCCGTGAGCTTTGAAGGTTGCACGTGCGTGCGATTTTTCCACCTAACCAGCAGCAACACCAAACTTGTACCTGTTAGATAATTGCAAATTGCTGTAGTCAATCATTAGCAAAAAATTCTTTGGACGGAGCTGTTTGTCAAATTTTTGTTTCAGAAATTAATCGTTCGTTACGCTCACTTTTCAATTATATGTTCAGGAGAGACAAGAATGAAACTGTACTATAACACTCTATGATTTGTTCGCAGCTACTAGTAGCACAAAACGTACTCGGGGTACGTATTTGCAAAAATCTCAGCAAAAGAAAAATTCATACGTTAACATTTGGTAACCATAAAGGTCTCTACTACTGTTTTCAAAATATGTCACTCCATCCCGACAGATACCATTGGAATCCTGCAGTTGCCATACTTGTGATCCCTGTAAATTAGATATTCAAACTTTTTTAAGTACTCGGAGTAAATTTTTTCAATTAAAAATTTGATTTATCATAATTTGCGGTGACAGATAAATAATCATATGCAAAGTTGGGACTGGAGACAGCTTTGCTAATACAAAATTATTTTGGATGAGAATGGTGTTAAATTTCTATAGGACTGATAAATACGGAGTACTTACTTTTTCCATTTCCTTTAATTATTAAGTTAATTTTACTCCTTAAACATTTGGAAGCGTCGATGTGACTGGAAAGTCTTCCTTTTAACAAGTTTTTTATTTTAGATGAAACGAAGACACGCGTGAAGATAAAAACACTTGTAAGAAATGAACAAAAGAAACAAAATTCTATTCTAAGCAGGATGTTATGGGAATGACCACTATTCCCCAACGCGTACACAGACCCACACATACATAGACAACTTCAAGTATCATTGATTGTGCGGTGTATTCTACTCTTCTATTCCAGTCAATTAAAATCATTACTGACACTAAACAAATGCTGATAAATAAGTACCTCATACGAAAAAGTGCCTGGTTTGTCTCAGTTCCTAATCACCCGAAAGTAAATTTTTAATACAAATTTGGTAAAATTTGATGTTAGAAATTAAATTGCTCATCACAGGGAAAACGAAAAAAATAAACAGAGAAGAAATTGCGCAAAACGCGAAATATCAATAAGAATACCTGATCAATATCAAGAGATTACGAGAGCATAATAAGACTAAGAAATAATCATACAACAATCAGGCAATCACAGCTCTAACGCATCACCATTTACTTCGACTCCAACCACACATTTTCTAGAGAAGTCAGCACTGATGTAAACTCCCACTTTTCCTACTCTTTCTCCTCCTACTCCTTTTACTTTTCTTACTACTCCTACTCCTACTTTGATACATGAGTGATTTTAGAACCAAAACTTTACCAACATTAAAAGAACTCATGCAAGCAAACAACTGCATTCACGAAATGGGGTTTTTCTTGAGAAATCTAATTTTTAAAAGACAAAGCAACGTGTACCATACGATAGATACCATCGGCGTACCAAGGAAAGGTGCGTGGCATGTTTGGCTCCGTTTATTCAAACAAGTAGGGCCATAATTAAAGTGTGCACACCTGTAGCTTACGAAAAAACTAGTAAAAGCTTCGTTGCCCGTGGTACATACAAACACACAGCAAGAACAGCCACGTCAAACTTGGATTTTTACTAATGAACCTTCTTTGCTGCATATAATGGACTGTGACCTATTTGTTTATTTTTGAAATAATTGCTGGCTATTTACTGAATTTTCTTTTTTCCTCACTTTGTGTTGTTACTATCCCAATGCAGAATAACTGCTATCTGCTCAATTTTTTGCTCAATTTGGGATTAACCAGTTGCTCAAGAAAATTCTCCAAAACCTGCCAGGAGTGCATAGAGAAGAAAGCAACTCTCTGCACACCACTACTAAAAGTGTATGTGTTGAGCCCAACTCAGTTTAGTACTTTTTTAGATTTTTACTGTAGGACATAGTTGTCAAATTCAGAGCAAAATGAAACATTTTTAGTAAATAAAACACAACAGCAGTGCTCCTCCGCTCAACTTTCAAGAATTGTCTTTATCATATTACTTTTTGCGCATTTTGCTTATTGCTGTAGTGGTGATGATCATTCACGTGATGGCTGCATGCTCGCTCAGGAAGGGTGGTTGGTGATAGACATCAACCAATTTCTCACTAAGAATAGTACAGTAAACAACAGCAAGTAAATACAGTCAAATCAGAAGTACCTCCTCTTCTCTCTTTCCGTGGAATCATCATGTTGATGGACTCGAAGCCTACAACAACACACACCAATAATAATAATATACCAACCACCCGCCTGTTGCGTATTGATGATGCAAGAGACCCCCTCTCTACGGTCGTTAAGTTTTATAGTAAACAGAGAGAGCTGCTAGTAATTTACTCTATTTACTGCGAAAACCCAGAGCTGTCTACTTCCACCAGTATTTGCTAGCTGAGAGAGCACTGCAAAATGCACCGCTAAAAACCAGGGGTTTTAGAGTGTTCAAATATATATTATGAGATTAGAACTAAAGTAATCTGAGTTGTAATCTCAGAGGCGCAGATCTTGCAGGTCGAGCACAATGTCATCCAACGTAGCCCTACGCGAGGAGGTGAATAAGCATGCGGAGTTGGATCCAGATGCTCGAGAAGAATCGTCTAAGTGTAGTCCGAGTGATAACTTGGATGTGGGTTGACGATGACTGTTCGGGAGTCTATCCGCTCTGGCTAGCGCTTGATAAAGAGCTGGTCATTTCGGATACGATCGAAACACACTATTTGGATGTTCTGAATCGAGGCTGGCGTGTTTGGGGAGAAAAAACCCTCCTAGAAGGGGAAAACCCTTGACGCTAGCTGACGTGGACGACTGTATGCCGACCACTTAGGGACGCACAGTTGTTCGCTGTACGGCTTTTAACCCGTGGTAAAAGTGGTGTATTGCACTCGCCCCCATGTAAACGGAGGTTGAGTAGAAAACGTTGTTTGTGAAACTGTTATCCTGCGTCTGTGAACTAGCGCACTTACGATTGGTAGTCCCGTACTACGAATCGTACCTTTTGAACCCAAAAATTAATTAACCTTTTCATAGTAGTACATATATGATTTAAGAACACTATGAATATGTGAATGCAGACCTTTTTTCGCATTATTTCAGAGTACTTCTGTCAACTACAATTTGGTCTGGATCTTGGTTTTATTTCAACTAGTATTATCTCATGCAATTCACAAGGATTTCAGTGAGCAAAACATAGCTATTAAGATAGATATCTTATAACGTTACGAATAGATGATTGATTATAATGCAGAGAAATTTACAATCTAGATACAGAGTATGTAATAGCGACAAATTATCATACAACAACATCAATACAAGTAAGCGAAGTAGTGAAAGTCTATGATTTAGCGCATTACTAGAAGGTTTATTGTTAACAGTTATCTGCAATGGATTAACTTCGAGAATATGAAGGACAACTTGTATTACTATTTCATATGATTAAGTTGACATTGTTTAACTTTATATAGCTGATGTGAACAAAGGAAGGCTGTTTG
>Ga0210025_1004162_pt1 | contig 12552 bp, 6 predicted proteins | sample CryGeyme20150102_FD_183989 | JGI IMG/M metagenome (GOLD analysis project Ga0210025, IMG submission 183989) | Groundwater microbial communities from Crystal Geyser aquifers in Utah, USA - Crystal Geyser metaG 2015-0102 (SPAdes) (version 2) | ecosystem: Environmental > Aquatic > Deep subsurface >...
CAGGCTGTTCCGGTTCGAGTTGTTCCGGATTTGCGAGTACCGGGACCGCGAGTACGGGGTCATTTCCACCGGCACGAGCAAGTCCTCCACCGGCAGTAACAACTCCAGTGGCATCATTTCCAAAGTGGATATTAGCCATGGGATCCACAAGTTCATTCGCATCAGCGCGAGGCTTGCGAGTAGCCTTGGGAGCGACCTTCTTAGGACGACCCTTGGTAGGCTTCGCAGCAGGCTTCTTCGCGTCGTACGAATTGCGAGGGGCAGGTGGGTCCTTGAGAGCACCGGTAGTTGGACGTCCTGCGAACAAGTCGTCGACAGGATCGGTAGGAACGACAGGAGCAGGAGCGACATTAGCGTCGATCGTACGTCCTGTAGTACCGACAGCGACAGGATCGTTCGTCCTCCTGTAGCAACAGCGACAGGAGCAGGAGCAACAGGGACGTTCGTTCCGGTACGACTCTGCGAACGAGTCTTGATGATAGAGGGCTTGGTGGTCTTGGTAAGGGCCATGGTGGAATGGTTTGAAAGTAAAGGGGTGGGTGTTATTCCTGTGGAATAAAGGCAACAAAAGTAAAAGGGTTTCAGTAGTTTGGTATATTGCAAAAACAATGAATACAGACTGAATTCGAAGTACAGGAAATACTTCCATGATTGCTGGCAACAACGTGGTTGCCAGGGCTTCGCATCGGTCGTCCTGTACTGGGTTTTACATGAATCGCAGTAGGTGTCATGAAGATATGGTCCGTTGAGCTGAAACATTTGACATGGGAGGTGTTTTCGGCCAATGTATGGGGTCCGTGATGACACTCGGTGTCAATGGGTGTCAGCTTGCTGGCCATTGAATGTCCAGTACGTAGGAGGAGAGGGGGTTTGGCTTGGACTGATGTTGGTGTCAAGGGGTGCGCGATGCGAAGTCGTCTGTCTCCTGCGAGGTGTCGGTTTGCGAGATGGTCTCGTCGTTCCGGTTGCAGGAGTCGTAGTAGCCTCAATGGTGTAGTCCTACAAGGCATGTCGTCGCGTCGTTGTGCGATGAGTCCTTGTCCGGTAGTAGTGGGAGTGTTCCTGCATCCAGGGTGTACTCCAGTGGTTCCAGTAGACTGAAGCGTCCCTCGCTCAGTCTGTAGTCCGGTCCTGCCGGTCAATGGCTTGCTGGAACAAGACCAAAGTCCATGTGGCAGGGGTTCCATTGTCGTCCTGTTGAAGGGACTGTAGGCTACTCGTCGTTCCTTTCGGGTTGACATGTAGGTGTGTGAGTGTGGAAAAGCACAACTTGTGCTTTTTCCAGTTGAGCGAGTTTGCGATCGAACAAAGAGTCTCTCGCGGTGTACGGTACCTCATCTCCGGTAGTGGAAGCTAGGTCCCCTTGCTCCTGTAGTGGTAGTGGTAGGAGAAGGGCAAGCAAGTTAACTTGGTGTACGGCCGTCGTATTTGGCCATGGGGAAAGTCTCCAAAGCTTTGTGGTTGATGATGAATCAAATCAATCTCCTCCGGTTGAGATTCCGGTTGCGACAGTGACTGTCGTCGCCTCCGGGCTCGCATGACATCAACAGGGGCTACAGGTAGTCTGTAGTCCTGTTAACTTCACCAGTGGCAGCCGGCTATCATGGAGCCGGCTTGAAGAGCGCCATGGTGACTGATAACACGTAAAAAGCTAGTGTGGAGACATAAAGAGAAAATATGAATATTATGGCAAATAGGAGTAAACTAGACTAGTGTGTGGATACAGAGCAAGCATAGGCACACGACCTAATAGAGTAAGACCTAACTCCTGAGTCCTATCATAGTCCCTAACAGGAGACAGGGTAAACTGCCGTAGTCCACCTGGGCTTAATTTGTTTTTTCCAGGAGTGTTGAAGATGATGCAATCACGCTCGGGACCAAAAAAATGAGGATGTGACGTCCAACGAAAAGCTGGAAACAAAATTTACCATGCCAAATGCCAACGACACTTCACTTCACTTTTATGAAACCAAGCCACAACTTAACTTGTACAGTCAACTCGTAATCTCATAATGTTCAGATCATATTATCATCTCTTAACGTGCCATAGCTTGGTGCTCCTGTTATCTGCATATTTTTCCAGGATACCAATCACCACGTCATTCGCATGGAATGTACCTTCCAGAATATGTTGGCATCAACGGAGACCATCAGCCAACCAAATTTCATCATCAGTACGACATGCTAAAGCCAATCAAGAAAATTGGCGTGAATTTCGAGCCAAGCTGGTGCAACAAGACCAAAATATCCCAGATGCATTCACCTCGTCTTCGTCTTCGTCTTCTTCTTCTTCTTCTTCGTGGGCCTACGAGGCCGGTACACTGATCGAAAAGGGTTCGATTGTGCTCAGTCGCGTCGAAAGTGAATTGGGGTGTCATGATTTACGACAACCCTACTTTCACAAATGCGCTGTACTCGTATTGGAACACAACGAAGATTCTACACGAGGCATCATCCTGAATCGTCCGTCCAACTTGGTTTGTAGCGATGCTGATATTGTACTGTTGGAAGAAACAGACGATGAGTTTGCGATTGTTCCGTCTAATCCAAGCACTGAACCCAATCCTGACAATGTCTGGCCAATGACTTTTGGTGGTGATATTGGTGGCTTATTTTCCGATGAACCCATGATTATGGCACTGCATTCCCTTAGTACCAGTGCTCTTGCCAAGGCTTGCAGCGATGAAATTCTACCCAACCTTTGGGTAACGAGTCATTCGGGTGCCAGATCGCTCATTGCCGCTGGGGAGGCTACCTGCGATAAATTTTTTAGTTTTTATGGATTTTCTTTGTGGGAACAAGGAATGCTACAACGAGAAGTGGATCGGGGAAGCTGGTACATTGTTTCGATGGACTCTAAGTCTGTCTTGGAGTCTCTCAAGAACCTGCGAGATGAGAATCATCCACAAGGAGCAGGCTTGCATTGTTGGGATGATTGGACCAAACGAATTGGAAAGCACAAAGAAGAGCGCGTCGAAGAATCTCGTGGTGCTTTTAGTGATCTTATGCTCAAAGAGTGGTGCCAAGAAATGTTGTGTGTCGCAGATGAAAATGATGACGACGATGATTCGAATTTCGATATGTTTGAGGCTTTGAATGACGCAGATTTTGCACCAACACCAGGTAGTTTGGTACAAGCCACAAGTGATCCAACAACCTACATGCTGTTTGATCAACTCTTTCACAAGTCAACAATGTTACTGCTTAAAGAAGAAGATGACTTTTCTTTGGGTTTGATATTGAATCTCCCCACCATCGAAGCCTATTCCCACACACTACCGGACGGCACAAGCATCGACATACCCATTCGATATGGAGGCCCATTGGGTCATGATAATGACGACGACGACGACCTGGACGACGATGGTAGCGCTATAGATATGGAAGGAGCCAATCATATTATTTGGTTGCACAGCAACCAACAATTGCGCGACATCAAAGTCGGTCAACCTATTTCTGCACAATCTCCCATCTGGACTTGTTCTCAAATTCAGGCTTTGAATGCTATGGATACGGGTCTTGTACAAGCAAATAATTTTTTGGCAGTGAAGGGTTATGTCCTATGGGAAAAGGAGATGGGCATGGGTGGAATTCTTGGACAGCTCGTTGCTGGCGACATGAACCAGGTGAATGCTGATTGTATAGAAAACATTTGGTCTGTACTGGGAAGTCAGCCAACTTTGAAATGCTTGGACGATGTCGACAGTATCTTTGATACAACAAACGATGCTTGGGAATTGGGTCAAATACTTGAGAATGGGAATGATGCGGGCAACGACGAAACCATGATCAAGGAACCATCCAGATGTGTTCATGGAACGAACGTAACACTGCCGGAATTTGCCGATGAAGCCTTGCGCAAGTGGATTGAGATATTTCTGCTGGACAATCGTAAATATGTACCATTCTAATCTGCTAGTATATTGCTTACATTATTTTGTAAACTCTACACGAATTTGCATGATTCACGGCGCACTATTTTAAGCTCTTTTGAACCTTTATCGTTTTCGCTTTCCACTACTTGACTTTTCACTCGACATACTCTTGCGAGGACGTACTTTCTGTTTCAAATTTCCTACTGGTGTTCTCGTATTGTCCTTATCATTGCGTGATTTGACCAAGTTGGCATAACGTGCCAGTAATTCTTCGTCTGATATCTTTTGTTGTTTGTTGTTGTTGTTGTTGTTCGTTTCACTATTGCTACTGCCTTGTTGGTGCGATTTGTAGGAAGCTTTCCACGTCAATTCGGTATTGCGATTGAACCCCCCAAAGGAACGACGACCCACAACTTGAACGGCCAGTCCGTACATATCCGACGTTGTGGCAGGTGTCGTATCGATGGGTATACGGTCGGCCGTTTGATGTTGTTGCTGGAACAACAGCAAATGTGCTGGACTGTGTTGGAGCATGGGAGATATGGCCGGTGCTTCCTCTTGTTGCTGTTGTTGTCCGTCCAAATCCATGGAATCGCTCGTGTTCATTTTATCAGCCAGAGACGAGTGACTGGCTGCTGGACTTTGGTATCTGGAGGCGTGCTGTTCTCGCCTGATAGCGCTAACGCTGCTGCTGTTGTTGGTGTTGTTGATGGCTTGAACTTGTTTTTTCCGTTGCATAAATCTCATGTTCATGGTGGCTCCTGATAGTTTCTTTTGTGCAGCTGCAGCCACGGCGGATGGTGTGTTGGCGTTGTCGTTATCATCACTGTCCTCCATAGAAGCTGCGGCAGGTTCAATTTTCTCCATTTGCAGGCCTCCTCCTTCATTTGACTTTTTCTTGCCATTTTTCTTGTTCTTGCTCTTGTTGTCCGGTTTAGCAGAGCCTGGTTTCCACATATTATTTGGTCTATCGAGTGCTCGGTGGTTATGAATCAGTGTTGTACTTGCTGTAGTTCTTGTTTCGGGCTGACTTATTCTGTCTCATCTTCGTACCAGTAGTTATGATGAGTTTGGCCTGCTGCTGGCTGTCGTTGGATTTCTACTGTTTTGTATTTTTGGTTGGTTTGCAGCTTAACACTGCCCCTAAACTTAACAGACAGACAGACTTTCACTACGCTACTTTCATCTGTGCTGTATTTCGCATCTACTACCATAGCTCTCTAGTAGCGGTCTAGTACTTGGCACATGCCAACCATGATACTACTACTAGAGTGTTGAGGTCCAATCCAATGCTCGCTAGATGACTAAACTTCAAACCTAATAGCTAGCTAGAATCTCTACGCATTGACAGGACATTTTTGCAAAGAAACCGTCAGAGGAATCTGCTAAGATTTTTCTGTATCCAAAGACATTCAATAAATTATCTCCAATACCACCCCCGACTGCACGAAAGCAGTAGGCAAGCGGTTACCAGTAGTGACAGCCAAGACACCTCTAAAAGAATAACCTCTATAATTAAAAGATCTTGAGCAAACCATAGCCGCCCAGTTTGATACCAAGAGCAGCCCAATAGACTACGATGGCTAGCCATGCGTGCAGAGATGGATTGGTGTATTCAGGCAGTGTCTGTTCCGCTGCAGTCTTTGCTTTTTCATTTTTCGTTCCCTTTTTCTTGCCAGTCGAAGAATCATCATTCTCAGCAGTAAAGAAGCTAGCTACGTATTCCAGGATACGATCTCGTATTCGAGCCAAAATACCGGGTCTATTTTCGACTCCCCGTTGTTGCTGTTGTTGTTTCTTTCTTTGAATATAAGCAATTTTTTGTTGCCACGACACTTCGCTGCCCACGGCAACAGCACAAGCCAAAAACAGCTCCAATATTCCAAATTTTTTCCAGAAAATTGTTGAAACTGCCAAGGATGTCAAACATCCTACCATTCCAATACGAGGATGGCTTGCGGGAGTCAAATCAAAAAAACGAATCATGGCTTGCCCAATACAGAGCCACAGGGCAAAATTTCCACACCATTGCACGAACATCGACGTCAGGGGTTGCAGCACGTGGACCAGGGTCGCGAGGAAATAAAATCGTCTTCGTTTCAGTCCCAAAAAGGTAGAAAATAACCAGACCAAAGATTCAGCTTGCTGTACAGTTCGCTGTACATAGACGTGGGCCATAAGAAACACTTCTCGTTGACGGTATATTTTGTACACATTCTCTTTGTAATCTTCGTTTTGAATCGCTTGCTTCAGTTGATACAGATAGGGAAAGCTATCGTTAAATCCAAAAGTATAGCAGTAACTCAGGGAACACAACATGCTGCACATAGCCAACCGCACAGGCCACTGACAGTACAGTGCCTGAAACCTGGCCCGATTTGGATTGTAGTAAACAACGGTAAGGTATCGCACTGCTTCCGAGGCTTTCAGTCGAATTTCTCCCAGGATTGACATCCAAAGGATCGCGACGAAGATGCTACAAGGCCACCTCCAGCTGTTCTCGCCAAACGTGATAAGTTGGCACTGATCCGTCACCCTGTCGAGCACGTCCATCCACAAGATGCCCGGAATGAATCGGAACGCTAGCATGGCAAGGTATGGTAAAAAGGTTTGTGACAAAGGTAACGAATGTACCAATGTACCTGGTTGTTCGTTCTTCCAAACAAAACTCTGACTGCTGGCGATGCTGAGAAATCTTAACCCGACTGCTTAAGGTTGGAGCTAGTTTCCTGCAAGAATGCACTGGAAGCTCTAATACTAGCTACTACTACTAGCTAGTCTACTACTATAGCAGAGTTCCTGGTAGCTAGTAAAGGGTCTATTAGCTACTGTACTAGCTAGTATTCTTAGCTACTACTAGCTAGTAGTAGTACTCCTACTAGCTAGTTAGCTACTACTAGATACTAGCTAGTAGAGTAGACATACCTTTACCTCGTAGCAAAGTACTCGGAGGAGTTGTAGCAGATGCGATTACTACTACTAGATAGTAGTAGTAGCTACCTGGTTCTAGAGTAGAGTAAGGCTGACACTACCGTAGGATTTCCACATGAAAAATTAGTTTGGAGGCATTAAGGTCTCAAATCACTTTTTGATTAGTTAAATGGACAGCTCTTGATGAGGGCTTTTCATTCATAATCTATTTATTGAATTTGGACAATCACTTAATGAGCTAGAGGACATAATCAAAATCATATATCCTGGGGCTGAAAAGCAAATGGCTGACCTTAACGTTATACAGTGAAAACACTAGTAAAGCATATGTGACTGATTCAATCCCTTATCTCATGGTGATTGAGAGTATTTAACACGGCAATTAACAGTAGTTAACATGGTAAAAAATATTCAAGTTTTACTGCATAAGTACTAGTGAAAATTTAGAATCCCTTAAATGGTAACAGTCAGCCAACGTTAACAGTCAGCCTTACTCTAGTAGCAGCAGACAGTAGACTACTACACCACCACCAGCACAAAGGTTCGCCAAATCTCTATTGTAACCCTAATTTAACACTAATAAGCCTTTTTTAATTCATCACTGATTCAAAATACATTAATTTGTCATCACCAAATTCAAGATGAATTCAACACAAGACTTAAATTCCACGCAAGACTGAAACACGAATAAGACTGTTTGGCGTACCAGGTACCCTTCAGTAGCTAGCTACAGTAGTAGCTAGTAGAGTTGAGTAGACTAGTAGGTTCCGTCTCTACTACTACTGTAGCTAGTAGTACTGGTAGTAGTAGTTGAAGAAAGCTGTTATAAAAGTAGTAGCGAAGTTCGTTACAATGCACGGCAGTAATAACAAACATACCATAATATTATTATTATCATTGTTATTTTTGTTTTGATTGAATAAAGTACAGAATCGGAAAATGCCGGCCAAGCGTAATCGTAAGTCTTTCTTGTATCGGCTAGCAAGGCCCTTTGCCCTTCGGCGGCGCGTGCGTTCCAGCAGACGGGAAAGAACAGGGCTTCTTGGCAATGAAGACGATGCTGCCATCGAATCTCGTCTTCCAAGACGAAGGTCTAGTGACGTTGCCGATTGGCACGATGAAGATCAACAACAATTCCAACAAAATGTTATCTCTGATGATAGTCCAGACAATAGTATTCTTTTGGAAGAGGTAAAAGATGGTGAAACGGAGATTGATGAATTCATTGAAATTTCCTCTTCAGATGATAATGATAGCCCCGAGATTGTTAACGCGATTAACGATCCAACGGAAGCTTTACAATTGCCACAGAAAGAATGTCTAACAGCAGTGGTTTTAGGTCAAGAACAAGATCGTCTACTGCAAGAATTTCCTGATTCTCTGGTGACAGCAGCAAATGCTGTACAAGATGATTTTCAATTCCGTCCTGTCACTCCAATGAGTATGGGAAGTGATGATAGTGACGACAATAATGAGGATAGCCAATACTCCACAAACGATGAGGGCCTACAATCAACCGAGGCATTACCAACTTTTGATGTTGCTGATGCTGATGATCAAGACTTTCCAGAAAGTTTTTCAATGAGAGAAAACAAAGTCGAAGATGATATTCTAGATGAGGATGGTGCTTTAGGTGATACCGTGCCGGGTATCGAAAGTCGTGGACACCAAGAAGAGACCATACCTGACAGCAGCAGCAACAATAACAATACAACAGGAGAGGAACACAACGACACAAACAGAGGGGAAAGAGAAACGAAGACTGATGGTGAAGCAAATCCAGAAAAGCTTTTTCGTTCCGGTGCGACCGTTATTGTTGACATTGTCAAAGGCAAATATAAAAAATTCCAACGCGGAACGATTACTGGAATTCAAAAGAGTGTTCAGGTCCTGATTCAGGACACTGAGAAAGGAGACGAAATCAAACAATGCTGGTTGAAACGATCGTCCCTTTCGTACATGGGAAAACCATTTCCCGAAATTCAGGAGACTACCAACAAGGCTCCAAATTCGAGGGAGGGATTATCAACAGAAGACAACGATCCCGAAAAACAGAAAGCAACGACAGCTAGCCTTTTTAATAGAGGTGAGCACGTGGACATTGTTGGTGGAACACACAAAGGCAAAACTGGAAGAGTTTTAGACGTGAAAAAAAAAGTCAAAGTTATCATTTTTGATAATCCTGAAATTGAAAGATGGCTGGAGAAAAAGTCCTTGGCAAGGAATCTTTCCCCAATACGCTCCACAGCAAATCACGAAAGTTTCTATTCCTGTGGAGAATCCCAGAATTCCGAAACAACAAAATTTACAACGCATGATCTGGATTCGAGATCCAAAAATCCAGTGAGTAGCACTGCAAGCAATTACATGTGTGATGGTAGTTGGAGACTTGCTGACAGCGATTTGGGTGGAAAGAATCTGGGCCTTCGTTTTCTCCGAAAAATGCGATTTCAATTATTCCAGGAGGAGGACACTTTACTTGCTTCTTGGTTTCAAAAACGAATAAGACTTGTAGAAATTCCTATTAACAATGATGAACTGACAATACCAATTCAAAAGTCATTTGAGGATGCTGGCTCCAAATTTGAGTTGGCGGTTTCAAAAATTCAGAGTGATGGCGACAAGGCATCCCCAATGGGTGTCCCTAGTAAGAAGTGTATTCAGCTTTACTATTGTCAAGTGGCAGGTCCTGGTCTGAAAGACATTTGTCTTGCAAAAGAGTTTGAACGCATTGCTGATTTCGCGAGTCTCGGTCCCAAGGTAGTAGCACGCATGGAGCTTTTTTTAAGTCCAGCCTACAAGCTGAAAAGTCGACAGGGTACCAAGACCCATGCCATTCACATGTTGAATCCGAAGACATTTTGTCAGATCGAGGAAAGGGGCAACGAAGGATGCGGCTTCATCAGTGAAGATTTGATTGTGGAGCTTTTGGGAGGTGGAAAAGCAGCCAAGCGCGTCTACGCCATTCAGGTCCGTGGCTCTTCTGTCTTTGGAATGTTTAAGGGTGTCCTAGTCAAGAAACGGATTACACATGGACAGCCTCCTATTCAAATTCCCAGTTCCATGATCGTTGTTGGCCCATCCAGGTGTGATGATCGCCGAGAGAATGAGTTTCTCGTCATTAACAGGAACGGTATTCATCCTAATACTACCAATGACATGGTCCATAGACTATTGACTGGCGTTGGAACAACAAAGACGTACCGAAAAGAACTGAAGCGGAAAAAGTTATCGGCCATGATGACCCGTCTCTGGAACGGGCTGGGTGTGCCCAATGAAGTGTTTGATCAGTACATAAGCGATAGCCAAAAGGAAGAAAATCTTCGCCATGCCTATGTCGTTGGCGTTGCCGATCCCACGTCCTCACTTCCCTCTGGTAGTGTCTTCATTCCTGGTTTGAATTACGAGGGTGAAGTTTTTGTGACGCGCTCGCCCTGCTTGGAGGTGACTGATGCAAGAAAGATCCCTGTCGTGACTACAAAACCCGCCGACATGTCTGAGGAAGATTGGAACTTTTTGCAAGGTCTTTCTTTTGGTTCGATCATGTTTGCCAACCCAAAACCAGGCGAAATACCTATGCCGCTTATGATTGCTGATGGTGACCTCGACGGAGACTTGTATTTCATTTGTTGGCATTTTGATATTGTAAAGCACGCACAAACGCTCCCTATGGATCCCACTAGCCCTCAACCAGAACGGAAAGCTCAGTTTCCACCCGATAATAATTGGTTCGAACAAGCCCAAGATCGAATGGTGGATGCGCGATCAAGCCAGCTTCTGAGTCAACTCATTGGGAAACTCTATAGCAAGGCGGTAGCGATCGCTGCTGAAAATGACAACTTTGCCGACAGCGAAGACTACAAGGCATTTGCGGCAGCTTACAAAGCAGCACTGAAAATCGGAAAACATGGGGGGACAGTTTTTTTGCCCGCTCGACTGCACAGTGCTTTGCCTCAGAAGTTTCACTATGTCTTGACGGACTTCGAGCAATCCTAGCTTCGTTTCAGAAATATCCGGCCGGGCAGGAGGGGGATAGTCGCTGTCTTTGAGCACAAATAGTTATCTCATATTTCCCCTTTTCGTATCCTTTAAGCCTTTCAGTTTTTGGGCTGTGTTTTTGCTCTTTCTTTTTAAAAGCTAGCATCACACATTCTCCTGTGGGATACAAACAGTTTCGGACACTAGTGATAACTTGCTGTGTTGCCATGCTCGTCTCGTCCAAGACATTAAAGAAATGCATTCCTCATGGCGACGAAACTAGCACAGCCTTCCCATTTGCGCGCGCATCAATTGGTGACCATTTCAACAACGTTCCAATTTTGCTTCCTGTGTTGCCGCTCCTCGGCAAGTCATGGTAAATTGTACAGAAAGGCGGCAGCAACGCTAGCGAAGTTGGGCTCGCAGTCAGCTTTACTGGCCGCATGGGGAATATGCTCTATTCTGAATCAATTGTACCATGCGCACCGGCTCTTGAACTATAGCTAAGCATTGTTTTGTATAACAATCTAGCAAAATCCTACGTTGTCGAAGTTCCTACAACAGCTGTGACTGCTGATTCTCTTCGTCTTTTGCAACAGGTGGGTCGTCACTGTTCCTGTCGGCCCTTGCGTTTCCTGTTGAAAATCTCAACCATGGATTGGTGGTGGGTAAGTAGACATTGGCATTGAGTTGATGTCCTCTGCCAAATATTGCTACTTGCAGACGTTCTCGGCCCCGACATAAAACGGATGCTATTGATTGACAGCCTCGTCGCAAACCTCTGATTAAAATCCTGGGATCACGTCTGACGGCACTTTCTCCGCTCGTATTCGTAGGAGTCGGTACAAAGTTTTCTTTGGAAACCAAAAATTGCAGTAAACCCCAGTTGTGCTCCATTTCTTGCAAATAGGAATCGTTTACCAGTATCACATCCAAGCAGCCAAACAACTGAAGCAGGCCCGTTAGAATGCCACACAAATGTCCAGTAAAGCTAACGTTGGGCATTATGAGTTGCATAACCACCAGCATAACAATTGGATAGGCGTACGATGGGAAACGTACGAGACCAAACAAACTTCGAGTGGACCCATTTGGTTGTAGATTGGATTCGATAACTAACAAGTGGAACATGACTCCCGAAAATCCCAACGAATGCTCATTCATTAACGTATCATCGTGCAACAACCACTGGTACCCCAAAGCTAAGAGAATAGAGAATATTCCCGTCAATATAACAGACCACAAGACGGTAAAGATGTAACTGAGCGTTCCCATTCGTCGTTCTACCATCGTCGCAATGGCAGCGGTCGACAACATGTTCATTCCAATATGCATGAGGGACCCGTGAAAGAAGCATGATGTGACGATCCGGTAGTAGTGTTGCAAATACAGCACTTGTCGTGGACACATAGTAAAGAGTCGGACATTGATATCGAATATCATTTGACAGACGTAGACTGAGCAACAAAGACCAATGGTAGCGGCAGTGCCGACAGGAAGGTCGCGTACTAGTTCAGCCGATCTTGAAGATGTAGAGGTCATGATTACAATTGAAATATATTATTTTCTCTAGCCCTTGTGAAAGGCGAGTGGAAAAATGTGCTTTTATTGTCCTTGTTTTGATGCTGTTGCTCGTTGCTCGTTGCTGTTTTGTGAAGTCTAAAAGCAGCTAGCTAGACTCTAGGAGTCTACAGTCTACAGAGCAGTAGACTATTGTTGTTGTATTATTTTTTGCTTTTCATGATACCACCACTCGGAGTAGTTATTA
>Ga0210025_1004166_pt1 | contig 12543 bp, 4 predicted proteins | sample CryGeyme20150102_FD_183989 | JGI IMG/M metagenome (GOLD analysis project Ga0210025, IMG submission 183989) | Groundwater microbial communities from Crystal Geyser aquifers in Utah, USA - Crystal Geyser metaG 2015-0102 (SPAdes) (version 2) | ecosystem: Environmental > Aquatic > Deep subsurface >...
TTTTTTTTCTCGTGCGCGAGATTTCCTGTTGCCAGGTTTTTTGCAAAGTGCTGTAATAGTTTTTACAAGGAGGGCAGATGATAATTAATATTCTGGTCGATTATATGTGTGGATCGACGATTAAAAATGACTACTTCTAGTACCTAGTAGCATTTTGCAACCACGACGACGATCGAGAAAAGCAATATAATAAAAATTAAAACGAGAACTCTTCTAGTCATAGTTGATAGTCTAGAGAAGTGTCAGACTGTACCTGGTACTATTATTTGAAAAAGTACCATCCATACTACCAGTACCTGGTACTAGAGTATCCACTACTAGTAGGAATAGATCCTTGAATATGAAAGGCTACCACCACCGTTAATTAGATGTTCAATTTTTTTTACCAGGTACCAAAGTAATGGTAGTACTTGGGTACTGGTACTCTAGTACGGTAGTGGTACTGGTACTAGCATATTAGAATGGCCTATTGAAGCTAACAAGTCGGGATTGTCATCAATCGATGATCATCTAATGGTAAAAGCAACAAAAGGAACAGTAAAGGCAAATATTTGAGCTGAAAAATACTACGTACCGCAAGACGTGTTACTTTGGTGAAATTTTGTCTGCTGGTCATAATCGTAGAGGATTGTTTTGACTACTAGTACCTGGTAACTACTACTGTACATAAGAATTATTATTATTATTTGTGATAATTTCAAATTTTGTCCTAAAAAAAGAAGTTACTTCTTGTAACATTACCTGGTACTGGTACCTGGTACTAGTACTACCAGGTACAGTAGTAGACAACAAACTCCAATACTACTAGGTAGGCCAATAGATGCGAAGTACTCACTAGGTAGCGAGCTTTCAGCTTCCGCTGGCTACCAGGTACTTACAACAGCGTGGTATTGATAGTAGTACCATTACGACTAGCTACCTGGTAGTATCTACCTGGTACCTGGTACGTACCGCTACCTACTAGCATCAATCTTTCCGCTGCTTTCTACAATAGGTTTTCACACTTAAGGGTACCACCCGTGGCGAGTACTTCTCCCCTAGTATTAGGGGTGTACTACTACCTGGTAGTACCGTATTTCGTAACAAAAGACTGCCATGTTCTTCTTAACTTTCTTAAACAAGTGAAATCGGATGACAGAATAAGATGACATTTACTGGGATATTTAGATATCTTTTACTTCCAATAACCCTTTTTGGTAGACACAGTTTACAAGTTAATTGAAAACAATAACCTTTTGAACAAGCAACATGTCCCACAGATACAAAAAATACAAAAGCGGCAGTACCAGGTAACTGACGCAGTTGTACAGCCACAAAACCTTGCATCCAAAATTGAAAACGTAGTTTTCACTTTCGATTGCATAATCGCACTAACTCTTGCAAAGCCAACGAAGACGAAGGACAAGCATCCAGAATCAAAAACTTTCGAAATAGCTGCTGTCCGAGGAAGAAAACTGGACCATCACTAACCACCATGCTTCACTTCTTGACTCAGAAGCAAAAGCTTCTTTTGGCGATCCTTCTTTCTATCCTATTGTTTTCGTGCCCCTCATCGGCCCAATCATCAGACTTCGAGGGTTTGGGTGATGATGGTGACACTGTAAGTCCGCTCACAACAGCTCAAGCGTCAACGACAAACACTTCGAATTCTTCAAGTATACCTCTCGCTACGTTGTTTCCAGACACCAACACAACAGCTGAACCCATTGCAGATTCAGCAGCTGTCGCATCTTCCGCATCAGATGCGGGCTTTCGAGAACGAGTATTTTTTACCATGAAATACGGATTCGAAAATGGAAAACAGCGAGCCGCCACCGAAGAGGAAATCTTTGAGTTGATTTGCATCACAACCGATTACATTGCAGTAACAGTTCAAGACTACCTTGCTCGCGAGAGAAATAATACGCGCCCCGTACTTGCCTTTGCCACGTTTGTGGATTGGAAAGCCGACGAGACGAACGAATTTCTGCACGAATCCATCACCTTTCTGGCGGATATTCAATACTCCGACGGAGGACCTGGACCTCTCTTGGTAAATCGCGAGGATGTCTTTGATGCCTTTGATCTGACGGAAGAAGAAGTGGCCGCCTACATTACCGATTATGTGTGGACAACATCTGCTTCAAGTGTATTTTATGATACTGTACGAGTGAATTACAATGTGAGACAGAACGGAATCAGCAGTGTCGATCCTTCCAACACGGAACGAATACCGATCGTGTCATGTGGCAATACACGCTTAACTCCGGCTGTTCCCGGCTATTCAGATGCATCTGCCTCTCCACCTCCAACATGGAGTGCAGCTCCGACACTTGTTCCCACTGTTTCAGTGGCACCATCGATGGCCCCTTCCATCAGTCAAGTCCCTTCGTTTGAGACTAGCATGGCACCCACTACTTTGGTCCCTGTCACGCCAGCTTCTACTGCGGCTCCTACAATGACAGAAACCGTACCAGAATCAGCCACAAAAGAAATGGTATACTTTCGCTTGGATATTACGGCATCGCTTGATGCACTCACTAGCGATGAGGACGAGGAGGACACTACAATCCTTGATACTATTCAATTGATCATGTGTCATACCAATAGCTTTATCCAGAAAGCTTTGCAGGCTACACTAGAAAACGATGGTTCCGTCAAAAGTAGAACCACCAACATTTCTTGGCTGTCCAGTCAAACAAGTTCCGCAACCATTGTTACTATTTTTTTTACACTGGATGCCGTTCGTGGTACAAACGAAGCAGAGACAATTCCAACTGACGTGGTAGTCTCATCCATTACAGCAACAACTGAGGACAAGACTAACACTAATCAGGCGCTTATGGATCACTATTTACAAGTCAGTGATAATAACAGTGACCGATTTATGCGAAGCATTACGGAGTCAATACTCCAAGATTTACCCGAAGGAACTCCTGTGCGAGTAGGACGAATGCAACTGGCAGAGTGTCCTTCCGTGTCACCAGTGTTCGCGGCTTCCTCCCACCTGCCCGTGGCTTCTTACAACCAGGGGGAGTATCCTTACGATGAACCCGCCATGCAAATTCTTCTGGAGTTTATGGTGACCAATCTGAACTTCGTTACGAGTCCCAACGCTGTGCTCAATGATGGTTTGGTAGACACTTTTCCAATTTTCATGAAATTCCTCATTCCGAAATTGCAACAAGCACCAGCCAATTCCAGTCTAAGAAGTCGCCGCGTTCTTCACGATTATGGATCTATCGACCTCGTCGACGGGTCAGCCAAGGTCTATCAGGCCACAGAAGTTGAATGTCCTGCCTTTGTCCATCCCGACTCTATCTGTCACACTGTACGAGCAAAGTTCCAAATACACATGCCCGTTCACAGTCATGAAGATGGAGGCAGTCCCGAAGGTGGCCTTGTTGGGACCACCATTAACGATGCTAGTGACATTCGCCGTATTTATCAAGTTGGTACCTATCGTGCAATCCTCGACGGGACCTATTATCAAATTTTGAAACAAGAGCGACCTGACACAGCCATTTATATCGGGACAGTCCCACCACCACCGGAGGATGCAAATGATTTCTTGGCCGGTGTCAGTACCGCGGACTGGCTCATTGTTATCTTATTCATTCTTTTGGCAATTGCTTGTTGCTTGATTCTTGGCTGCATTTGCCATCGTGTCAACGAGAACCGTCAAGAACGAGTCCGTAAAGAGGAAGAAGATTTTGAAATCGAAAGGCTGCGACAAGAAGAAGCCATTCAACGAGAAATGCAAGCACAGCAGAAGCGCCGCGATTCGCTTGCGTCCACTGCTGCTTCGTCAAATCAGCTCACAAGGTGCCACGAATTTTCATCAAGGACTTCCCATTCCAATCGGCCAACTCTTGCCAGTATTCAAGGGGCGCGATCATTGAGGTCTTTACATTCGCAGCGGTCATTGCAATCACAGCCAAATTCAACCCGTTCTCTTCCATCGCCAAATTCTTCCAAGTCGGTACAGCCTTATCCTTTGCAAGTACGACCTTCCCAGCAGCTTCGCCGTAGCTCTATGAGTTCTATTGGCTCGTTTGGAACAAACCATGAGCAGCCTGCGAACCAATCGCAACGTTATGGCAATTCATCGAGTTCTATAGGTTCCTTGGGAGCACTAAGCGAAAAGTCTGACGAAGACTCGGACGTGGAAGAATTTTTTGACGAGAAAGTTGAAAATCAGAGCAAAGAAGTCTCGTCGTCCAAACAGCCACAGAGTTCTCACAAGAGCTGGATCAATATTGTTTGAGCATCACCGCCGGTCACAAGGTCTTGACAATCGTTTGGAACGATTGTTCAACATCAGCGGCTAGTTTTACTAATGTACTGAATTTATTTTGCACTAAATAGTCCCAACGCACGTAACATCGTCATTAAAGTCGTATCAATAATAAAAGTGTGAAAGTGAATAAGTAACTCAAAGTTTATGACGTTACTAAACTTGCTAGGTTACTAAAATATCTAATTAACGGGGATCACAACTATGGCGCCCACAGGGCGCCAAGGTTACCCGAAGGCAACCATTGGCACCCAGAAGGGTGACAGATTACTAAAGTAATTGGGTGAAACCACATTGGGCCGCCCTTGTAGCAGGACAGGACGGAAAGCGTCCTTTCCAAGCGCTTGTAAAGCATGGGGCCGTAGTCCAAGCCAACTTAGTCGCTTATAACCAAGACTCGTGCAAGAACGCAAACAAAATGCTCTGTTGCTAATCAAAATCAGGCATTTTCTTCTCTCCGGGCGACCATTGCATTCTGCTTTGGCGAGTTGATGCATAGTCACGCGCTGATTTCTCTGGTGAGCAGCACCGATGAAGCCTCTTGTGCATCATTTCGAAAACACACAGACCAAAATGCAAGCCTAAGCCACTCTGCTGTAACGTGGAAGACCATCCATTTGTAGTAGCCTGGCTCACACTAGTTTTCCTGTCAATTTGAAATTCATGTGAAGATTTTGACAGGTCATCATCTATAAGATCAAATTCAGCCCAGGTGGACTATGGCAGTTTACCTTGTCTCCTATTAGGCGATATGATGGGACTTATGAGTTAGGCCATACTTATCTATGTCGTACTACACTGCATGCTTCCTATATAGACAACTAGCCATAATATTTATTATAATATCTAATAGTCTCCACACGTAGCTTTTTACGAGATAATGCCTCTGAGCCAAAAGAGCACCCCGCGATGATGATATTCGGACTGTGGACTACCTGGTACCAACTCGTCATGACTTCGCTTATTCCGGGCGATCAAGCCGCCAAATTTTGGAGCTTTCACCAGAGACGCGGAGGACGGTCCGTACCAAGCACTGGACCTACTAGTAGTTAGAATGTGCTAGATTTGTACTCAACGTTTCAAGTACCGTACCGTAGAGCGATACACTTGTTACTACAGTACTCGTGCACTTGGTAGGGAAGCTTCTTTTCTTTAAAGCTGTGCTCATGAGCGGCACCCAGTCATCAAAGAACCTAAACCGTACACGACAATCATGCGGAATGATGCACACATACATGCTTTTATGGTCCGTTTAACCTCTTTTTAGCTATCGAATTGACGACAGAGGTTTTGTAATCCTAGTAGTAGACTAGTCTAGCTGGTACTCCTCGAGTACGTAGCTACTAATGATGGGTAGTACTACTACTTACTTGGTCTAGCTAGAGACTACCCTGGCACTCTCGTCTACTAAAGTAACTACTACGATAGTACGATAGTACGATAGTACCAGGTAGTAGTCTACTCTAGCTAGTAGCTACTAGCAGTCCAGTAGTAGAGTAGCTAGTGCTTACGCTTGTTGAGATTGGCTGGCTGAGGGTTTTCGTTCCTGTACAGTACAAACAGTGGACAAGAACCACTCTTACTAAAAATAATGAGTGAATAAAGAGACAATTAACAAGATAACCTCTTGTATAGATAGGTGCCCTCCATTGTATGGAAGATTCTGCTAATAACGATGTAACTGGTGATTTTATCTCGCCAACACTACTGAACCCAGGAGATATTCATTCCATCCAGTGGAGAGATACTGGATTGGCAGTTTCCAAGAATGGGTACATTATGGGCCTTTCGCCGCGATTGCGCGAGTCGTTACTGGACTACTGTGACTACATGGGCATTGCTACCATGATGAGAAATTTAACGTCTAAAAGACAGCAACAACGACCACGAACAGACGAGAACTTGAAGGTCCAATTACGTGGTTTCGATTGGTTTATCCAGCGCAGTCCCAGCGGACAGCACTGGAATTCCAACATGCACTGGATTTCTCCTTTGAACTCAGAATCATACAACGATTACCTGAAGGCACTTGGTAATGCTGGCTTTGATGAAGTCCTGGAAGCTATCGGGACTCGTTTCGGCTACAGAGGACTGGTGGCGTACCATTTAAGCTTCATTGCTGTTAGCAAGTGCGATCACGGAAGCATTCACGTCGATGCCACGAGTACTGGAACGAAAGCCATGAATATCATTATCCCGCTGGTCCTTGTTGAAGGTGGTGATCATTGTTTTCCAGAGCTCAACCTACGAGACGATCAAGTTGTAGACGGCCAAGGAAAGAGAAGAGTAGGTAAGCTTCGGTACCAGCACAACATCGCGGCGTTGCTGGGCGATGACGTATACCACGGTACATCATCGGTCGATTATCTACTAGTAAAGCAGGGTGAAATGCGACTAGCAGCAACTGTCTACGTCGCCGATGTTTCGTATGCCAATGTCAGTGCTATTTTGGACGATCACGTTACCTACAAACTTAGCTATCCACCACGAAATGATCCTGGAGTGCTCATGTCGCTGGCAGGCTCACACTGGAAGCGAGATGACTCAACAAAGAAACTTCCCAAATCGAATTCAACTTGAGTTTGAGCACCTTCTTCTTGGCTGCCCATTGCAGATGAGAGACTTTGTGCTTGAAAGCCAGATAAGTGAAACAGGCAGCGGCAAAAGAGCAGTGTTGGGAAGTTTCTCCTAGCTAGCAGCATTTTGAAATGCCCCCAACGCTTATCAGTTTTCATTATGAGCATGAATCTGCAATGTTCATCGCTCGCCGATGCAAGCAACAATTGTAAACAATGGACCTATCGTTTTGCGCTGCCCGCTGCCAGAGCAACCCCACCCAACATTGTAAGATCAACTGGAACAATTTTGATGACGATGATGATGCCAGGGGACACTTGAACTCGCTCTTCGTTAGCCCACTATTAGCTAGAGTGGTTGCACAATAGACTTGACATAAAAATCTTCGACTACTAGTCTACTATACTAGCTAGACAGACCTGGCTTCGGCATACTAGACTAGTACTAGCTAGTCTACCTACCACTACTACTAGTAGACTCTACTACTAGTAGTAGTAGAACACTACTACCTGGTGGTACTCGAGTAGTAGTACTGTACATGGATTCGACTTCTCTCACTGTATGTATTAGGTTAAGGCTAATGTATATAACAGAAAAGATACCACTTCCAGCCACTTCTCCCATTGTACACACAGAGTAATCCTCCTCTTGTGCACTGCGATGATGATCATGGATCATGGACATCATGGATCATGGCAATGCCAAGTTTAAGGCGGTCAACTACTTTACATACCTATCGATTTTTGTTCACTAAGGTTGTCAAATACCAGCCACCTACTAAAAAGTCCCGTCAAGTCTACGTATACCTGGTAAATTAAGAAGTCAATATGATTCACCTTCTGGTCTTCTTATTTGCAGTCTCGCTGTCATTTTCTGCCGTTCGTGCCACGGTACTACCCGTCCGTCCCAAGTTGACCGTTCAAGAATGGGCACGGAGATCCACGTACTTGATGAAGAATCCTACCATTGGTGATCGTAACAAGGATCCTTGGAAGCACGTACGGGCCGGAGGTGGAGGTAGAAATGTTCGAACAACCGACGCCGTCACGAACGTCCGGTCATCCTTACCGAAATCAGCGCTCAAGAACAAATGGACACAGGACTCTGATAAGTCACTTGCCATCAAAGCAGCTGTTTCGGTGATCGCAGAAGCTCTATCACTTCTGGGTATTTTAAAAGGAGCCAAAGTGTTGTCGGCTAAATCTCTTCCGCTCATTTCCCGGCAGATTAACGGTATTCCGGCATTACAATGGGCATCCTTTGCTTTTGTTTGTTTCGGATCGAGTGCTGTCAAGAAAATGTTGGATGGTGGTGTATCGTCAGCTGCGAGCAATCAGGCCACTAACATCAATCAAGTTCCCGGAAATGCTCAGTGGTACACGTCGTTGCAAAAACCAAAGTGGAATCCACCGGGTTGGGTCTTTCCCATCATGTGGGTCCTTATTAGCAAACCGACACAAATGTGGGCTGTTTCTCGACTGTTTCGAATGACAGCATCGCCGACACCCTACCTTCCTGCACTTGCCGTGTACTGTACCCATTTGGCACTTGGCGATGTTTGGAACCAAGTCTTTTTCGAACAAGAACGCATCAAATTGGGAACGGGTGTCATTACTGTCTTTTATGGTATGCTCGTGGCCTCTACGGAACTCTTTGGAACGCTGGATGAAAGAGCTGGATTTCTCATGCTTCCAACGCTGGGTTGGGTGACGGTAGCCACGGCTCTGCAGTGGAGCATCTACAAACTGAATCCCGATCGGCCATGAGAGGGAAAATACGTGTGGATACAACTCGTGTGTCGCCCTCGCCTCAGTGCGATGTTGTACTATTTTTTCTTGGAAAGTGGGCCTCGACTTAAAGTAGCCAACTATGTAGACCATACTAGTTATAATTTCAGTGCCTTCGAGAAGTCCCTCGTAGACTCAATGATTAGAAAATTCGGTTCTGTATGGGCTGGGGTCGCCTTAGCAATACTAGTGTATACTACTACTATGAATTTACTAGCTACTACTACTAGTAGTAGTAGCTACAGTAGCAGCTAGCTAAAGGCGTGATGAGATCCTCTACTCTAGCTAGACTAGCTAGTACTAGAGTACTACTAGTCTAGCTAGCTAGTAGTACTGGCCTCGTCCCGTACTTAGGAGTTCTACTCTACTACACTAGACTAGTAGACTAATATCATTCCTCCTCGTCTCAACTCTCTACTACTCCGAGTACTACTCTAGTCTACTACTCTAGCTAGTAGTAGTAGTAGACGAATAGATTTGAGATTATTTGATCGACACCCAGGCACACAGGCAGCCCAAGGACGGTAGGGACAGAGATAAGCTATGTGTCGTCCAAGAGATACTTGTAGGACCATAAAACGAAAAATTTATACTTAAGGAATTTCAAAACGTGCTCTTAAGTTAATTACCAAGAAATCTTTGTTGAGAGATTTCATGCTCACAAAGTAAATTTGTGACAACTCTTATTCCGACTCTGTGCTGCCCGATTTTGGCCATGGTTGAGATGTCTGTTGTCTCTAGAAAGCGAGTGTTTTCAAGAACCCAATTTTGATGTGCATGTTTCAACAGCAACTCGCTACAATAATACCTACGCCATCTAATAAGCATGGAGTGAGAAGGTTGACCGCGCATAGCTTGAATCTTTACACTCAAGCCAAAACACCTCAATCAATCTGGACTTTTATCTACCACAAACTCCTACTAGTTTGACTTGGGCGGACTGCGAAACTTTTAAAATATTTGACCAAGCTTTTTCTGCTAAAAAATTAAGGCATTGTCAAAGTCTACCGAGGTAACCATACCATAATTTGAAGAGCTCAAAGGCAAAATGCCATCTCCAGATGGGGTTAGGTCAGTCGGTCCTTCTGAAGGGGAGGAGAAGCAGACGTTTACTTACAAGAGTACAGCGCCACCTCTTTTGGTGGATCGCCTTGCTGATAGTATTCTCTGGGGCGCTCTGTATCCTTCCGACTCTGAGGGAGGAGGATCCTTGCCCGTATCTCCTGCTCGGTCTTCATCGACTGCCACGAGCTCGGATAGCAGAGAGTCAGCTAGGAGCCAGACAGTCCCTAGTAGTACCAATAGAAGTCAAAACAAAGCGAAGCATCAGCACCGGTGCTTCTTTGAATTTCAGGGATCCGATAACAACAATCAGAAGAAAAGCAACAGCAGAAATCGATCCAGCAGCATGTCTAAAGCCGAATCAAAAGCCAAGACAGGTTCTACCCTTTGTGATCTGATTTGGGAGAGAGATTGGGATGCCGTCCAGACCCGGCTAGCGACCTCTGAGGGTCACCGGGAACTTCAAAGTTACAACAAATTACCATGTTTCAGCAACGGTGGCAAGGGAATGCCTATTCATTTGGCGTGTGTCATGCGTCCACTGCCTCCCGCCTACATTGTTGAAACCCTTTTAACTTTTTATCCGGAGTCTGCACACCAGAAAACCAGCATGTGGAGTCTGCTACCCTTGCATTTGGCAGTAGACCTGAGACAAACTACTATTTCGTCGTCTTCGGATGACGAAACGAAGAAGAATCGCAAGAAGAAGAATATTCAGTCTACTAAAGCTGGTGCCACAGCTAAAGTAACCTTTCCAAGGACTGAGTTGACGACAAAACCGGCAGCAAAATCCGCGGATGACTCGGCTCCAATACACACCTGTGCATCTCCAGGACACGCCTGTGCATCTCCAATACACACCTGTGCATCGTCACATTCTTCTCAGACCAGTTCCGTTTCATCTTCCTTCCCCGATCTGTCCTTAACTCATTCGTATTCGTCTTCCAGCCCACAGTCATTGAAGGCAGTCACACGAGCTACAGCTGACGACGAAGACAACGGAACAAACTATCGCGGTGATTTTGGCATGATATGGGAGCTCAATGATCACTGCAAGGTCGTACAACTGTTGGTCGAGGCTTATCCAGGTGCATTAGAGATTCCCGAAGAGTTCCACGGCATGCTTCCCTTGCTGCTTCCCTTGCACATCGCAGCTAGCAGTACCCCTACTGTCAACGGCAAAGTGCCACCCCATGCTGCTTTTATAATGCAGCGACTCTTGACTCTGGCTCCATTTACTCTCCAATCAAAAGATAGCGAAGGAGACACCCCCTTTGTATTAGCTCAGCGAGCCAACCAGCAGCAAATATCCATGTCGACGGCAAGTTTCACTGTAAACCTTCAGCAAAGCGAGAACAAAGGTCCCGTCGTTGGGCCATTTCCTGACTGGAAGTGGAACCCGCTACTTTATCCTCCTCCGCAATACAAGAGCAAAAACAAGGGTGCTTCCTTGCTTGTGGGGACACTCGACGACTTGATGAACTTGTCGAGTTATTCGGATGATTCGTACAGCAAAGGAGGGACCTCTTTTTCGTCGTCGGTCATTTCGTCCAACTTTTCAATTTCTGATTCCGACGAGAACAGTGATACCTGCCCCCCAGTAGATGTCCTTGATGAGGACGATATGGACAAAGAATGGAAGCAATTGGCAAAGTATCAAGAAGAGCTAAAAACTGAGCTAGAAGATTCTATTCGGATGTATTGTTCCTCATATCAGCTGGAAGATGACGAAATGGTCGTGTCGGTCAGTAAGGCCTTCAGCAGTGATAGAAGAGAGACAGTGGAAGCCAAAATTGATAACAACACAGAAGGCGGAAATATCACAGAAATGGACGACATTCGGCTAGAGGACACAAGAGACACAATAGCTGGTATCGTATCTGAGACAACTTTGGAAGAAGCTGTTGCCGACGCGAGTCGTGTGGTTGACGAAACCGTCGATATAATTTTAAACACTCTTACTGCCGAAAGTGAAAGGAAAAGCATCTTCGAGGAAAATGATGATGATATGAGTGAAGAGATCGAAAACCTATCGGCGGCTGAAGACTCTTTGCGACACGATTTAGAATCTGTTGCAGGCTACAATTCCTTCATGCAGCTTACGGAAAAAGATGACAATGACAAAACTGTCATTGTCCAGACTTTTCTAAGACCGCGAGCCATGTTCAGCATGGATGATGTACCATTTCAAAAGCCATTAACCAGAAATATTCCTCTCTCGTTAAGCTCGGGTGGCTTCGATGCCAAGATATCTGGTTATCAGTGGAACGAGACTCAAGTAGACCCAGAAGTGACTCTTGTAGAACAGTCAAAACCGATAAGTAATAAAGTCGAGAAGAAGAGTTGCGCCGGAGTGATGGTAAATCAGAAAAGTAAGCGAGTTTTCATCGGCTGTAGGGAACTTCCCAGCTGTCTTTGGGGGTTGCCTTCCATTCGGGAGTCGTTTTCTTTGGAGGACGAGACACCTTTCCCTTTTTCTGCCCCGTTGTCTCCATTGTCACCTCAGATGCAAGTCGAGTCACTTGAGACTTGGGAGGCCAATACATTGAGAAGTCCTTTTTTGAAGTCAAAGCATTTCAATGCAGAAGCTCTTGACGTGGACTGGGAACGACACCACATCCCCTTATTAGTGAAGCAGCATGATAAAGTTGCTGAACCCGCAGCCACTGAGTGGAAGAGAGTCAAGCATTCTATGGTTCGAGCCAATGACACCAATGCAACATCTATTTTTTGGAGGAGAGTCGTTCCTCCAGCACAAACAGTGTTGAAACCTGCGACAATGACTCCTACACCGAAGTCGTCACGAGAATGCGAAATCGTAGCTTGGGAGCGAACGGTGAC
>Ga0210025_1004190_pt1 | contig 12498 bp, 13 predicted proteins | sample CryGeyme20150102_FD_183989 | JGI IMG/M metagenome (GOLD analysis project Ga0210025, IMG submission 183989) | Groundwater microbial communities from Crystal Geyser aquifers in Utah, USA - Crystal Geyser metaG 2015-0102 (SPAdes) (version 2) | ecosystem: Environmental > Aquatic > Deep subsurface >...
CGAAGAATTTCCAGCCCACCAGGATGGAATGGATCAGGAACATGATGAAAGCACGCAGCAAGTTTCGGTATCTACGCATTCTGTCATACTTGATTTTGTGAGCCGCACTACAGAAACGGCAGAGTTGGAGCATCCAAAATCCGGAGCAATTCGCTTCTATTACCGACAATATCCTTTCGATGGACCGTATCATTACCGTGTGGATGTCTACGTACCTCCTGGATGGGCTATTATCATGGCGCAACGAGCTGATCTTTGGTATGCCTTTCAGCCAAATCCAGACCCCACATCTTCTGTCTGTCGATACGTTGCACAAACGGGATTGCTACAACAATTACCGTCCGGTATGACTGTCGAAACCCTGCGACATGGAGGTCCTGTTACCTTTAGCCTTGGTCCTGGTCTGATGGAATTGCTAGAGGCCGAAGCCGAGGCCGGTCTGGGTGACGGTAGTCCTCGCGGTTGGGGCCAACAGTCGATCGACCCTAAAGCCACCTTGTGGCGGCTTGGGAAGCCATTGATGTACGCACGTAGTAACCCTGCCACAGCGAGGAGCAAATATGTTGCATCGCGAGATAATATTTTACCAGGACTCGCAAAAGAGCGTCGCTGGTCCATGGTAAACCAAACCAATACTACAGAATCGATCCTCGAAAAAGCTCGTCGTCGCAAGTCACTGCAGTTTGAAGTTGACCCAGTACGCAATCAAGTCTCCTATTCTGTACATCCAAACTTGCCTAAAAAACAATATAAAAATGACGAAAAGAATGAGTGCGACTCTGTCACCAGTCGAACAGTTGAGATTATGGATTTTAGTGAATCTTACCGCAGCGAAGATGAGTCGTTCGTCATTCATGCTGTTGCCGCCGCAATAGGTCAAAGTCATGACCACCAGAGACGACAGCCATCCATTCAAGTGACACGAAAACCCAAGCGAGATTCCAAAGTTGGAAAGCTAGTAGAAGCCTTTCAGTCCTCTTGATTGTTGGGTAGTATGCCCGATTGCAGATAGCCAATTCATAGTGACGCACAATAGCTCTAAACCAGATTTTCGACTTGAAATAATTAGTAAGCACAGTTAATCTTACCTCTTACGTCTTACTTGCTTGCAACGCCTTTTGTCCTCGGTCGTCCACACCCATGCTCTAGCTAGTCTACTAGTAGTAGTAGACGCTACAGTACACAGTTGACAAAACAACCCACTTTTCCAACACTGTATCAGCGCTAAACTTTTATCTTAACCTCTAGTACGCAGCAACCATGGTATCCAAAAAGCAGGTATGTCGATGACACCGGAGGGGGCAGCTCTGAATGATTCTTGATGCCCGGCCCGAGATGGTTCGTCGTCGAACGTACACAGATGACGAATCTGGAATACAAAAGAACGAGCAAGCAAGCAAGCAAACACAGAGAGAGATGATCACGTAGTCAAAGTCTCTTTCCACGGCGAGATAGCTGCGGTAACTCATTTGTTATGCATTCCGCGATCCGTTGATTCCAAAGAGAAAAAAGTGCGTGCTACCGCAGGCGAAGTCTTTGGAATTACGGTAGCGCAGTGCTGCCAATGAGCTACTTCAGCTTCTCTACCTTTTGCTTAATTACTTGCTTGCCTTTTGTTGCCACCAGATTTGCTCCTCTCAAGAATCGTTTCATTCTTGAGAGGTACCTGTTGCTACATCTAGACAAACCGTCTCAAGGCGCTCGGTCGCAATCATTGAAGGGTTTCTTGACTTGAATCTAACTCATTTGTATTATTATTTCATGCTCCTTTTATACCCACGAGCACAGAAAAAGCAACAGGACTCTGTCAACAGTCGTCTCAAGCTTGTTATGAAGTCCGGAAAGGTTCTTTTGGGGACAAAGGCTTCCATCAAGGCTCTGCGCAAGAGCAAGGCCAAGATGATTTTGATTTCCTCCAACTGCCCGCAGTTGCGCAAGTCCGAGGTTGAGTACTTGGCCATGCTTGCCAAGGTAACTGTCCACCATTACACTGGGGATAACAGTGCCCTGGGAAATGCCTGCGGTAAACTCTACAATTGCTCTATTATCAGCATTCTGGACGAAGGTGACTCGGATATCTTGTCGGCTGTTTAAATTGAATAGTAGATGCGAGTTGAAAATAAACCACTTTGTAAAATTATTAGTTACCACTTACCACGTCGGCATTTCTAAGATCTACATGATTTTTCTTGCCTTTTCTGACTGAGCAACCCTTCTTGGATCTGGTTCCCCTTCGTGCTTCCCATAGTACTAGTACTACTAGTCATGTTAAGCATTACACTCACAAAATTCAATCCAGCTAGCTTTCTGCCATGGACCAACGAGCTTTCCAACATGGACCAACGAAAACAGTCTACTCGAACACTACACCAGCAAAACGGTATGGAAGTTTCAGTATGAGTCGAGATTAAACAGAGGAATTATTGACTGCAAAGTAGCATGACGCCTATTTGGCGCCTTTCTTTTTTCGTCCCTTCTTGGCACTTCCAGGCGTAGCCCATTCGTCCTGCTTGGGTGGACTTCCTACAGTCTTATTGATGAACTCTGTGGCAAAGTTGTTGACTTGAGCTGTAGACCCCAAGTACGTCGTGAGATACTGACGAACCTCCGAGGCATCGTTGAGCGTCATGCAGAAAGAAACTAGGGTCAAGTCGTCGGTTCCGTTAATCTTCATCATCTGTTCCTTGCACCAATTCTCAAGAGCAGGAGACATTGAGGCCCCAAATTCTTCGGCAGAACTGCTGCCGGACTGAGTGATTTGTTGTTGCTGACCAGCGCTGGACTTTCCTGACATGGCAGCGGTCTTAGCTTGAGTAGCTTGCTGACCACCTCGGGAAGCTGTTTGTTGTGCTGCACCGCCGGCAACGGTGGCTGCCAATGGCTTCACGGTACCAGCCGCCCATGCTTTGCCGCCCGTCGAAGCAACGTTGGCCCATCCACTGCTCGATTGACCAGGGTGTTTTCCTTGTTGCGCGGCAAGTGCTGATGCACGACGGGCCTCTTCCTTCTGAATTTCCGACATGCTTTTCTTCTTATTTGGAGCAGCTTGTGCAACACCGCCCCAGGCTGGTGCAGCCAACTTCGCTTGAGATTGATGCTCTTGTAAGGGAGCTGCTTCGACGGCTACCTGTTGAGAGTTTCTGTTGTTGGCCTTGGAGAATTGTTTTTCGGGCTCCTTGGCACGTAGAGCTGCCTCGGGTGCTTGTTCTTGAGGCAACCCTAGCAACATTTTCAGTTGATTCGATGGTTGATTGGCTCCGTTCGACTTGTCAGCTCTTGCTGCAGCTTCTTCGCGTTCATGTTGCTCCCTACGGACAGCGCTTTCTTGCTCCATTCGCATCTGTTCATGTCTCCGCATCTCCATTATTTTCTCCCTTTCTATTGCTTGCGCCCGTTTAAGACGTTGCTCCTCTTCGGCTCTCGCACGAGCTTCCGCCTCCTCTTGAGCTCGATTGTCGATTGCCTGCGACAGAAAGGCTGTGTGAAGATCCCGGAAAATTGCAGAAAGGGCAATAAAAGGTCCTTGAGGTTGCTGGCTAATGGGCAGATCACCTTTAAAGTAGCCTGCTTCCAACCATTGTCTCATTTCATCGCCACGGAACGGTCCCTGTAATTCAAGAAAGAAAAATTAGCCCACGAAGCAAGTGAATATCTAGTTGGCTGTACTCTGCGCTTAGATACAATAAAAGACGAACCTGAATATTGCCTTGAGGATCGGAATAAAACCAAGGAGCATCTGGGTTGATTCTGGGGAGTCCACCTGCATCAGAGGACATGTTGCGTTGACGCTGCATGTTTTCGAGACGAAGCTGTTCCTCTCGGCGCCGAGCTTCTTCTTCTTCAGCACGCATTTGCTGCTCTTGCTGTTGCCACTGGGCATTCGTCATTTGAAGCACTGCCATCTCTGCTCCATAGGCGGGATCTTGGCGCAGTGCAATCCATCGCGGATTATGAGCAATTAAGTCCCGAAGAAGGTCCACACTTCCTAATAGTGGAATAACACGCGAGTCCTCAGCGTGCAAAGTCGACAGGATCGATACAAGATCAGACCGGCCCCACGAATTCTCCAAGATTGCGCTGATTCGCTCCATCAGAACAGCTTCCACCTGAGACTGAGGGCTGCTCTGTTGTTGCTGATCTTGCTGCTGGCGAGCTCTATCCTGCGCCTGTTGCTGTTGCGCCATGGCACGTCGCTGGGCTTCCTCTTGTTCCTGTCGTCGACGCCGCTCCATCTCTGCTGATTCGCGTGCTTTTTGTTCCGCTGCAAACGACTCTAATCTGGAAGCCAAGTCTACCCCAAGTCCCTGCTGACCAGCAGTTGGTTGAGAAGGTGCCGCACCTGCCGCAATCAAGTCACCCCATGGATTCAATGAGAGGCCTACGAGAGCACCGGCTTCCTCTAGACCAGGAGCTCCGTCGCCGCCGGGAGGCCCATTTCCGTTCCACGCCGATTCTCCTTCGCCGCCTTCTCTCTTCACTCCAATCATGGACATCAAACGAGAAGAAGCCGAAGGATCTTCTACTGCATTCTGAATTCCCTCGACGACCGCTGGCTGTTCTAGCTCTCCTTCGCCAACGTCTGAGGATACTTCGTCAAAATCTTCGAAGACATTCACGTCATCTCCAGATCCAGATCGAATTGTAGTGCCTGAAGTGGCAAGTGGGCGTTTGGAGTCGACTGGCCCGATTGGCTTAGCGGGGGTGTCCCCCGACGAACCATGCAATTCTTCTTCAAGCTTGCGTGATTCCTCGGCCATTTTGTCAAAGTCAAAGGCGTCTCCACTGCCAGAAGCTGCATCGCCTTCCGCCAAGGCACCAAACGCACTAAAGTCCAAAGCAGCGCCAGTGACACCTCCAACTGGGTCATCCCACAAGTCGTTCGGGCTGTTGGCGTCTTTTTCCTTTGATCGTCTTTCTTCCGAAGGTGGCAAGGCAACACCACGTTGCCAACGACCACCACCTCCGCCCGAGTTGAACACTCTGCGTCGATCTCCCGGAAGTTCCTCGCCGCGAGGTGCTTTGGCAGGCTGGGGGGCGCGACGAAGAGGTACAGTCGCCCAAATTTCATCGGCATCAAAGGTGTCCCAACACACTAACAACCAAAAATAAGGGCAGTAAATGTTAGAGAAATCATCAAATAATTGGCTAGTTTTCCACGAATCTCTTGAAATTGTACGTACCTGGATCTTGTGGTTTTTCGGAAAAGAGAGCAGGCGTGTCGATATGCTGCAAAATAGGTGGCGGAAAACTGGCGTCTAAGTTAGGCCGAGGACGCAACGCCAGCAGCTTTTCTCTGGTATAACGAATAACATTTGCTGCATCCACCGCTTGCTTGTAGGCGGATGATTCGTTCGGCAAATCTTTTTGCGAATCAATGGCAGGATCGCCGGTAGAAAAGCGACGCCCTCCGCGAGGCACTCCTGGAGGAGCCTCGCTAGCTGTGAAGCCTGTCGAAGCGCTTCTTGGGATGCCCTCTGGCATTTTAGAGGCCAGATCAGCCAAGGATCTTCCGCTTTTCGAAGGTCGTCCGCCTGAGCCTTGATAATTCGAGCGCAAGCCCTCGCCGCGAGAGTTCTGCTTGGGAGGATTGTTGTGGCGATCCCGCTCTCTGGATTTCTTTCCGCTTACACTGATAAATTCTCCATCATCGTCAGACAGTGCCGAGAACTTGTTCGAGTCTCGTTTGTTGGCCCCTTCGCTGGAGTGAACAGAAGATGATCTGTCTCTGGTATCCGAAGTTACCGTCGGTGGAGGCTGAAAGCCTCCTCCACCCTTCCACGCCGGCCGCAGCGAAGATGATCCAGAATTGCTCATTGTGTAAAGATGCTGATAGAATCCTAAGGATAGCAAGATTATGAAAGGTAGCGTCTGCGGATGTTGTTGTTTGATGAGTTTTTACTTTTTGTGGTGCCTCGTGCTTTCAGCAGGTTGAAAATGTCAAAATGTCAGATTGTTCTTCTCAAGTAAGATGAATAAATGGAATAGGATTAACGAATTGAGCAAAGCAAGGCAGCAGAGAGAGAGAAAGAGAGAGGTGTAAGACAATAGTACTGAAACAGTGTTTGCAAAGAGGAGTTAATGAGTGGAAGCAAAACAATGAGCAGTGAATATTTTAGACAACTGCAGGAGAGTATGCGAAAGATGATGGACAGGAGGATTTTTCGTATTCCAAGCGGCAAAATTCCTATTCAACTTGAATAGAAATCTTCGAGGAATAGGGATCAAGATAAGCGGCAGCATATTGCCTTTGCACTGTCCCAAAAGGCATCGTAATCGTCGACTCTCTCCATGCAGTAGCCACTATCCAACTCTTAGCTTCATAATCATCAAATAGGGCAAGTAAAGATCCAAAAACCAAATACACAATCGTCCATTGTCACTGCTTACCTCTGAAAGATAAATATGTGTGTGTGTGCAATGCAGTCAATTTTGGTGAGCAGACTGGGGCCACAGGGTCCTCCCAGCAGACGATCGACGTACAGGCGCTGTCAAAATCCAAAACTCCCAGTAGGGACAGGGATATCAAATAAAAAGCTCCAACATGACCGCTGAGGCTCCTAAAACATGCTCACAGTCGAACAATTCCACGACTGTGGGAGTGACACGTTCGGGGGCGTCACAGAGGGAAGCGAGACAACAGTCACAGCTGAAGTGACTCCTTCGAGATGGTGAAAATAATAAATTTCAGTTGACTTCGAGGAAAGATTCAAGTTTAGTACGCGCAGTGATGCGCTATGCTTTGGTTAGTTGTCAGCCACAATATTGTCGAGGCCTTTCTCCCCAAAGCACATTTGCAGAAGTCAGAAAGCTTTATCTTCATGATTCGTTCTCTTTTGCAACGAGACTATTGAACTTTAGACTTTTTTAGCTTCAATTGTTTAAGAAAAGGTGCCATCATACGTTTCTTCCCTTGATGTCATGAAATGGATTCATACCTGCGAATAGAAAAAGAGGACATGAGAAAAATATTATATCAGCAGACGACGATTCAGAGAACAAGACGCTTTGCGCTCTTTCCTGCCTAAGAGACTATAATCCATCCATGGCGTGCCTTGTTTACTTTGATCCCGATAATATAGCATTTGATCATTATTTGACCTTCGCGCGTACCTTTGCCCATGTTTTGCTCCATAGGAAGGGACGCGTAATCAAAGATAGAGTCGAGCTGCTCTTGATAATCGACTTCCACAAGAATTGAGCAGTGAAGTGCTTTGCTCGGACGCAGAAGAACGAGAGCAGAGATTAGGGACTCCATTTGCTCGGAAGCAGAGCGAGAGCAGAGATGAGGAGAACAAGCGATTTATCATTATTTATATTGTTATCGCTATTTATATTGTAAATATTTGCATTTCGTCTGAGCAGTTGTTACTAAAAGATAGTTCTTACCAAATCTGAATTTTGCATTGCAAAGATGGCATTTTTTTTTAACTCTTCAAAACGCTACTACTGATGAGCTCGTCCACGGTCCTGAGAAAGTAGTTCTACCAGTCCCAAATCTGACTGAAAATAGTTTTTAACCCTAAATTCAACTAACCCCATTCCCAAATCGGACTCGACGACTGAACGCATAATAATAACTACTGTAATTGGTTCAAACGACGAAACAAACGAAGCCATCATAAAATCACTTTTTTTGAACAAGCGATTTTGCACCAGCTCATCGCCTTTGTGTCGACGTATCACTAGTATTCTTCCTCAAACTACCATGAAATTCTTTCTTCCTTCTCTCTTCTTGCTTTGGGCGACGACTTTGGGCAGTACCATTGTTCAAGCTGCGGTCCCCACTGCAAATGCTCATCATGCTTCCATTTCGAATCCTAGTCGTCGCCTTGTCTCGAACGGATTATATCCCGTAGGATCGTCTTTGTTTGGAACTCCGTCGTTCAATGAGACGGGACGTGGTAGCGTTCAGTTTGGATCATCTGTGACCTTGACCGACGATGGATCTCGTCTCTTGGTCGGTGCTCCTTTCTCTGATTTTGGCGAAAATAATGTCACCAATGCCAACGGCGGCGCAGTCTTTTTGTATCAACTTGATCCTGTAACCAACGAATGGAACGAAGAAAATCCTTTGTGGGCTCTCTACGGCCAAATCGGTGAAGAAATCGGCGAACATGTGTCTATGACAGCCGATGGAAGTCGCGTGGCCGTTCGTCGCAACAATGGAGTCGACGTCTACGATTTACCAACGGGCGACAAGGTAGGAACAACCGTGTCTTGTACCAATCTTCCAAACAGCGCCGCCGTCAGTCTCGCTGCTACGGGAACAAGTCTCGCCATTTCGTGCGTAAGCCCTGAAGGCTCCATCGAAATTTTTGAATGGTTGGAAAGTGAGGATGTCGTCGGAAACATGGAATGGACGTCTATCGCAACCTTGGATGGCCGGGCCAATGGCGATCTTTTTGGATTCGCGCATGCTTTCAGTGCCAATGGAGGACGACTGGCTGTTGGCTCGCCTAATCACGATGTCAAAGACAAGATCAATGTTGGAATGATCCAAGTCTTTGACTTCACGGGATTTGAAGCGGCGCCTTGGCTCCAGTTCGGAGAAGATATTCTCGGTGGTCCCGCGCTTGGTCAGTTTGGCTTTGCCCTGGACATTAGCGGAGATGGTACGACAATTGTGGGCACGGCTCCCAACGCACCGAGTTGGGATGACAAGGAAAAAGCGGGCTCCGTTGTTATCTGGAAGTGGAATGCTGAAATTGGTTATTGGGGTCAATTTGGGAGCAATGTTTCGGGTAACAACGTCAATGATCGCCTCGGTCGCTGTATTTCCATATCGTCGGATGGTACTCGCTTTGCAGTCGGCTCATGGCTGTACGAGAATCTCAGAGGAACTGTCGACTTGTACGAACTTCTCCCGCCGTTCGACTGGATGCGTATTGAATCCGTGACGGGAGATAGTCCAGGTGATCGACTTGCACTGGGACGATTTTCTGTTTCCTTGTCTGAGAATGGACGGCACTTAGCAGCGGGCACGTTGTTTGCTCGCAACGACGCCGGCAACGACGTTGGTCGGTATGTCTTTTGTCATTTTTATCCTGACACCATATCTCTCTCGCTAACATCTTATTCATCTCGTCACCTCGTGCTTCATTAGGGTGGACGTCTATTCGACCGAACTCATAACAGCAATTCCAACTCTAGCATCTCCCAGTGCCGCGCCCTCTACGCCAATCCCAACAGCTAAGACGGCGATGCCTGCTCCAACAGAAACCCCCACCGCCTCCTTGGATACTCCAAGTCCCACCACTGCCGTCCCCACTGTGCAAGAATATGGAATGGTGTTATCCAAACTGGACTGGGACCTAGAACCTATCGAAACCAAGGTGCGATTTTCGAGAGAGACGGAATCTGATGAAATCGTCATGCTTTACAATATACACAATCGAGACGTGTCTGTCGAGGTCTTCCAGCAGGATTGTGAAACAAAAGTGAGCGATACTGTCATTGGAGTCACTTTTAATGCGATTCCTAGTTCGCCAGCTCGTGGTGTGTTGGAAGTCCGACTCGACGTCGTACAAGACGCCCTGGCCGGAAATCCAATCTATACGTCCATTGACAACGAAAACGGTCTTTTGGAATTGTGCACACGCGTCGATCTTCTCGCCACCGATGGTACACCTGTTGTTTTTCACGAACTCGTTCACACGATTCGTGTGCGAATGACCAGTGGCTTTGCTATTACGGGCCTGGAATTAGAACGTGCCGATGCGACCGAAGATAAATTCTCGGTGGACCTTGAATATGGTACGTTCGCGTGTTCTGCGGTTTGCCAGGATTAGAAGATTTTGTGTCTTGCACATTCTTGTTTTTCTTACCGCACCTGAAATTCAAAAGGCATTACGGCCTGCCATTGCGACGATTTATTCGATTGCTCTACCGGCATGGTCACCAACCAGAATGAAATTGTCAACATTTGTGTCCAGACGTCGGTCGCAACCCTATCGATTTCGGAGGTGCTGTCTTTGGAACTGAGCCAGGCAGGTCTTTCTCATGCTACCATTGCTAATGGAACAGCCGGTGACTTCACTGCAGTGATTTATAGTCCCAATGGTAATCCGCAGCGTGCCGTCATTCAAACCATTTTCATTTCTGCCTTCTTTTCCTCGGACCAGCCCGTCAATGTAACTGGTAGTGGTAGCGTCACCTTGACGTTTGTCGACAATAACGGAATATCTCGTAATCTTCGCTCCAGCACGTGGTTGGATGGTCGCAATTTGCAAGCGGAGGGCGGCGTAGATGGAGTTCAAAAGACGGAGTATTCCGTTTCTTTTGCCATTGCATCTGACATCGAAGAAACTTCGTCCGCCTTTGCGATTGGCGTGTCCTTTGGCTTTGCAACCTTGATAGGTGCTTGGGTTTCGGCTCTTGTCTAGGTCTACCCTGGAAGAGTATCAACGGGACGCGACCCGGATTGTTTGTTTACATATTAGATGAAACAACGGGCAGGCAGTAAGGAGGTTCACACTACGTTGTTTCTTTCGGCGTAAATGTCCGGGAGGCTCCCCTTAGAAAATTTACAATTACACATTCAATGAATGACAGATGCATGAAACTGTCTTGGCGTAGCACACTGCAGGTTCGAGATGCAGCATCTAAATAATAAAAGTACAGTAATACAATTACTTCAACTTAGTCGCTCTTCATTCATAGAGATAGTATGTGATGATAACGCGCCGCAAGTTTCTGTTTTCATCCCAATTCTTTTGGACCGACACATAATCTCCGTCCATTATTGGTCCTTCATCTGCCAGACCTGTCAAGCCGCGCAAGCCAGCTCCTCTTCCTTCTTGTCGTGAAATATCTTCACCGTTGGGATCACTCAAGGCATCCCCTTCACCCTCCAGATAAATAGATCTCAATCGCGCAAAGTTCGCCTCTCCTGGACGTAGATTGTTTTCGGGAGTGTTCGTGTAATCCAAACAATTTCCTAGATCTGCATTGTTGGGATTTTCGTCCGTGTGTGGTAGACCAAATCCGTGACCTGTAGGGTGTTATTGGAGGACAGGAGTGCCGTGTGAGACCAATTACTGTACATCATAGTATGGTGCAAACGTTGATAAAAAAGCACGGCAAAAAGCACGGCACTGTAGACGAGAAAGCATCCAAACAAAAAGCAACAGAGTCCAACACAATACGTACCGATCTCGTGACACATGGTGTAAAGACGCTTGTTGTAATCGGCATTGTTGAGGTAATATTCGTTCATTTTGGCCACTGAGCTGATAATGAATCCTGGACCTCCCGATCTCTGATATTGAATTTCCACTTCGTTAATGCCGACCCATCCCGTTTCTCCAAAATTGCCATTGCAGACCAGCATGACACCGTCGACTCGTCCACAGCTGTGATCCACGGCCACTCGAGTGGTAGTCAGAGTTAAAACTTCCGATTCCTCCCAATCCGATACTGCTTCCTCGAATTCTTGCTGCCAGATATCGTCCAGTGCATTTTGCAATTCCAAACTCAGTCCCGTTCCTTGCGTGGCCCAAGCGTTGGTTGTATTGTCCCCCACAAAGGGATCTTCGTCCTTGTACAGGTTTCCCCAGTTAACATCCGAAATATTTTTAAGAACATCGGTAAAATCACCAAAGTCCAAGTCGCCAATGAACTGCTTGGCTTCATCAGCGGTGGGCTGTCCGAGAAAGTACCACAGTAAAACAGCAGTAACGCCCATGAATGCCAATGTCACGAGACAGGATATGCAGCTCTTCATCCCAGCACAGCAACCTTGATTCGACATGTTTATTGTTATTTACTAGTATTTATTTATTTATTTCGTTGTCGTTGCTTTTATTTGGTGTTGTTGTTACTTGTGTTATATATATTGCTTTGATACAATTACCACTTATTATTCCATGCAGATTTCAGGGACGATAGTAGCAAAGGTACAGTGGGGAGATGGACTTATGGGAGGTGGAACTACAACTACTAGTAGTAGTCTAGTAGGTTAGCTGGTTATTATATTATTAGTATGATCTTCTCGGAAGAAAAAGAAGTTATGGCCGAGGGATGATAGGAAAGAAAAATATTGTAGCAAGTAAAAGCTTGTTTAGTACGATTGCACTCTTTTTCTGCTCACGCAGCTATTTAGACTAGAGTACTAGTTATCTTTTTATTAGTAGTCTAGATTGCACTGCTGGATAATTTTTTGCAGTCCCTCTTTTATTTCGCGTGTTGTATCCCTCCCATTGTAATCTCAATATTGCTCAACGGAGAACTTTCGAACTTTCCAAACCAACACTCCGAATCTCCCACGACTTAGTCACTCGTTGCAAAAAATTTATCTGTACGGTACTTAGACTCTAGCTACTACTAGTAGCTCTACTACTAGCTAGTAGTAGTAGTCTAGTACTACTATGGGAATAGAATGCCGTATCATCATCATCATCATCATCATCATCATCATCAACATCATCATCATCATCATCATCATCATCATCATCATCATCATCATCATCATCATCATCATCATCATCATCATCATCATCA